>Ga0073929_1000201_pt1 | contig 94774 bp, 87 predicted proteins | sample DewCreD2012metaG_3_FD_76966 | JGI IMG/M metagenome (GOLD analysis project Ga0073929, IMG submission 76966) | Hot spring sediment bacterial and archeal communities from British Columbia, Canada, to study Microbial Dark Matter (Phase II) - Dewar... ... | reverse complement strand
ATCCAGTACTACAACAACAAACGCATAAAGGCAAAACTTAAGGGCATGAGCCCGGTACAATACCGGATTCACACCCTTAAGGTAGCCTAATATATACTGTCTAACTCTTTGGGGTCACTTCAAGTCAGATGGTCTTTCAAGTATAGTTTATAAGTTATGCTCTACGAGTCCTTACAGTCCGTTGCTTGGCTCTTGGGCGGAATACAATCTGGTATGCACCGGGACTATGCTTCACTAGTGAGACCTTGACACGTTTGTTGCGTTTTACACCGAGTGAGCTAGTAGTAATAACATTAGTTAACTTACTCAGATCACCTCGGGAAATCAGAAAGCATATACCGCTCGGTAACGAAACGTTCAAGCCTAAGATGGTTAGTGCGCTAGGACCAATGCTTACTCGAACCAATGTTCCTGGGGGGGCTGGACACATTGCCATTTGTTCGTCCTCCTCTCTATCATTGATAATACATAGTATGGAAGTTAGATATAAACGGTTTGTACTACAGTCTATTAATTGGTTTAGTAGACTTATATTCATGATTAACTAATAGATTAGGTATCGATGATGAATTTAAATCTTCGATGGCGAAATAAAGTTTTGAAGTTAGAATCTTTTCTTAATAGAGTATCTAAGTCTTGGGGAGAGAATAAAAAATGGTCGTTGTTAAATGTATGGCCTGCTCCATAGTGGTAGCAGAGCCATATGAGCTTCGAGCAATAAATAGAAGACCATGGATCGCTTAGTGGCAGCTGCGGTGAGAATGAGAAGGGTGGTCTTTCTATGCCAAGCTGCTTGTAGTAATTTTTCTGGACTAAGTATGACCTTGCGAATTTCGCCGCGGCCTTCCCCCATGCTGGGTTTTTAGGTCTATAAATGGCGTGCTTCGGATGATTCTTAGTAAACTTATGGATACTTGCCTTCTGCAAATAAGGGGGACTAACTACCGCCTCTATCATTTGTAATTTGTTGATAACGATCGCACTGTGCCCTAGAATACCATCAGGGATAGAGAGTTCATTATCACAAGCAGTTAATATATCGCCAGCTTTATAGACTATTTTCTTCTTCACAGCATCACCTACTCTGTTTATTTCTCAGTTTATTCATGAAGCATTTGTTTGGAACGCCTGTTTTGCTCACAATCATTAACCCCCCTCAATATACTGTAACAACTCATGCAGAAGGAGGGATCAACGTTGGCATCTTGCCCAACTTGGAAATATAAGAATGTGACGGAGAAGGTCTTCCAATCCTTAAGATCATTAGGTAAAGAGCAAGGATATGTTATACCTAACAAGACTTCTGGTAAGTTTTCCATTAAGGCTGTGGGTATGGCAGTGCGCTTTGAATATTCTTGGAATAAGACGACTGGAACGCTTCAGCTAGTGTGTGTAAAGAAGCCTCCAGTAGGCTGTTCGTTCATAAAGAATATTGCTGATGGGATTGTTCAGAAGAGCGGGGGGCAGGTTAGTTGATAGCAATCGTGAACGCAGCTCCAACCCGATAATATCGGGTTGGAATAGAAGAGTGGTAGCGCAGGGGTTTATTCCTGCACTACCACTCTTCTATTAAGTATTCTGGTCATAACCTGCAAGTCCGGTGAGTTTAAATCCTACTTCTGCGGAACGATGAGTTTCTGACCTGGGAATATTAGATTAGGGTTCTTAAGATTATTCAACTTCTGGAGCTCCTGCCACACCGTGTCATAAGATAAGGCGATCCGGCTTAAGTTATCTCCTAATTTTACGATATAAACGCCAGTTTGAAGCATGGATGGTTGAGGAGCTGGAATGGGTGCCTCATTCTTGGCAATGATTCGTCCCTCGACCTTTAGAGATAGGTTGCTGTGATTCTGGATGTAAGCAATGACAGCCTCGTCCAGTGCGGACGAATGATTGATGATCGCTTTGTCAACGAACATGGTATATTGATCCCCGCCCGCTGCCATAAAATCGTTGGTAGCAAGTAAGTAATCCTTATTCATATCGATCGGATTACCATTGACAGTAATGGCGTGTACACGATCCCCGACCGGTTTGGATGCATCGATGCTATAGGAGGCACCACCTACATGGGCGAATGCGCCGTGTGCGGACGGAGATCCGCTAGCGCCAACCTCAAGCGCTGCTTTGATCTCGGATCCATTTACCTTCATTGTGACGATATAGTTACCAAACGGCAGTACCGTGATGATATCTCCCTTGGTGATATCCCCTGCCTCTAGTGAAGCTCGAATGCCTCCACCGTTCGTAATTGCAACATCAGCGCCTGATACCTCGAGCATGGCATCGGTAATAAGGTTGCCTAGGTTCGACTCGCCAGTTCGGACGATTTCTCGTTCACCGTCAAGCTTTACAGACGTTTGACCAATCACTTCATTAAGAACCGCTTGCTGTGAAGCTTCAGTGTCTGCGATGAGCTTCTCTACTCTAGCGTGAGGTGACATGGATAAGGCATCTGCTGCTGTAATAAATTCAGATGTTTTCTCGATAATTTCTCCATTCTCAATAACGAGGGTAACAATGCCGACTTGCTCAGCATACTCACCATCTTGAACAAGTAGAGTGTCACCTATAACACGACTGACAACCTCGTGACTGTGTCCGTCGACGAAGAGGTCGATGCCGTCCACTTGCTCTACGATATAGTCGGAGCGATTTTCTTGTAAGGTAGCGCCATCGGTGCCTAAATGTGCAAGTGCAATGATAATATCTACTTGTGGCTCAAGTTCCTTCACCATTTCGCTAGCTGCCTGCACTGGAGAGATGAAGGTTAGGCCTTCAACATTCTTAGGATGTGTCTTGTATAACGTTTCAGGAGTGGCTAATCCGAAGATACCAATTTTTAATCCGGCTGACTCCGAGATGGTATAAGGGGGTAATACATAGGACCCATCCGCCTTCTTCACATTAGCTGCAAGGATTGGAAAATCCGCCATGTTGGCTAATTCGAGAAGACGGTTGAAGCCGTAATTATAATCATGATTACCCGACGTCATCGCATCATACTTAATTTCGTTCATGATATCGATGATACTGGATCCGCGAACGAGTGTAGAGTAAGTTTGCCCATGAGTGGTATCTCCCCCATCAAGAACAAGCGTATTGGGGTTCATGGCACGATACTCATCCACAATAGCTCCTACTTTGGCATAACCCATACCTCCATTCTCGAATACTCGGGAATGCACATCATTCATGTGAATGATGGTTATACGCTCTTTCGTCGAGGGTGTTAGTTCGTAAACAGCGACTGTACCGCTTACCTCGTGGGCTGCTAGTAGAAGCGCATTGCCTGTTGGACTCTCGTCTGCCGCAACAAACCTGAGCCCCTCTGGAGCAACATCCCCTACTGGCGTTTCCCCTGGAGCATCATAGTCTCGACTGGCGAAGAACGTATCGAATACGGGTTGCTCAGGGTTGGTAAGGTCATAGGCTACCATACCGCTCGTGCGTTCAAGTCCGATAAACGCATAAGTCTTGTCGCCCACAGTACCAGTAATAACCGATTCGGGCTCTGGTCCCTTATCGTCGGAGCGGGAGTCGAACTTGTTCTCGCCGTTGTCGAAGTTAAAGGCATGGGGGAGAGCTCTCTTGGTAATACGTTCAAAGTCATCCGCACTGTCATACACCATCGACATATCGTCGACATTCCAAATTGTAAAGGATCGTGTACCGAACGAGTAAATCGCTTCTTGTTTGCCATCTGCTCTTATACCATTTGCGGTCGTCGTTTTTAATCGACCGAGCCGTTCATCCTCGGCTAACGTTTCTGCTAACTCATTAAGCTGCTCTTGTGTATACCCTTTGTAATAGTCGGCATCCAGTGCAAGACTATCCTGTAGATCTTTAACACGTATTTCCTCTGAATAACCATCGTAGTCCTTTGTATCACCTTCGTTGGCAGTTAGTAGGTATGTCTTGCCTCCAGATGTGTAGAGACTTATTCCGTCGGGCATGAACATACCGAGCGTTGGCCAGTTATTCAGCATGGCAGTGCCGTCCTTATCTGAAGCATCGAAGCCATGACCGAGTACCGAATGATCAACCACACCGAGACTTTTCACGGAAGTGAATGACTTAGTTGAGATATCGAGTGTCGCTATAGCGTTGTTCTCCTGTAGCACAACATAAGCAGATTTGCTATCCATGGAGACGACAATATACTCCGGTTCAGCATCATTTGCGAAGGTTGCATCTGGTTTAGCTAGGCGTATACCAGTTGCGTCCACGTTGTCGAAGCCTACTATCGTTACATCCATCTGTGCTAGTGTAGCCATGCTACCCGAAACGTCGATAATGGACACACTTCCCGGGGGGTCGATCGTGTATTCATCGTTCGGTTGTCCCTCATCAGCAGTTAACACATGTAAACCATCTGGTGTGAATGTCACCATATCGGGCAGTACGCCAACCTGTACATGATTGAGATAAGTACCTTCTGTGTCTAGGAAGATAACGTAGCCCTTATCTGTAACAGGGTCGGCCGGTGCCGAAACAGCAAGTATGCCACCCTTGGGGCTAAGCGCCACACTTGTAATATCACCTAGGTCCAGCTTAGCACCCGCTAGATCTTCAAGCATAATACGCTTCTTTAGAGGTATATCAGCAACTTCTTGAGAGCCTGCTTGTAGCCCAGAAACGTCGAGGATATCCAAAGCTTTCTCGAAGCCATTGATCGAGTATGCTTGCTTGGATGCTGCGTCATAGCTGACGATTTCCGTACCTCCCTCATCCAGCTCAGCACCACTAACATATCTAGCGATCAGCTTTACATCTAGATTTCCACGACCAGCGTATGTAGTAAGTTCACTTTCTGATTCTGCCCCGAACACAGGAACAGCCATTTGCGGTATGGCGATAGTTAGCGCTAGTATTGCTGCTAATCCAATTCTTGTTCGTCTCATGGTAAACCTCCGACTTTTATTTGGAATACTCTCCTTGACGATCCTATCAAATGAGTGTTAGTATTCACTCTTCTTTCTGTTAATTGAACGTAAAACATGGCATCATCATTTAATTTCGAGATTAAAAACGCGAAAACGAAATAACACGAACATTTATATAAAAATTAACAATTATATTCGTGTTATTTGTGATATATCCCAAAAATAATATAATAAGTTGTAAAAATATGTTGAAACACGTACAAATAACACTTATAGTATGATTACGAAGAATGAATGGTAGCGTTTTATTTGCGAGAAATTGTAATAGTTATATGATTAGTTAGTTATGGGGGCCAACTATGAGAGGCTTACTTCTCCCAGCTACCACTTTGCTTAACCGCCTAAAGTACATACAAAAATTCATGTTAATTTTTGTGTTGTTTATGCTGTCGGTTGGGTTTGCTGTTTATTTACTTGTCGCAGATATTAATGAAGGAATCGAAGTATCGGAATTAGAACGTCAGGGTGTAGCTTATAACAATCAAATTCGAATACTATTAGAGCATCTGCAGCAGCATAGAGGTCTATCTAACGCATTATTAAACGGAGAAGAGACCTTTAAAGCAACACTTCTGCAAAAGCAGGGGCAGGTTGCAGAAGACATTGAACGAATAGATCAAATGGATCCAACCGTAATTCTTAATCTTAGAACCAAAGAAAGCTGGAGCTTAATCAAAGAACAATGGCGCGCGATTCATAATAGATTTATCTTAACACCAGAACCGAAGGTTTATGGGGATAATGAGATTATCGGAGAGAATTTTGAGCTTCATACAGCTGTCATATCTGATTTACTCGCCCATATGATTTATGTTGCTCATACATCGCACCTCCTAATAGATCCAGATCCGGATAGCTACAGACTAATGGATAATCTAGTGAACAAGCTTCCCTTACTTATTGAGACGACAGGTCAGCTGAGAGGATTGGGTTCAGGAATTGCTGCAAAAAAGGTGCTCACGTCAGATGAGAAAATACAACTGATTGTGCGATCGGGTATGCTCCACTCTGCGATGAATCAGTTAAGAAATCAGCAGCATATCTTCTCAAAGGGTAGCTTGAATACACGTATACATGCATATATCGATCATAACCTAGTGACTACGCAATCATTACTGGACATGCTACAGAAAGAAATTATCGAAGCTAATGCTATTCATATCCAACCTTCCGTTTATTATGAAGAAGCAACAAAAGCGATGGATGCAGGGTTTAGAAATTACGATATCGCTTCCCCAAGTCTGGATCAGCTATTAAATGAGCGGATTGAACGACTAACTAACCAAAAAATGATCACAATAGTCTTTTCTTCCTCAGTCATTTTATTAATCTTTATGCTCTTCTGGGCATTTTACGAATCTGTTATAACCACCGTTCTAACTCTGCAACGGGCATCTGCTCGATTTGCCATGGGTGACTTATCCATACGTGTTGAGCTTGCTTCGCAGGATGAGCTGAAGCATGTGGGTCTAGCCTTTAATAAAATGGCAGATGCCTTTGGGAGTATGATTACAGAAAGAAAACAATATGAAGAAAAGATTGAATATCAAGCCTTTCATGATAGCTTAACCGATCTCCCTAACCGAGCTCTCTTGAACATTCGTTTCTCACAAGCTCTTACGGACGTGCTGAGGAACAAAGAGTTCCTGGTTGTTATGTTCTTAGATTTAGACCGTTTCAAAATGATTAATGACACGTTGGGTCATGAGAAAGGGGATTTATTACTAAAAGAAGTTGCTAATCGTTTAAGGAATTGCTTTGACCAGGATGATATTGTATTTCGTATGGGGGGAGATGAATTTTTATTCTTTTTCTCGAACGTGCAGAGTATAGAGGTAATTGAGGAGCTAGCCAATCAAATTCTTGTGAGCTTGTCGAAACCGATTAAATCGCTTTCGAATGATTTTTTTGTTTCGACGAGTATAGGAATTAGTCTCTTTCCAGCAGACGGGGACAATATAGAGACTTTGGTGAAGAACGCGGATGTAGCTATGTATGCTGCTAAGAAAGACGGTGGGAATAACTATAGATTTTACAATCATAAGATGGGAGCTCAATAAAGATGTTATTAGTTAATAACGTTCATCTTCTCGATGTGCGATTTAGTCTCATCTGTTCCTAGCTCATAGATTTTCTTATAGATTTCTACAAGGTAGTAGTCGTAAGTGTCATTCTCATTATCGTTATGATATTGAATTGTAGGCTCCATGGCTCGGAAGAATGAGGTGTCATCCGCATTCGATCTACTGTCGAATAACTCCTGTAGCTGTTCTACTTCTCGGTCTGATGCGATTATCTCCAATTCATAAGCTGCCGCTCCTTGATCGGCTAGAATGGAATTAGCTTGCACAGATACGTAATATTTCGTTTTTTCCACCACGATCATCTCCCTAAGTAGAATACCCCATCACTATTTTGTCCTATATCAGGCAAAATATTTCTTAGCTTTGTCAAGAAAGTTCCAGTATAGTAATAGAAGGGAATGTTTCCCTATATTAATAATTAGGAGCATTCATCATATATGGTAAGACTATTAACCATTCTAACGGCTGTATTTGCTATTCTACTCCTCGTCGTTATTAGCATCCTATTGTTAGCGGATGAGGATCCGCAATTAGAGCCCCTACCTCTACCGACTCCGATAGTTGCTACACCGGCACCTTTGATGACTGAAGCGAGTGTTGCATTATGGACACCATCTCATGTGGAGGCTCCAACTATTCCAATAAGATTTTCCTATACGTCGAACAAAGCATCTATATGCATAGTGGAGTTACAATATAAACAGCAAGGTAATGCGGATTACCTTAAGGCTACGCTGGATGGGAAGGCTTCCTTTCCATGTCCTGTTGGGGAGACTGAAGCCTCGCTAGTATGGAATAAGGAAACAGACGGGATTACACCAGAAAGTGTCGTTGATCTTCTATTAATAGTAACGGATCAAGAGGAGCATACGTCTAGCTTCGAGCTCCATTCATTGCGATTTGAGACGCGTAAGGCCATTCGTAATCAGATGGATAATTATTTGATTTATTACGGTGCTTGGACGGATGCCTTGATCGATCAGACTAAGCAGAAGTATGAGCTTGTCATCGTGGAGACACGCAGCGGGATTACCCCGAGGCAGATTGCTCAGCTACGCGCTGGCAAGGATCCCCATGACGCTTCAGACGATGTGCTTGTTCTTGCCTATGTGTCTATTGGTGAAGATCTTCGAACCGTGGGTATGACACCAGAGCAGATGAAACTGGATCCTAGATTTGTGCTTGATGGAACGGGACCATCTACTGATCCTCGTCCCGGTGCTCCGTTTCCACTAGGTAACGTCCTTCCGCAGGATATTGATTTGAAGGGCAAACCTACCAACGGAGGATATGCTCCTTTCTATTTGAATGATAATTTTGTAACCTTCGGAACACTTGGTAGTGCAGGAACGCCCGACTTCAACACCAATTTTAACGCTGCGTTCGTAAATCCCGGTCATCCGCAGTGGTTCCAAGCATTGTTAGGAATGAAGCTTCGAATTGATCATGTATCTGGTATTAATGAGCTCTTATCTCATGATGCTATAGAAGGATATGGCTCCGACGGGTTGTTCTTGGATACGCTGGATACGGCTGCGCCTAATTCATATACGAATGGGTCAAACTCTAATCAGGGTCAATTCGAATGGGTGGCACCCGGGATGAAACAGTTGATTTCGAACATAAGAGAAGCTTATCCCCAGCAATTTTTATTGGCTAACCGTGGTGCCTTTTTCTATAATCCTGATTTACCGGCTTATACGGTTACCTTACGTGGGTTGGTTGATTTTGTACTCTTCGAGAGCTATAGATTAGATAGCAGTCAGAGCCATTGGTATAATGAAGCGACCTTCTATGACAACAAATATAATTACGCTCAGAAGCTATTGGCCGAAGCGGATCGGGAGGATGGATTTCGAGTGTTAAGTCTCGGGTATGCTGAGGGACCAGCCGTTGAATTAGCTAAGAAAGCTTTATTAGGGGAGCAGAATGAGGTAACTCCCATTTTATTAGCTGATGTTAAAGAAGCAAGTGATTATGGGATGATACATTATATAACGAATGCGGCGATTATCGACATTAATGAGTATGTAACCGAGCATCGGGATCTAACACCTAAGCCACCGTTATGGGGAAGCACGTTAACTCCACCATTCGGACAAGCCTTCAAAGAGCCGAGAGTAGGAATTCAGAATGTTGTTATTCGTGATAAGCAGGTCATTGTACAATGGGATGTAGCACATGCTCAGGTTCGTCCGGTCTCCTATATATTATATGTAAAAGAAGGTCGAGACTTTGTTCTCGAGGAAAGCTTGGAAGCTCAAGCGATCATGTCAATACCATTACAATTGAATGTTCCTCCGAACTATTATGGATTAAGCGATCGCACGAACAGATTTCCATATGAGTACAAGGTCGAGGGATTAAGCTCAGCTAAAACCTATTATCTGCTCATTCGAAGCGAGGTAACTGGTTTGTTCGATGACAATATGCGTTCTATAAAAATAAGAATACCTTAGTGCTGGGAGTGTAGCTACATGGAGGATCGTACAGTTAAATTAATAGACGGAACCGTATTACCTAGATTAGGTCAGGGTACTTGGTATATGGGAGATAAAAGATCCAAGAGAAGTGAAGAAATCGAAACCTTGCGGTTAGGCGTGGAGTTAGGTATGAATGTGATCGATACCGCTGAGATGTATGGTGAAGGAAATTCAGAATCTATGGTTGGGGAAGCGATAACGGGTATAAGAGACAACGTGTTCCTAGTGAGTAAGGTATATCCACATCATGCAGGACTGAAGCATTATCTAATTTAGATACTACGGATATGCAGCAATTATTTGGTGAGCTAAAAGGTACTCATTGTGTGATTAATCAAGTGCTCTATCATCTGGGCTCTCGTGGAATCGAGTATGATTTATTACCATGGCACAGAGAGCATCGGATGCCGATCATGGCCTATTGTCCCCTTGCTCAAGCGGGTTCTTTAAGAAGAGGATTAGTGGATCATATAGTAGTCAAGGATATTGCCGAACAACACCAGATTAAACCATTACAATTACTCTTGGCTTGGACAATTAGAGAAGATAACGTGATAGCCATTCCCAAAGCATCTACAACAGCTCATGTAATAGAGAATGCTGCATCAGCAGCAATTCGGTTATCGGAAGAGGATCTAGGAAGGCTAGACGCAGTTCTTCCAATGCCCAGTAAGAAAGAGTACCTTGATATGGTGTAAGGAAGACTGTCTCGATTGTCACCTAAGACTTAGTTCTCGTATTACGACGAATCCAGAATTGCTTCCATTGATAATACATAAAGCAGCCTAAACAGAAACCGGATAGTGCAAGTACAACGGCTATGGTTAGCATCCCTAGGAACACATATGAGGTAATCGTTGCACTAAAGCTAATAGCGGTCAAATAACCAAGCAGGAAAATAATAGCTAACAGATTATTAAATCGCAGAAGAACTCTGCTCTCAGTTCTGGTGCTTGTAGGAAGTAATCTTGCGAATAGGCGAATAAAGAGATTGTACTGAACGCCGAACCAACGTGCGGTTAATTGTACGACTAGAGCAATAGCAAGTATCCATGGTTGTCCAATAATAATCGAAATGATGACACATAATAGAATGCCAACTTGGTTTGCGCGTACCCAGTGCATTGGAATATCGTCGGCGCATTCGAACGATGGTGATGGTGATGGATGTGACATATGTGTAGTAGCCTCCTTTATCATGGATAGCATAGCATAATTCCGAGTGGAATAGTAGGTTTTTTAGCCATACTAACTGAATCGTTGATGGGAGAGAGAGTAGATGGAGCTACAATCACTATTACTCGTGGAGCAGTTAGCTTTAAAGAAGCAGAAGATATTTAGACAAAGCCGAATACGATATATCCTGAGGTCGATGCTAGCAAGTATGTTTATAGGGTTTGGTGTCATTGTAGCGTTCAAAACAGGTAATTTTTTCTACATTGAGCATTCTCCCTTTACCTATCCAATGGCTGCTCTCACTTTCGGTGCTGCGATCATTCTGATTGCTTATGGTGGTGGTGATCTCTTCACCGGAGATACGTTCTATTACACGTTCGCTGCGCTACGTAAGAAGCTTCAATGGATGGAAGCTATTAAGATGTGGATACTGAGCTACATAGGTAATACTCTAGGTGCGACAGTCTTCGCGTTGCTAATCCTAACAACGGGGCTATTCGCTGATGAGTCGGTGAATAGCTTTCTACTAAGTGTAGTGGCTGCGAAGATGAATACGCCGGCAATGGAGCTTTTTTTTCGCGGGATCCTCTGTAATTGGCTAGTATGTATGGCCTTTTTTGTCCCAATGTCATTGAAGGGTGATGGTGCCAAGATGTTTGCTATGGTGCTATTCGTGTTTTGTTTCTTTATCTCGGGATATGAGCATAGTATTGCCAATATGTGTACGTTTGCGATTGCCCTAGTATTGAATCATCCTGGAACGATATCCTATGCGGGAGTCCTTCATAATTTAATACCGGTTACGGCAGGGAACATAATTGGCGGAGGAGTACTAATGGGTGTTATGTACTATTATGTCAATAAACCGTACTTGGACCAACATGATCAGGTTGAAGGCCATAACTAAATGAGGAGTGACTATTATGAAGAACAGAACGAGAATAGTAATTATCGGAGTCGGGGCTGTCGGTTCGACAACCGCTTATACACTGCTGTTAAGAGAACGTGTTGATGAGCTCGTGCTCATTGATGCTAACCAGAATAAAGCTATTGGTGATGCGCTTGATATGAATCATGGACTTCCATTCCTCGGTCGTTCAAAGGTATGGGCAGGCACCTATGAGGATTGCCGCAATGCTGATATTGTTATCATTACTGCTGGAGCTGCACAGAAGCCCGGCGAGAGTCGTATTGATTTACTAAAGCGTAATGGTGCCATATTCGAAAGCATAGTTGATGAGGTCATGAAATATAATTCAGATGGTATTCTCCTCATTGCTTCGAACCCAGTTGACATCATGGCGTATTACTCATGGAAGAAGTCACAATGGCCGGCTCATCGTGTAATTGGTTCAGGAACTTTGCTCGACAGCGCTAGATTTCGATATCTAATTGGAGAACATCTACATATCGATCCGAGAAGTGTACATGCACACATCATTGGTGAGCACGGAGATTCAGAGCTACCTCTTTGGAGTTTAGCCAATGTAGCAGGGACCGATCTAAGCTTGAATACTGGGGAGCAAGAGCAAATTTTCGTCAATACAAGAGATGCAGCATACCAAATAATTAATGCAAAGGGTTCAACCTATTATGCGATTGCTCTAGCCTTGGATCGAATATGTACAGCGATTCTTCGCGATGAAGGGTCTGTTCTGAATGTCTCTACCTTGTTATATGATTATCATGGTGTTTCCGATGTGTATCTTGGAGTTCCATGTGTCGTTGATCGGCAGGGTGTTCGTGAGGTATTGGATTTAGTTATATCGGATAACGAGAAAGAGCTTCTCCATCGTTCGGCTGCTAAATTGAAGGAGATAATCGGGACATTAGGTTTTTAACATCAAGCAGGGTTTGTTGGATTGTTTGCTCATGGGCATAAAGGTTTTGTTTGTAAACATTAATTTGATTAGCGGTTACTACCAGCGATGTCAGCGCGTTTAATACGCTTTTGGCATTGCCTTTTTTTATAGACGTATTAAATGATTTCCACTCCAAGGCGAAGCGTTGTTTAGACTTATTCATTCGACTTCGTTCTGCCTTAATCTTTTTCTTCATCGGTTCAATATCGGCTAGAAGTGCACGTAGCTGCTTAACCTTCTTAGCCTTGTTATCCTTTGCCTTTTTGAATAAGTCCTCCTTGCTGCGCACATCCTCTCGTGCTAGCTGAACTGCAATTTTCATGATATCCGCCTGTGTGCGAAGAATACTATTGAGCTCCTTATTGTTAAATAATCTTGCTGCCTTTATTTGTTTGTTCAAGGACGTATAACGATCGAATAGCGGTTTATATCGTTCTTTGGTCTGCTTCAATTGCGCCTCTAGTTTGTTCAATTTGTCGGCATCAATCAACCTGATCTGCTTTCGAAGGTTAACTAAGTCAGCCTCATTCTGATCGTGTCTGGCTTTAATTTTCCTGTCCCACTCTTGATCTAGCTTCTGCGACTGGAGTAGTGAGCTGTACTCAGATCTTAGGCTACTCCCCGTCTTTGCATCAGCCTTAGATATTACTTTCTCTAATGCTGACTTGGTGGTAGTCGATAGTTGGGCGGGAGCGGCGAGTAGCGCTGTTGGAGCTGTAGCAACAAGTATAACGATACATAATACAATAATGCTTAATTTGGTCATGTGAATTCCTCCTAAACGTGATGCCCTATCGGGCTCAAACTGATTTGAAAATGAGGTTTAACCTTTGAATCACTACTTTATAGGTGAATATTCCGCTGAGGTCACTTAAAAGTTATGGATGGTAACGCCAGTTATCGAAATAACTACTTCGTAAGCGTATGCTTAAGTCGGGTTTCCCGCTTTGCAGCAGACAATTTGCTCCCAAGTCACTCTTCGAACGGAGCTGTAGGGCTATTTTCCCATCAAAAGTTTTTGATGAGTGCGCGAGCAGTCGATAAAACTACTTCGAAAGCATAAGCAATCTACGACAAAAAAGCACCAATAAGAAGAGGCTTTATAGCCTATTCTTACGGGTGCTTCCTACGTAAGTTATCGATATTTAGTTGAATTGGGTTAAATATACATCACACCCTCAGGGGTGTCAAGAAACGATTTTAAGCATATTTTGCTCTATTCTGGCAAGCCTATTAATGAGAAGTGGAGGTGGAGTCGATTGGTCATAGAATTGATTTGGATCAGTATATCTACTTTGCTTATAGCTTTCCTTCTCTGGAGGTTTACGCCTGTTGAGCATATCCGAAAGGCAATGCTTAGCTTTCTTGCTATGCTAACTGTGACCTGGTCCCTAGGGGCGGTTGTTACCGAGCTTCACTTAATGGTTCACCCAGTGAGATTATTCCCGGAAGCTACTCGTATGAATTTTTTCGCCGGTTTTATTATCTACCCGAGCATTAATGCGTTATATATTCTGCATTATCCGAATAAATCCCGAATGACTCAATTTTTGTATACATCTATGTATGCATTAGTGATTACTTTATGGGTACATGGGATGGAAAGGTTCACAGATTTGGAGAAGTATGTGCAATGGTCAACTATACATCAATTTGTTATTACTTTCTTTGCGTTGGGGCTTAGTAGAAGCTTTCTGCAATGGTTTTTCAAGAAACCATTTCCCAGTGTGAGGAACGGAGGCTGATATGAGTTATTTTACAAAGTACATTCTCATTGAAGCTTCTGTATGGGTTATTTCGTTTATTCTGTTACTCTTATTTGTACCTAAGGAGAGAATAAGGGAGGCTTGGGTCAGCTTCTTATTCATGCAGGCGCCCGCATGGATATTTGGCTTAACCGTTGTGGAGCTAGGACTACTCCAGTATCCCATTCGTTTTTTTGATACCGCAGTTAGCAGTAGCTTTACCTTTGAGTTTCTAGCTTTTCCAACAATGAGTGTCTTATATAATCTACATTATCCTACAAATAGAAAGCTATGGGTGAGATTCTGCTATATCGTCGCATATCCTAGTGTCATGACTGGTTTTGAGGTGTTACTGGAGGGAAACACAAATTTAATAAAGTATACCGGTTGGGATTGGTATTGGTCTTTGTTAACCATAAGCGCTGTATTACAGTTCTCCTATTGGTTCTTTACTTGGTTTACAGGGGGGAAATCAAAGGTTCGTTTCATGTAAAGTATAAAATCCTCCCCTTGACACTTATCGTTGGTGATAAGGATAATAGATGATATAAATATTTATTATAAGGGGAACTGCAGATGAACGGTGTACATTTTGTGTTGGGATCACCTAATGCGTATATTCATGAACCAGGGATTCTACACCAAGCTGGGGAATGGATCGGCCAATATGGTCGTTCTGTATTCATTGTGACTGGCAGCAAATCCTGGGATAGCTGTGGGAATCGTTTAACTGATAGTCTGGATAAAGCCTCTATTCTCTATGAAGTCCATAAGTTTAGAGGAGAGTGCTCGTATGAAGAAGTAAGCCGATTGAAGGAGCTTGTGCCAACGAACATGGAGATGATCTGTGGAGTAGGAGGAGGCAAGGTGTTAGATACCGCTAAGGCGTTGGCTAATAGCTTGAATAAACCTTTCGTGGCTATCCCGACACTAGCTGCAACCTGTGCTGCCGTTGCTAATTTATCGGTCATGTATACAGAGGATGGCGTTTATATTGATTTTCCTGTCTACGTTAGAGGGACCTTGCTCTGTCTTGTAGATACAGAGATAATCGCGAGCTCTCCGGTTCGGTATCTCGGTGCTGGTATAGCAGACACATTGGCCAAGTGGATTGAGGCTCCGATGGCAGCGAAGGGTAAGAAGCAGAATCTACCGACAATAGGTGGGCTTCAAGCTGCGAAGTTATGCTACGATACACTGATCGAGCATAGCGCCCAAGCTATGAAAGATTCATATCATTCTATTCCTAGTGAAGCGCTGCAGCATGTAATCGATGCGAATCTATTATTTAGTGGTATGGTTGCGGGTCTTGGGGAGGACAATTGCCGTTCTGCTGGAGCACATGCTATTCATAATGGGTTAACGGTTATTCCAGAGACCCATCTAATACTCCATGGTGAGAAGGTGGCCTACGGAATATTAGTGCAGCTAGCGCTAGAGAAACGATCTCAATCCTATATTGATGAGATTATAACGTTCTATCAAGAGGTTGGTTTACCTTACCGACTGGAGCAGATCGGCATACATCGTGAGTTGAGCAATGCCGAGTGGAATGAGGTTGCACGTATATCATTGTTACCGGCTAGCACGATGGGTAATATGAGCTTCGCTGTTACCTCCGAGATGGTTTTGGATGCATTTAGACAGGTTGAGCAATGGAGCTCACCAATCCAGAGTTAATAGTTTTATGGCTGTTCATGTACATTCCTGCAAGAAGATACCGTGACTGGTGTCTTCTTTTGTCATTGGCTTGACTTGATACATTATGTATCATAATGTTGTGTTACTTGAGCTTATGCTTTCGAAGTAGTTTTATCGACCGTCGTGTGGTCATTGAAAACTTGAAGGAGGGTAATCTATGTACGTGAACGAGGGAAAATTTAATGCTCTGCTAGAGATGGTGAATACGATGAAAGCTAAATTAGAACTCTATGAGAAATATGAGCATGCCCGCGAGAAGGAGTTTCGCGAGTTAGAGCGGGATGTATATAGGCTTAAGAATGATGATGGAGCCCAGCTACCTATTATGGGAGCTCGACCTGCTCAAGCTCATGTAGACTATAGTAGTACGGCTGGCGTGGCATGGCTGCGCTAGATTGGATTGTACTCATCGTCTGCTTAACAGGCATTCTCTATTGTTTATTGACGATGCCTAGACCCATGATACTTACAGAAGAGCAATGGCTTAAGCTACCTAAGAAAGTCGACCAGTCTGAAAATGTATTGAGGGACCAAGAAAGCTAGGTCGGTGAGCTGAATATTCTTTTATCGTCATTCCCATGAGGAACATGTTACAATAGTAAACGTGTTTGCTGACGAATGGGGTTGACAGCTGTGGGATATATCATGCTCCTCTTAGCCACATTGGCTTGGAGCTTTGTAGGCATACTCGTAACAACAGCGTCCTTGATGCTCGATACCACGATTATTACCTTCTCAAGATTTGCAATTGGAATTGTCTTTCTGGGCTTATTCCTGTTGTTGAAGGACGGTCGCATCCAGCTTCGTGGAAACCTAAAGTGGATTTGGATAGGCGCGATAGGAAAAAGCTGCAATTATTATTTTGAGAATATAGCAATTGCTAAAGGATATGCATATGGTAACATCCTAATCCCACCGATTCAAACGGTGGTTCTTCTACTTGTTTCAACGATAATATTAAAGGATCACATTACGAAAAAAGGCTGGGTAGCAGCGTCTCTATGTATTCTTGGTGTGTTGTTCATTAGCTGGAATGGTCAGTCTTTATCTATATTCTTAGAGGGTGACGCCGAGATTACGCTACTCTTTACGGTAGCGGCTATTGGCGCAGCGCTGCATGTTCTAAGCCAGAAGATGCTAATTCAGCATATGGATACGGGGAATATGAACTTCTCTGTGTTCTTATGGTGCGCTCTCCTAATGGCCCTACCGCTTCCAATTCAGTCCCAGGGCTTTGTCGGGCCCTCTATTGGTCTAGCTTGGCTGTCAATTATTCTCCTCGGTATGATAACGGGCTTAAGCTTTTATTGGTTTACCGAGGCGATCCGCAGAGTATCCTTCCCGATGATTGTTATTATTAGTAATAGCTCCGTACTATTCACGATTCTGTGGTCTTATTTATTCTTCAGGGAGCCTATTACATTATACATTCTTGGTGGGGCATTTGCTTTTGTGGTGGGATTAGTTATTCTTAACTTACCTGGTAGACGCCCAAAAAACTCATATACTTTTAAATCAAAATTGATAGAATGAATATATACCGCAGAATAGAAGGAGAAATAGAATGGCTAAGACAAAATATTACGTGGTATGGGTTGGGAAATCCCCTGGTATCTATACGAACTGGGCAGATTGTCAGGCTCAGGTAAATCAGATGAAGGATGCCAAGTTTAAATCGTTCGATTCTATGGCAGAAGCCGAGAAGGCCTATAAGGCAGGCTGGAAATTATATTGGGGACAGGGCCAAAAATCTAAAGCTAGTAAAGCTTCTCTTACCTCCATTCACAAGCAGGAGGATATCGATTTCGATAGTATATCCGTAGATGTAGGAACTAGTGGCAACCCTGGACCGGTAGAATATCAAGGTGTCGACACACGTACGGGAGAGCTCATCTTTGCCGTCGGACCTGTTAATAAAGGAACGAATAATCTAGGTGAATTTTTAGCCATTGTTCATGCATTAGCCTATCTCAAAAAGCAGGGGAGCACCAGAACAGTATACAGCGATTCCGTGAATGCGATTAACTGGGTAAAGAAGAAGGCTGTCTCTACGACACTGGAGAGAGATAAGTCTACCGAAGAGATATGGACGCTTGTCGATCGAGCTGTGAAATGGCTGCAAACGAATGCATATGAGAATAAAGTGTTGAAATGGGAAACAAAAGCTTGGGGTGAAATCAAGGCGGATTACGGTCGGAAATAATGTGAGAATTGGATTATGACAGCAAAGGACGATCATCGTGAAAGATAACAACAAGAAGTTTACATTATGGTTACTGGCTTGGCCCATCTTCATAGAATTGTTCCTGCAATTGATGTTAGGTGCTGCAGATACACTCATGGTCAGTAAAATCTCTGACGACGCTGTAGCTGTTGTAGGTTTCTCCAACCAAATCTTCTTTGCGTTGACATTATTAATCATGACGGTAGCTAGTGGGGCGGGTATTCTTATCGCTCAGAAGATTGGAGCGAAGAAAGAACACGATGCTCGTACGATTGCGGTTATGACCGTTAATATCAGCGTTGTTATCGGAATTATGATTAGTGTATTTCTATATACGCAGCCAACAGCTATCGCCCAATTGCTCCAAATGCCGGATAGCTTGTTACCTATGGCTCAAATATACATATCCATTGTTGGTGCGGGTATGGTATTGACCTCATTGATGCTAGCCCTCAGTACGGTTATCCGGAACACGGGTAATACGAGGGGCCCTATGTACACAGCGATAGCTATGAATGTCGTCCATGTTTTTCTGAATTACGCTTTTATCTATGGAGCGTTCGGCTTTCCGGAATGGGGAATTACGGGTGTGGCCATCTCTACTGTAGTTAGTCGGTTATTAGCTACGATTATGCTATTTGTGATGTTCATCAATGCTTTCGAACCCAAGATTGGTATAAAGGACTTCCGCTTATTTAATAGTAAGCTACTCCGAGAGGTACTAAGGATAGGCTGGCCTCTAGGTGTTAGCAATTCAGCCTATATGCTTGCTCAGCTTGTTCTTTTCTCCTTTATTGCGGTGATAGGGGCAGAAGAGCTGGCGACACGAACTTATCTGAATACGCTAGAGTCGTTCTGTTTTATGCTTGGATATTCGATCGCTCTTGCAGCGCAAATTCAGATTGCTCATTTGTATGGTGCGGGACAGACTCGACAGGCCTATTCCAGCGCTTACCGAGCGCTATGGATTGCCTTAGTGCTGGTGATCGTCAATGCGCTGATCATTCTTCTGTACGGTGAATATTTGTTAGGTCTATTCTCGGATAACTCCAGTATAATCCTTCTAGGAGTATCCATGCTTGGATTGAACCTTATTCTTCAGCCTGGCAAAGTACTTAATATGGTTACCCAAGGGGCTTTAAGTGCAGTGGGAGATACACGCTTTATGATGGTTGTTTCGGTCTTCTCCCAGTTATTTATTACGGTTGTACTATCCTATTGGCTTGGTGTTCATCTAGGTTGGGGACTACTCGGTATATATGTAGCAATGATTTCGGATGAATATGTTCGAGGATTCATAGCGCTGTATAGGTGGAGAGGTCGTAAGTATTTGTATAGAGTAGAGCGAGCAGAACGAAAGAATCTTGAGGCACAGCAAATGACATTACCAGTAAGCTAAAGGGAATTAGAATCGGAAGGAGCTGATTCCGGCCAGATTCTACCCTTGCCTATCACCGAATGTCATAAATACACCGTCATACGACAGTTACTTACGGAAAAAACACAATATTGTCAAACATAAAACGGTTTCACGACATATTTGTTCACTTGAAATGCTGATATCATATGAATTTTGTTATTCCGTGTTATAGTTAATAACATAGATTTAACATAAATATATGATGTGAGGTGATGGCCATGTTTGGTTGGATTGGGTTGAAGATGGGATTACCTCTTTGGTGGTCATATCGCTTAAATGCTCGTTTAAAATCTGATGTTGAGCATATATTTGAGGGTATTGCCCAAACACGAGAAGATACCTTGGTCGAATGGACGACTGAATATTGGGCGCATCTAGATCGATTATTGGGACATCTACAGTCTATACAAACAAGTGCTAGCTTGTCTGAGGGAGTAGAAGAAGCTTTATGGGACAAGCTTTTCGCTGAGGCGCATGCTCGTGCATCAAGCTTCTCGGAAATTTTTATAGTAGATAAGCAAGGCAACGTCAGCTACTCTACTTACACCCCTCACAAGCGCCAAAACTATGGTCCAGACAGCTTAATTTCCGCGGGATTAATGTATACACGTGAAGGTCAGGGACGCAAATGTCTATTTGGACCCTACGGGGATCCGGTAACGTTAACTATAGGACCAAGTACTTCCTCCTTCCATGACAAGATGACATTGATGTTTATTGTCCCGATCATGGAGAATGGGCGATGGAGTGGTGCTCTATGTGGGAGGGTACCCAATGATGTTATTGGCGATCTTATACAGAGAGAGTCGGGACATGTGTATCCGGATTCTGGAGACAACTATATATTCATGGCACAGCCCAAATTGAATACACATATTCACCCCGGTACAGCTCTGTCACGTAGTAGATTTGAGGATCGGACCTTCACTCATGGTGAGAATCTTAAGGACGGAGTTACAACAGACTGGGGCATCGTTTCTATCAAGGAACACACAGAGCTGGAAATCATGTTCACCGATCCCGCGACAAAGCAGCTGCATCCTGGTGTAGCTGGAACGATCAAGAAAGGTAATAATCTATTTGTTGAATTTCCAGGCTATTCAGATTATCGACATATACCTGTTATTGGCAAGGGGGTTACCTTCCAGCTGCCGCATTGCCCCGATTTATGGGGTATGATGTGTGAGGGTGATTTGGAGGAGGTTTACCGTATACGTGGCTTGGGCTGGCGTTTACTTAGAATTCAGCTTCCGCTTATATTCGGCGCTGCTCTACTCCTTGCTGGTTTCGTATTCATGCTTATGAATCAAGAGGTCAATAGTATAGTCACTTCGGTGAGCGTAGGTGTATTATCAGCGTTATTGGCTCTTGTTTCTTCGAGAGTGGTCCGGACACGAGGGACGCGTAGACATATAGAGCACTTGGACCGAATTAATCGGTTTATCCGCATTAATGCAGAGGGTCGGGGCGATTTAACTCAACGTCTGATTCCGTCAGAATTCGATAACGATGAGTCGCAGGAGCTAGCCAAATGGATCAATAATATGATCGATTCCCTTGAGGGAATCATGGTACAGGTGAAGCAAGCGGCTGCAGATGTTCAAGCTAACCAGTATACACTGGATCAATCCACGGGTACTAGCTTAGGCTCGACGGAACGAATGAGTAACAGTATAGGTGATATGATAGGCAGCATTCGAAGCCAGTTGAAAGATATAGACTCTGCGAACCATGTCGTTAACGAAATGAGAGAAACTTTGAGAGTCTTAGAAGGTAAAGCCTCTCAACAGATCGGTGTGGCTCAGAATGAAGTGGAACGTATCGGAGACAAGATGTCCCAAATTTCATCCAAGGTGGCTGAGACGAATAAAACGATCATTACATTCATGGATACAACCAAAGAAATTCAAACTGTGCTTAAAGTAATCGATGAGATATCCTCTCAAACCAACTTATTAGCTCTTAACGCTTCGATTGAAGCAGCTAGAGTAGGTGAGCACGGACGCGGTTTTGCGGTTGTTGCTGGGGAGATCAGAAAGCTTGCTGATTTAACCCGAAAATCGACTGAGGAGATCCATGGAACGGTTGAGCAAATTTATCTAAATGCACAAGAAGCCATCATCTCCATGGAGCAGGGTACACTGGTAGTTGCAGAAGGTACACAGCTTGTCGCGGCAACAACAATTATATTGAATGAGGCCAATTCAGAGGACTCGTTAAAAACGCAGGTTGTTGATGATGTTGTCATATTGATGGAGAAAATCTCTAATGTAAGTAAAGATAATCGGAAGATCTCTAGTGAGGTAGAGTCTAGAGTTAAGGAGCTGTTAGCTGAGATTCTTAATTCTCGTCGAACCTCAACTCAGGTTGTTGCTATTACCGGATTTTTACAGCAGCTTGTGAATCAATTTCAATTAACCGATGCTCGTAAAAGGTAAACGAAATCCTCCTAACAGGGGGATTTTTAGCATTATTAAGTATATGGGCGAATGTACTGTTTTTTGCGAGGATTTCGAGTGTTCTTTGCAGATTTTGGAGTAATCTGAATATTTGAATTATTGTAATAATGTATTATAATGAGCTTAACAAAATATTTACAGCACATTGAGATTATCTTTCAGGATCAGGCGAATGAAGGTGACAATCGGCCAATCTAGGTTGATATGGCCATTCACTACAATTACCATATTGATCGCCTGCAACTGATGATAATATAACCTTGTATCTGAGAGGGGATAGTCCAATGACTTAGGCTAGCGATGCATGCTAGAATCAGTTGAAAGACCCAAGAAGAAGCAGTGGCAGCTTATTCTCAAACTGTGGGCATGCGGGAACTCAGAAGATAGGATCAAGAGTGGATTCACAGATCAGATAGGACAAGGATCGGGAGTGGATTCGCGGATTAGATGCAATACGACATGTTAGACATGTCTAGCTACAAGAATCTGAACATAAGACGTGCATAGCATGTTGGAGAAAGGAACGGGAAAGATACAAGTGAATAGCTTATGTAAGAAATAACCTCCGTTTATTGGATAAACGGAGGTTATTTGTGTGTATATGCTGTTATTTTCTATTGTTAGCCATGCATCATGATCGGTAATTCTGGATCAATAGTTGGTGCTCCATCGGAAGCAAGCTTCTTAGGTTTAGACAACAGGAGTCCAAGCAGCATACCGAATATGGCGATGAATACAAGCACTAAGAATGTATCGCTATAAGAAGTTGACCACATTTCAAGTGGAGTTTTCAGACCTTCCTCGGTGTAAAAAGTAAATCGACTCGTGAGGATGGTGGCTAGCCCTGCTATAGCGAATGAAGCCATTACCTGCTGAGCAGCATTCGTGAGTGAGGTCACTCGACCTACCAAATTCTGTGGAGCAGATTGGATAAGATGGGTGTTTAAAGGCATCATGGATAAGCCCATTCCAGCCCCAAGCAATGCTAGTGGGAGCATTAACGATGATATGCCATCCGTAGCGGAAATGCGCGTAATCAAGAATGCGGCTATCGTGAGTAGCGCCATGCCTGACATGACGAGAGGTCTTGCTCCGATACGGTCGAATAGTTTGCCGCTGATTGGCATGAATATTCCTGCTGCAATCGCTTGTGGAAGCATGATAAGTCCGGTTTCAAAAGCGCTGTAGCCCTTAGCGGATTGTAGGAACAGGGGAATCAAGAACATCGTTCCGAACAAAGCGATTTGGGAAATCCATTGAATAACAATACCTTTACTGAAGTCTGAAGAGCGGAAAACCCGAAGATCGAGCATAGGCTGCTTCTGACGTAGCTCAACAATAATGAAGATAGCTAACGCAACAACACCGATTGATATCCCCATAAGTGTCTTCAATGAAGTCCAGCTATGTCCGCCTTCGCTTACTCCATAGGCTAATGAAGCGAATGCGATCGGTCCGAAGATCATACCCCATTTATCAAGAGCAGCAACGGTTTGTCGCTGGATACTTGGTAAAGAGCGAACTCCGACAATAATACCAATGATACCAATAGGTAAGTTAATAATAAAAATCCATTGCCACGTAGCGAAATCAACCAATGCACCAGCGATGATAGGTCCTAATGCAGGCGCGAGTAAGATGGGTATACCCATCATGCCCATTACAGCGCCAACCTTACCTGGAGGACTAAGTCGATATGTGAATGCCATGGCGATTGGCATCACCATACCACCACCCATGCCCTGTAGTACACGATAAATTATAAGCTGGATCGGGCTTGTGGCAAGTGCACAAAGTAATGATCCGACAGTGAATAAAGCGACGGAGATGAGGAAGATTCGTTTGGCTCCGAATCGATCGGACAACCATCCAGCTAATGGAATTACAGCCGCCTGGGCTAATGCATAACCTGTAACTGTCCACTGTAATAAACCTAGCGTGCTATCGAACTCCAATACCAGCCCTGGTAATGCGACATTCATAGCAGTACCATCAAGGATAACCATGAATAATCCGATAATAATCGCAATGAGTGGCACCAGAATATCCTTAATGGATTGTGGGGCTTCGTTTAAACCTTTACTGATGGAACTAGTGGACATGGCTCAACCTCCTGTTGTACAATAGTCATTATTCTTAATGACCATATATGTGATTGGTAATTCATTTTTCTGATTTTAACGGACTATTGTCCGGTTGTCAAATTATATAAATGACGCAACAATGAGGTGAAGTTTTGCTGCAACGTAAGGAACGACGTGATTACCAGGAAAACCGGAGAATCATTCTGAATAGCGCGCAAGAATTGTTCGATGCTCATGGCGTTGAGAACGTAAGTATGCGTCAGATTGCACAATTGGCAGGAATAGGTCAGGGTACTTTGTATCGAAGGTATGCGCATAAGGGAGAGCTCTGCATAGATATTATGAAAGAAAGCATGCATCGTATTTGTGATGAGATTCAGAATTATTTGTATGAGTCTAGAGATAAGACTATTCATCATAAATTGGAGAAGATCATAGAATTCATGCTTAATTTTGTAGAGAAACAATCGCAGAACTTAAGCGCAATTAAAGCGCCAGGCTGTGAACAAAACTCCATAATTTATTCTACCCCTCTATATAAATCAATCCATGCTATAATATGTGAGTTGCTTGAAGAGGCACTTCGAGCGCAAGGTCGAACTACACCTGATCCGAATTATACAGCAGATGCGATCATTGCTATGATGGCACCACAATTGTATGTATATCATCGTATGGATAAAGGATATTCCAAGGATGAGATCAAGGAGAATATCTGCAGATTATTCATAGATCCATTTATTCAATAGTTGTTAATATATAAGGGGATGCTTCCTAGGAAATGGGCATAAAAAACACAGAATCGCTAGATATCGAGCGTTTATTTAATGAAGGGAACTTATCCAAAGAACGACCATTACGCACACTCCGACTGTTATATCGAGGGCATTATATTAAGCTGATGTTATCTATTATATTCTTTATTATCAAGCATTCACCTATCTGGGTTATACCGATTGTGCTAGCGAATATGATTAATATCGCGAGTGATCCACAGAATCATAGTTTAACAGATATTTGGATGAATCTTATTGTGCTCTTTGTGTTCATCATACAGAACATTCCAAACCAAGTATTACACATTAATTTTACTAGTCGTGCTACTCGACAGGTTGAGGCTAGTCTAAGAAGTACACTTGTGCGCAAATTACAGCATTTATCCGTGTCCTATCATAGTGAGCTTCGGACGGGTAAATTACAAGCGAAGGTCCTTCGTGATGTTGAAGCTATAGAACTCTTGTCTAAGCAGATTATATTCTCCTTTATACCTGCCATTCTCAATATCGTATTCGCAATTTCTTTGGTAGCAAGTAAAAATCTATTGATGGTAAGTTTCTTTATCTTTGTTACCCCAGTTGCTGTTCTCATTGTATATGCTTTCCGTAAGAGACTAGCTCTTCGGAATAGACAGTTCCGTACGGAAATTGAGACCATGTCTGGGGAAGTAGCGGAGACGATGGAGATGATTCCTGTTACAAGAGCTCATGGACTAGAAGCAGTTGAGATTGCTAAGATCGATACAACACTCCACCAGCTGAAGGGAAAAGGGTATAAGTTAGACATCACCGAGGCGTTCTTCGGCTCATCCGGCTTTGTTGTATTCCAGTGCTTCCAAGCGATTTGTCTAGGATTAACTTCATATCTGGCTTTCAATGGCAGAATGTCAGTAGGAGATATTGCCTTATATCAAGGCTTATTCGCAGCGATTCTGATGTCGATCTCCCAAATCATTAACGTTTATCCTCAGATTGCAAAAGGCTTCGAGTCGATACACTCTGTCTCGGAGATCCTATTCTCCAATGAAACCGAAGAATATGTAGGAAAGCGTAAATTAAAGAATTTACAGGGTAGCTTATGCTTTGAGAATGTTCATTTTCATTATCGCGACACAGATAAACACGTGTTGAGAAACTTCAATCTGGAGGTAAAGTCTGGTGAATGTATCGCATTCGTCGGTGAGTCGGGTGCTGGTAAGTCGACAGTGTTGAGCATGGTTGTCGGCTTCTACCGTCCTACAGAGGGGCGTATACTTATCGATGGTGTACCCATGGATGATATTCATATTCAAAAATATAGACAGAAGCTTGCCGTTGTACCACAGAATACCATATTATTCTCGGGCTCTATTCGTGACAATATCACATACGGGTTGTCCCATATTACAGATGAACAGATTCAGCAGGTCATTAAGATGGCTAATTTACAAGACGTGATCAGTGAGTTGCCCGATGGCATAGAAACCAAGATAGGGGAGCATGGTGGTAAATTGTCTGGTGGTCAACGTCAGAGGATTGCCATTGCTCGAGCATTGATTCGCGATCCGCAAATCATCATCTTGGATGAAGCGACCTCTGCGTTAGACAATATATCTGAGTTCCATGTTCAGAAGGCAATGCGTGAGCTCATTCGTGGACGTACAACCTTCATAGTTGCCCATCGTCTATCTACCATTCGAGATGCTGATCGTATTGTGGTGATGAAGAAGGGAATATGTGTTGAGGTAGGTTCGTATGAGGAGTTAATGGAGAAGAAGGGTGAATTCTACGAATTGAAACAAATGCAGGCGTAAGATTAGAAGAACAAACAAGAGTTGTGAACAATGCACTAGAATTAAAATGAAGTGCACCCGATAGAATACATTTGGATAACCTAAGGGTTTTCCAATGTTATTTCTAAAGGGTGCGCGTATTGAAATTACCATTCATGAATAATGCTGCTTGTAACTTAATCCGTGATTTTCGAATTGCAAAAGTGCAGGAAATTACACCAAATCACATGCATCTACTGGCATCCAATGGGCATCCTTGCCATCCCATTTTACATTACATCCTATTGGATTAGTTAGTGGGGTAGTTACTGATTTGCCGCCAACTAGCTCAGTAAGCGCTTGTTCAAGCTCGTTCGTAGTCATCTTACTTGTATCACGGGGAGTATCTACGCCTCTACCGGTGTATACCAGCTTTCTTTGTTCATCGAAGATATAGAAGTGTGGCGTGCGAAGAGCGCCATATGCTTTGGCAACCTCTTGGCTTTCGTCTCGAAGATACACCCAAGGGAATCGATGCTCGTTCATTCGCTCCACCATATGTTCAAAGGAGTCGTCGGGATGTGTGTTGATGCTATTGGAGTTAATACCCACAAATGAGACGCCTTGTGGAATAAAACGTTCCGCTGTAGCTCGTGTTACCTCATCTGAGCCTACTACATATGGACAATGGTTACATGTGAATGAAATAACAAGCAGCTTGGCTTGTGCAAATGAATCAAGTGAATAAGTCTTACCATCTGTAGCGGGGAGTGAAAACTCAGGAGCGCTTGCTCCAATACCAAGTGTAAATGACATAGTGAACCTCCTAAACGTGATGCCCTAACGGGCTCAAACTGATTTGAAAATGAAGTTTAACCTTTGAATCACTACTTTATAGGTGAATATTCCGCTGAGGTCACTCTCTAAGGCGGGTTTCCCGCTTTACAGCAGACAATTTGCTCCCAGGTCACTCTTCGAACGGAGCTGTGGGGCTATTTTCCCATCAAAAGTTTTGATAAAGCAGAAGCTAAGTTTTTGATGACCATGCTCTAAATTTTATACTCTTCACTAATCGATTACAAGTTTTCATCGCTGATTCAGTAAGAACACAAAAAATCTCAGCGCATGCTTACTCCGATAGTGTCAGAGTTAGTGCCTGAGATATATGGTTATGAATGGTTGTATGTTAATGTCTGTTGAGGACAGGTAGCATCTTAGTACTGTGAACCATGGTAGAGGAACAGATTGGACAGGTTGGTGTTTCTTTGAAGGAGAGGGCATCTCGCATCCAGCAAGTGCAGCCTTCTTTGTTACAAGTCCAGATCGATGTTTGTTCGGTTTGAACGGGTTCCAAGCCTTTTTTTGAGAAATACAAATTGACTCCTCCTTAAAGTTTTGTTTAGCGCAGTGGCTTACAAAGTAAGGCAATGAAACAAAACTACATCGTAAGCATTGGCTAAGTTTTTGATGAACACGCAAGTGGACGAAAAAACTACATCGTAAGCATTAGCTAAGTTTTGTTTAGCATAGTTTTTGAAGTGAAAAAGAACTGCCCGATCAAGGGCAGTTCTTTATTCGATTAAACTCTATAGCTTAACTACGTTTTCGGCTTGAGGGCCGCGATTTCCTTGAACGATATTGAATTGTACGCGTTGACCTTCGTCAAGTGATTTGTAGCCATCACCTGTGATTGCACTAAAATGTACAAAAACGTCGTTGCCGCCTTCAACTTCAATAAATCCAAAGCCTTTTTCTGCGTTAAACCATTTCACTGTTCCTGTTTCCATTTTCGAAAAACCTCCATATTGCTAATTTTGATGGAGATAGAAAATGCACATTTCATTAGGGTGTTTGTCTTGAAGTGATAGCCCCTAATACAATGTGCTAATATCTCCATACAATACAATAAACTTATTATTGCATATTTCTTCCGAAAGGTCAAATGAGAAATAAAATATTACTGAGAACGTAATCAAGAACAATTAGGCCTTCTATTGAATAAACATGCAGGAAACATTGTTAGGTGGGTGATAGTGACATGACTATGATTCCAACGAATATGCATGCCGCTCAATTCGAAAGGCTTGCTAGGAATAGAGTTGTACAATCTGCATTGGACTTGAATCAGAGTGGCGCACAATTTGAAGTATTCGAAAAGTCCCGCTGTAATGAAAATTATTGGACACGTACCGCGAATGGAGGCTTCTTAGTCAAAGCATCGATTGGTCCATCTGTAGCTATTAGAGATATCTTCTTAAGAGGGCCATTGTATGCTTTTGAATGTGCTACAGCTATTATTATTGTCTTCTATAAAGCTGTCTTAGACACTATAGGAGAGAGCAGCTTCAACAGACTCTTCGTCAATTTATATTTAAGAGATTGGCATTATGATACAGATCTTCGGATAAAGGTTTCGCAAGGACAAGTGATTAACCCTGGAGATGTTGTTTATTTTCGCAATCCAGAATTTAATCCTCTAACGCCACAGTGGCAAGGTGAGAACGCTGTCTTGATCTCTCACCCCTACTACTATGGTCATGGTGCGGGTATTGTTACTGGAGCTGAGATTATTGCCCTACTCAATCAGTCCCGAAAGCCCGGTTCGGTTGTATCTGCATACCAAACAGAAACTTTGGTGCAGTTAGATTATATGTACTTATATACACTAACAAATCATTAATATCTTCTAAGAGGTGCCTATTCATGATACTATAGTATATATAGTGAGGTGGACATGATGTTACAAGATATCGATGATTTTCGATCGTTAAATCGAACCATTCTCAACATGATATGGATAATTGTAGCATTAACCTCTATAGGGGCGATTTCGGGCCTAATTTACGATCATATGGTCAGTGTGGAGGACACCTCTAGCTTGATTTATAAAAAATTCACGGCCCCAACAATTTGGATTGTAGGGGCTAGCCTTGCAACGGAATTGGCCGTTCGATTGTCTGGAAAATTTGCGGATTATTTAATTATGTGCTTGGCCACCTTTATCCCAACTGTATTGATCATATATTTTTCTCATATCGACACCATTCATAATATATTATTCTTATCTATCTTTGTTGCAGCTTTCTACTATGAGAAGTGGAAGGTTTATTTTTCCTGTATACTGAATATTGTCTTATTCCTTATCTTATTCAATTACAACGATAGATATAATGAGCATTTAGATGGTCATGATTTGATTGTGTCGCTTTTTATATTCGTTGCTTGTTTGATTCTTTCCCTGGGTATTATGTCCAGAGGAAATCACTTATTAGATAGATTGAAGAAAACTATGGAAGAGCAGCAAGAATTGATGATCCGTAATGTTACAATGGATCGAATTACGAAGATTGATGCCCTTACAGAGCTGTACAACCATAAGACGTTCCATGAATACCTAGATAGGTTGATTAAAGAGAGTGAAAGAACAGGTCTCCAATTACATCTAGCGATGATTGACATCGATAATTTTAAGAAAGTGAACGACACATTTGGGCATCAGGTTGGTGACGTTGTTCTAAGTAAGCTTGCGGATGGTTTGCGGGATTGTGTTTCTGCGAATGATTTTGTATCACGGTATGGCGGTGAGGAGTTTGCCATTATTTTTGTGGATCAGTCAGATGAGACGGTCTTAGCTAATGTAGAACAAATTCGTTCCTATATATCGCAGATGGGTATTAAAGAAATGAATGGACAAGCAGTAACAATAAGTATCGGGTTACAAGCTTATACAAAAGGGTCTAGCAAGGAAGAATTGTTCCGAGATTCGGATGCTTGTCTCTATGAGGCGAAACGGACAGGCAAGAATAGGGTTATATTCAAGCTACCATAATTTCATAGAACTATAGCTATATTGGCTCTTCCATCCAGTCCTTCCATTATTATAGACTTTCATCCAAGGTTAATCATGGAGTACTCTATGAATAAGGAATCTCCTCCCCTCCTAGAGAGGAGGTGATAGGATGCTAAAGAGACTGGGAATCATCACCTTGGCGAGCGTCATGCTATTGACACCTGCCGCTGCAATTGCTTCCACGGGCGAAACGAATCATTCGGTTCATTTTCGATCCTCTCCTTCAGTTGATAGCCATATCTACCAGACCTTTCCTTCTGGCAAATCAGTCACTGTCTTGGAAGAAGTGAACCGATGGTGGGTAAAAGCGAAGGTTGGTAGCCGAACTGGATATTTGTCAGCCAATTATGTTGACTATAGCACTAGCAGCACGGGAGTTATTACCAAGGGTGTAAACTTCAGATCTGCTCCATCAACTAGCAGCCATGTTTACCGTTTATTACATAGTGGAACCGAAGTACATGTGCTTGATACTGTGAACAGCTACTGGGTTAAGATCTCAGTAGGTGGTCAGACAGGTTATATTAGCACAGATTATATCCGATATTCCGGAACCTCGGGCGGATCATCTGGCAACGCTACTTCGAGTAGTATTATTAACTATGGGGAAAGGTTCCTAGGTACCCCTTATTTATTCGGGGCCGAATATCCTAATACAGGTAAGTTTGATTGTTCTTCATTTATGCAGTATATCTTTGATCATCAAGGTATTGATCTGCCAAGAACGTCCATCAAGCAGTCTAAGGTTGGAAGTTATGTCTCCAGATCTAATCTACGTGCTGGGGATCTTGTATTCTTCTCTACAAGCTATACTTCATCCATCGGTCATGTAGGAATATATGTCGGAAATGGACGTATGCTCCATACTTATGGTGCGGGCGGTGTGAAGTATAGTACGATCGAAAGCGGTTTTTGGGACAGGCACTATAAGACGGCAAGAAGAGTGCTATAGACTTCGATAATAGAAAGCTGAATAAGCGGCTAACCTCAAGCAGATTATCTACTTGAGGTTAGCTTTTTTTGCAGGTAATTGTAGGAGTATGTCGAATAATTCTGCGAGAGAATAAACTTCATAGGCATCAACACACCAATCAAACATGTAGGTGAGAAATCTGCGAATCGGATCCCAGTGGCGACGACCGTGTAGTATAGTAGAGTAGGAAAATATAATTAAAATTAAGGAGATCAATTATGACGGAATTAATGAATGATTGGTCATCCATACTGGGTTCGGAGTTTAAACAAGCTTATTATCAGAAGTTATGGAAAGCTGTTCAGGCGGAGTATGCGCTTGGTGAAGTGTACCCTGAGGAGAAAGATATTTTCTCTGCTCTACAACTAACTCCATATAGCACTGTGAAGGTGCTCATCCTAGGTCAAGATCCTTATCACGGGAAAGGGCAAGCCCATGGTCTTAGTTTCTCGGTAAAGCCGGGAGTTAAGCTACCCCCATCCTTACGTAACATTTATAAGGAGCTAGCTTCGGATCTAAGCTGTACGATTCCAAACCATGGACACTTGACGGCATGGGCTAAGCAGGGCGTATTATTGCTGAACACATCCTTAACCGTACGAGCCAACATGGCTGGCTCGCATCAAGGATTAGGATGGGAATTATTAACGGATCGAATCATACACGTATTGAATGAATGTGAGCGACCCATCGTCTTCCTGCTATGGGGAAATCATGCACAAAATAAACAATCATTGATCACAAACCCACACCACCATATTATTCCCTCCGCACACCCCAGCCCATTAGCTGCGTATCGAGGTTTTTTTGGTAGTCGTCCCTTCTCGAGAGCGAATGATTTTCTGGTCGCCAACGGCAGCATCCCAATTGATTGGCAGATTCCAAAATAGATTGATTTGGATTGAGTTGCAAGAGATTTATCGATATTGCCTGATAACGAATATGATACAAGCTTTACTGACACCACAAATAGCCGTTTTACAGATCGAACATGACAAAACAAATGGTCATCGCAGTACCTTCTATGATTATGAACCCCACTGAGGAGAAATCTATCCTAAGGGGTTTATTTATGTTTGTTCACAAAAGTTCCAAAAGTCCACTATAGGATTCTTGCTAATTTTCACATAAGTGATAACCGTTCACTATTTATAGAAGTAAACACGGTCTATGCTCTCAGTAGAGGATATTTAACAAGAATGTTAGGCAATTATACGAGGGGGTATCGAATTGGAAGTCTTAGCAGAACAGCGCACTACGACTGCAACCCACAAACAAAAGAGACATTCATCATTACAGAAGTTTTGGAATAGTCGAACACTGATCATCATGTGTGTGCCTGCCATTATCTTCTTCATTGTATTTGCATATTTGCCAATGCCCGGGCTTTACCTAGCTTTCATTAACTACAATTACACGGATGGAATCTTTAACAGCAAATTTGTTGGATTTGATAATTTTCGTTTCTTGGTGTTAACAGGTGACTTATGGAGGCTTACCTTCAATACGATTGCATATAATCTCGCTTTTATTATATTCGGGAATGTGCTCCAGATTTTTATGGCCATCTTATTAAATGAAGTGAGAAAAAAGTGGTTTAAGAAAGTCGCACAAACGATTATGTTTCTTCCCTTCTTTATTTCATTCGTATTGGTTGGATTGATCGCTTACAACATACTTAGCTATGACTATGGATTACTCAATTCATTCCTAACATCGCTTGGCATGGAACCAGTCAAAACCTACTCGAATCCAGCAATCTGGCCGTATATCATCGTACTTACCTTTCTGTGGCAATCGACTGGGTATGGGTCCATTGTATATTTTGCAGCCATAATGGGAATGGATTCAGAAATTGTTGAAGCTTCAGAAATAGATGGAGCCAATGCTTTTCAGCGTATTTTGTATATTACTTTACCTTGGTTAAAACCAACATTTATCATACTCATGCTCTTCTCCCTAGGTGGTGTGCTTCGAGGGAATTTCGGTCTGTTCTATAACTTAGTCGGAGCGAATAACACCATGCTTTATGAAACGACGGATATTATTGAAACCTTCGTGTTCCGTTCATTAGTAAACAACTTTAACTTCTCCACGGGAAGTGCTGTCAGCCTGTACCAGTCCGTGTTCGGGTTTGTTATTGTGGTTACTGCAAACTGGACGGTCAAGAAGCTTTCACCAGAAAATTCATTATTCTAAACAAAAGCTTTTGGGAGGGATTTAAATGGAGCACTCATCTGCAAGTATACGTTCAGATTTACCATCCAAGATCGTTAGTTCATTTGGATATCTCTTCATTGGATTATTCGCTTTATGCTGCTTTATGCCTTTTGTTCTTATTATAGCTACTTCCTTTACCTCTGAGCAGTCTATTCTAAATAATGGCTTTAATTTGTGGCCTAAAGAGTTCAGCACATTTGCCTATAAAATTGTATTTGAGAACCCTCAGCTTATTATCGGATCCTATGTAGTGACCATGGCAATTACAATTGTTGGAACAGCAATTGGTTTGTTTCTTATCGCGATGACTGGATATGCATTGCAACGACCCGACTTTCAATATCGAAACTCGATTTCCTTCTTCATCTACTTTACGACTTTGTTCTCCGGTGGAATTGTTCCCTTTTACTTATTGATTACACAATATCTAGGCTTGAAGGATAGCTATTTAGCTGTACTCTTGCCGGGATTAATGTCACCCTTTTTAATCATTCTGATGAAAACCTTTATTAGATCGATCCCTCATGCGATAACGGAGTCCGCCAAGATCGATGGTGCCGGAGATTTCATTATTTTTATTCGTCTTATTCTTCCGATGACAACGCCGGCATTAGCAACTATTGGGTTATTCACTGCATTAGCCTATTGGAACGAATGGTATAATGCGTTACTTTTCCTGTCGCCTGATATGAAGTATCGTCCCCTTCAATTATTTCTCTACAATGTCATCACGAGTGCAGAGTTTATTAGGAATTCTACGGCTTCATCTAATGTGCCCTTACGTGATATGCCCTTGGAATCAATGAAGATGGCTACGGCTGTTGTGGCAACAGGCCCAGTTATTCTGTTCTACCCTTTTGTGCAAAGATACTTTATAAAAGGCATTACCGTAGGTGCTGTAAAAGGTTGAAAAGGAATGTTGGAGGTACACCATACCTCTTAACATATAATCGGAAACGTCAACGTTTTCGGTACTTAATTCATAAAGGGAGGCAAAGAAAATGGTAAAGGTCAAAAAGATGATGATTGTCGCAATCGCAATGATTATGGTTTTTAGTTTGGTAGCTTGTAGCGGCAACAATAACGCCAGCACGAACGTCAAAACGGATAGTGGAACAAAAAATGGGGATTCCAAAAACGATGCTAAGACTAACACACCAGAAGAAACTGGACTTATTGATACCTCTGAATTTGTCACGATCAGCTATCTTGTACTTGGGAACAAACCAACAAACGGACAGCTTGAGACTGTTATGGAAAAAGTAAATGTAATTTTGAAGGAGAAAGTAAATGCGGAGCTTAAATTTACTTGGATAGAATGGGCAGACTGGCAGACCAAATATAATTTAGCACTAGCATCGGGCGAGCCGATTGATCTAATTACAATTGGGACTGATTGGCTGGATACATGGAACAATGCACAAAGAGGTGCTTTCATGGCGATTGATGATTTGTTGCCGGAATATGCACCAATTACCTGGAATGAAGTTCCTGCAGAAGATTGGGAAGAGAGTAAGTTCAATGGGAAAATCGTCTTGATCCCTGAGAACAATTACACGCAGTGGGTAAATCACGGTATTTACTATCGTGGCGATTGGGCAACAGAATTAGGCATAATTCAGCCGATTACAGATATGGAAACGATGGGTGAGTACTTCCAAGCGATAAAGGAGAAGAAGCCGAGCGTCGTGCCAATTGATCTTGACAGCTCCAAATCAGGGGTTCTTTACGGAGGTATGGTTTCTAAGACAGACAATATTGATATGAATATTGCAACGGGGTTAATAGGAATATTTATGGGTAAGTCGTACGATGAGAAATATACAGTAGACAGCCCAGTCTTTAACCCTCTCTTTGTTGACTATGCGAAGATGATGAAGGAATGGGCGGACAAAGGTTACTGGCGTGAGGATGTACTCAATTATAAAGGTGATCCGCGTGTTGCACTGAAGGCTGGATTATCGGGAGCGGATAGTCATCATACCCAGACCTATCGTACTTTACGCGTAGAGATGGATAAAGAGCAACCGGGCTCAGAGCTGCAAATGTATTCATTCTCGGATACACGTAACAATCTGGTTTCCATGTCAATTACTCATGGCGGAACCTCTGTTGGTGCACACAGCAAGAATCCAGAACGTGCGTTAATGGTATATGAGCTGATTCGGCAAGATGCGGAAGTCTACAAAATGATCAATTACGGAATTGAAGGCGTTCAATATGAAATCGTTGACGGTAAATCAAGACGTCCTGCGGGTTATGACGAAGCCAAGCACGGCTTCTACACAGACTTCTGGGGAGGTCGTATGGACAAATTCGAAATTCCATCATCCACAGTGTGGGATAACATTCAATCTGTTTATGACAAATATGATCGTATCAAGAAACCTTTCCCATATGGTCGGTTTGTATTCGATAAGACCAATATCGATGCTGAGATGACAGCTATTTCTCAAGTAGTTGGTGAGATGGCACCGGCGATTCTCTTCGGTAAAGCTGGAGACCCCGAGAAAGCCGTTGAGAATTTCCGTAAGAAGCTTAAAGCGGTCGGTTATGACAAGGTCATGGCTGAAATCCAAACGCAGTTAGATGCCTATAAGAAAATGATTGAAGGCTAACAATCAATTCCTGATATAAAGCAAGAGGGGTATCCTGATATTCTCAGGACATCCCTTTTTGTTAAGAAATGAATGAGAGGACGGGGATAGAGGATGCGTACAAAATATAATATTGATTGGAAATATGTAATCGATGACGATGTGGAGATGTGCAAGAACAACTTCGATGACTCCGAGTGGAAGACGGTGGACCTACCGCACGATTGGAGTATAGAAGGTCCTTTCAAACAGGAGTATTCGAGTGGTACGGGTTATCTGCAAGGAGGTACAGGATGGTATCGCAAAACATTTGAATTGCCTTCCAGCTTGAAAGATAAGAAGGTACAAATTCAATTCGACGGTGTATATAAGAATAGTGAGGTCTGGATCAACGAGCATTATTTGGGCAAGCGCCCTTATGGGTACAGCTCATTCCATTACGAATTGACTCCTTATTTGAGATATGGAGAAAGCGAGAGCAATGTGATTGCAGTTCGGGTAGACCATCCGGACATTGCAGATTCGCGATGGTATCCGGGCACTGGTATTTACCGCAACGTATTTCTCCACATATCGGACCATATTCACATTAAGCCGAATGGGATATTTGTTTCAACTCCTGTCATTACTAAGTTGGAAGCTCAAATCCATGTAGAATCGACCTTGGTTAACGATTATAGTAATCCCGTTCAGATTAATCTCATGCATATTATTACTAATGATCAGGGTCAAGTCATAGCTAAGAAGCAATCCACAATCACGGTTGCTGAGAATAGTGAACAGACTTATTCTCAGGATGTTATTATAGATAATCCGATTCTATGGTCCGTAGATTTGCCTTATCTATATCATGTTGAAGTCCAAGTGATTAGAGACGACGATGTCGCAGATGAGGAACAAGTACCCTTGGGTATCCGTTATTTTAGCTTTGATCCAGACAACGGTTTTTTTCTCAATGGTACTAATTTGAAGATGAAGGGCATTTGTATTCACCATGATGCAGGATGTCTAGGTGCAGCTGTTCCTGTTAAGGTTTGGGAAAGAAGACTAACCATTATTAAAGAAGCTGGAGTAAACGCCATTCGTATGAGTCATAATCCGCCCGCTCCAGAATTACTTGATTTATGCGATTCCATGGGATTCTTGGTTATGGATGAAGCCTTCGATGAGTGGGAATACCCCAAGAACAAATGGGTGAAAGGTCATAATAAAGGAGAGCCTTCACTCGATGGCTACGCAACCTACTTTAATGAGTGGGCCGACATCGATTTGCGAGATATGATTCTGAGAGATCGAAATCATCCCTCCATCGTTTTGTGGAGTATTGGTAACGAGATTGATTACCCTAATGATCCGTATTCACACCCAGTGTTGGAGGGGAAGTATGACTCGAACAGACCGAATGGAGAGCGAATGGGCGATATTGCGGCACGGCTGGTGAAGGTAGTCAAGCAATATGATAAAACTAGACCGGTTACTGCAGCCTTAGCAAGTCCTCTTATGTCTAATGAATCAAAGTTTCCAGAATCACTTGATGTGGTTGGTTATAACTATATGGAGCATTTATATGAAGGAGATCATCTCAAATATCCAAAGCGGATTATTTATGGAAGTGAGAATGGGAGGAGTCAGCAGGCTTGGACAGCTGTTGAGAATAATGAATACATTAGCGCACAATTTATTTGGACGGGAATTGACTATTTAGGTGAAGCACGCGGATGGCCTATACGAAATTCAACAGCGGGAATGATGGATCTTGCTGGATTTAAAAAGCCATTATTTTATTTCAAGCAAAGCGTTTGGTCGGAAAAGGATATGGTGCACCTTGGTGTCTACATGGGAAATAATCAAATAGGCTTCACTCGCTGGGATAATGAAGTGATCTGTCAGTGGAAGGGGACAGAAGGTGAGCTCGTTAAAGTTGTTTGTTGCACCAATTGCCCGGAGGTTGAATTGCTCTTGAACGGAAAATCCTTAGGTGTTAAGAAATTGTCTGATTTCGAGGATCGCACATTATGCTGGGATGTTCCTTATCAAGAAGGAATTCTTAAAGCTGTTGGTTTGCGCGACGGCAATGCTTGTGCTGAACACAAATTAATAACAGCAGGTCTTCCAGATCAAATCAAGACAAATACAGATAGCCTTACCTTGAAGGCGGATAGAGAGGATGTAGCGCATATTGAAGTGAGCGTTATAGATGCGAAAGGTAATTTGGTGTATGACGCAAACAATGTAGTGATTTGTGAGAGTTCGGGCTTTGGTGAAATCATTGGGCTTGAAAGCGGTGATCCGGCAAGTATTGAAGATTCCAAATCCTTGAAGAAAAAAACCTTTCATGGCAAACTGTTAATTTATGTGAAAGCTTCTGATCAAGCAGGAACGCTAAACATTCGCATTTCATCGCCAGGTCTAGAAACGGTAAACGTTGTATTCGATGTTGTTGGTTAACGCATTATTGAATACCCTGCTCGTCTAGATACTGTAGCCATTGCCTCTTGTAATCCTCCTGGATTTTGTCCAAGCCGGCCTTCCTCGCTTCCTCCATGAATTTATCTAGTCCGGCTTGGACATCTTCTACGAGTCCAACATTCAAGGGGAAGAGGTATTGTTTCCCTACTTGCTCTAGAGCAGCTCTCTCTGCTTGATAAGGCGTCCAGTCCTCGGCAAAGCCAGTGAAAATATCAGGTTTAGACAGCTTATCTAACGCGTCAAAGATATGTAACACCTTATTGAAGTTTTCTTCATAGAGCATGTAGTCTGGGTTTCTCCAAGCCCAACCGTTCATTCCTTCTCTCGGAAAGCCGGACTCTTGCGGATCACCAATAGGCTTATAATTTCCGTTCTCAGTTACTTCAAAGTGGGTGCCCTCAATACCATATTGTGTGAGCCAATTGTAATGTTTGTCAGTGACTAGTTTTTCATAGAAAGCAAGTGCTTCTTCTGGATATTGACTACTAATGGGGATGGCAAATCCATTGTGGATGGGATGGACGGGCTGAGCAAATCCTTTCATGGTTGCAAAGGGGATATAACTATACTCCCATTCAGGATAAGCAGTTTTCACTTGATTGACGACATTAAGAAATTGATTGGGATTCTGACCATTTAGAAGTGCAACCGATTTGCCGTTAATTAGTGATTGACGTTGATCCTCTTTAATGCTTAATGCGTTCCTTGAGAATAAGCCTTCCTCCATCCATCTTTTGTAGGTATTCAGATTGTTCAAGTGCAGCTCAGAGCCCCAATAAGATGTAATATTTCTAGGGTCGTCATACAGAATTTGAATGCCATACGGTGGCACCCCATTGGTATTAATAATCTTAGAGGTCATATGACGAACGCCTGACGCATGATTGCCAATGGTATCAGCCAATGGAATAATGACAGGTTCATAATTTTTCACACCAATTAGGTATTCTTCCAATGTTTCAAGGGAGTCGGGTACGGGCAGGTTATATTTCTTGCGGAGATCCTCTCTATATGTAATACCTTCTGTTACATATTCTTTCCAGGTTGCGGGAATTGTGTAGATTTTGTTGTTAATTCTTACTGCGTCCCACATACTCTGTGGGATGAAATCGTACAAGAGCGGGGCGAACTTAGGAAGCAGCAAGTCTAGCTCCAGAAAAGCCCCCTTTTTGGCAAACGATTGATAGCTTGACCATTCAGATGTAAAGATCAGATCAATCGGTTGTCCAGACGTCAGTAACAATCTATACTTCTGGTCCCAGTCATTCCAAGTAATAAAATTAAAGTTGACTTGAGTTTGCAATTGTTCTGCAGCGATCTTATTAATTTCGCTTTGGATCAACGCCAAATCCTTCGGTGCATCACCGATCATATAGAATTGCAATTCAACCATTCCTGTATTGAGATCGTTTTGTCTATGTTCTGAAATTTTATTCGTATCGTTAGTACAGCCAGCAATAAGGGAGGTGATAATTGTAAGCGCAACCCAATAAGTTGTGAAGTTATTCATCACTTTGGCCATATCATATCCCCTTTGTAGTTATTCGCGAATAAAACCTCTTAACAAGATGGGAAAATTAGATTATCATTAGTTTTATGAAACCCATTTCATAAACTTATGTTAAACTTTTTTATTCCAACTGTAAAGAAGGTGTTTCTAATCATTCCGAGAAGATTGCATGAAAGCAGGAAGCTTTTTACGAGAACCCTCATCAGTATCATTGTATGCATTGTTACTACGCTTCTTGTTTCCTCAACCATATTGTATTTGAATTTTGAGGAAATTGCTCAACGTCAAGCTTACAGACACGATTTGGAGAGCCTCCAGCAGACTAGCAGAGAAGTTGCTAAGATGACGGAAACTGCGAAAGCGCTTTCATTTCAAATTTATACGGATACCACAATGGCATCCTTATTATTCTATGAGGATCCCGATTTATACAATGAGATTAATGCCTTGAATCAATTGAATAACTACCGTCTGGCCATGCCTTTTATTGAATCCATATATGTTTATAATGATAAGTCTAATTTGTTCTATATCAGCTCTTCCAGTAATCGGAATGGACAACAGAGCGCACAAGAATTAGATGATCAAGGTATCGAGGATATCCTGTCGGACATACAGAATTATAAACCGTTTGTGCCCATTCCAAGGTCCTATAATATTGGTACGACTGAGGAAGAGGTCAATAGTTACACCTATCTTTGTTACGACACTTTGAGTTTTAAATTGGACTATGCCGTAATAGTTAACTTCTCGGAAGCCTGGATTAGCCAGAATTTGAGTGGTGATCAAGGTGATTTAGTGAGCAATGCTTTTATTATTGACAGCGAGGGAGCATTGATTTCTGGTGATGATCAGCATGGGCTGTCGTCGAGTCTCCTCGAGAAATCCTATATGAATGCCATACTTGAAAACAGGGATTCTTCCTACTTCGTAGAGCTTGTGAATGATGAGAAATCGTTAATTACGTTTACGGCGCCGGATTCCTTAGGTTGGCGATATATTCGTATTACTTCTAATGCAGAAATTTCACGTGAAATCAGAAGCATGCGAACAAAAACGATTGTATTTAGCTTGGGAATCTTATTATTAGGACTTCTTATATCAGTTTTTGCTTCAAGAAACCTGCACCGACCTATCGATAAGATATTACGGAATATGAAAAGCCTAGAATATGAGCAAAAAAGCAGCGCTTATACGTTAAAGCAAGAAATCTTACGAAGCTTTGTCTTAGGAAGGGAAAGTGACAAACCGAAGATATTACAAGAGAAGCTGCAAAGATTCGGTTCAACTCTGTCTATCGATGGGAACATGCGAATTGTAGTAGGCAGAATTGACAACTTTAAAGATTTCGTTGCCAAATATAACGAAGAAATCTATCTGCTTAAATATGGTCTAATGAATATTTGCATCGAAATTGGATCGGCCACTTATCGAATGGAAAGTGTTGATATGGGTGATGATTTTATAGTTTTGCTGCTGACGACACAGGGTAGTGAAGACGGCATAGATGAGCAGTTGTTCATAGATCTATTGAACTCCATGCAGGGATCTGTGAAAGAACACTTGAAATTTTCGGTTTCCTTTACCGCCAGTCCAAGCTTCTCATGTACGGAACATATTTCTCCTATATACAAACAAGTGATGGAAGCCTCTTTTCACCGATTGTTTCGTGGTCAACAGAGTTTGATTTTTTCTGAGGATATTATGTCACTAAATTCAAAGGAGTACATCTATCCCTCATCCAAGGAAAAGCAATTAGTTGAATTCTTGATGTCAGGGAAAACGGAAGAGGCGAAGGCTGTTTATTCGGATATCATTGGGGAGACCGCCTTGCATCCGATTACTGTTGTACAGCTGGCTCTCTCCCACATGACGCTGACCGTTAATAATGTGATTCGAACACTAAAACAGAATAACGCATTAACCGTTACACCTGTATTCGACACGACGATCACCGGACTTAGCCGGGTGGAGTCAATTGATGAAGTGAATGAGCACTTTTATCGATTATTCGATGAATTAAAACAAAACGTGGAAGAGAAGAGAAGCTTTAAGTATGAAGAGCTAGTGAGAAGAATGAATGAAATCATAGAGCGGGATTATAAGAGTCCAAATCTTGGATTAAATTCTATTGCTGATGAGCTTAATATGTCACCAATTTACATTAGTCGTTTGTACAAACAGTCGACCTTAGTAGCACTGCCTGATGTGATTCAGAATACTAGGATGAGTATGGCTAAAGAGCTTTTGCTGTACACCAATTATTCAGTAGCAGATATTGCTGAGAAGACGGGATTCACTAGCAGCTCTTACTTTTATAGAATGTTCAAGAAGAATAGCGGTGTGACGCCAAATGATTTCAGGAAGAAAATATAAGTATGTTCACAATAGTTGCATTACTTCACTCTGATTTATTGAATTACTTCACTTTAATACCAATGCTTGACTTACATGAGATGATATCAGTGATTACAATCTAACTTAAAGGGCAGGGTGAGTTTCAGGTGAAGCATGTTACGGTTTACGATATTGCTAAAGACGCGAATGTTTCAGTATCAAGTGTATCTAGAGTACTGTCTCTCAGCAGAGCATAGAGCTAGAGCGTTTGAGACAGTTGAGAAAGTGCACCAGCTCATACAGGAAGAAAATGTCAGCCTGATTACCATACTCCAGCCTGAGCTCAAAGTTAGAGAAAGTACAAAGCGTTATCTGTGATCTTCAGCCATTCGTAACGGAGGAAACCTAATGAAGTTTAATAGTTTGAACCCTATTCGTTTTACATCTGAAGCGATCTACATCAATGAAACACCAAGAATTCTGTTATGTGCGTCCTTATTTTACTTTAGACTTCCACGAGCGGTTTGGAAAGACCGATTAAGAAAAGTAAAGAAAGCAGGCTATACGTGCATTGATGTCTACTTCCCATGGAATCACCATGAATTGCATTATAATGAATGGCATTTTTCAGGTGAACGTGATGTTGAGGTATTCCTAAGGGATGTGAAGGAAGAAGGGCTATTAGTTGTCGCTAGGCCAGGTCCATATATATGTTCAGAGTGGGATGGGGGTGCGATTCCAGCATATTTGTTTGCCGAGGAGAATATTCAATTAAGAGATAATGATCCCGTTTACTTGCGGCATGTTGAACGTTGGTTTGAGAAAATTATGCCGATTCTCAGCGAATATCAATATGGGCGAAACGGTACGATTATATGCATCCAATTGGAAAACGAGCTTGATTTCTATAATTGTACGGATCCATTGGGTTATATCTCAGCGTTGCGCGATATGGCCGATCGGTATGACTTTGATGTCCCATATATTGCCTGTGCGGGACAAGGTGATTTGTTTAGGGCGTCGGGTCATGCTAAGGGTGTTGTGCCTACTTGCAATTTCTATCCACACGATAAGGACCCGCAATTCGAAGCGAAAGTGCATGAATATGTAACGGAGTTAGAGAGCAGGCACCTGCCGCTCCTAGTAACAGAAACTAATCGTTCACACTATTTGCTTCGTCGCTTGCTGTCGGTAGGAGCCAAATTATTGGGACCTTATAACCAAGTTTCGGGAACCGATTTTGGATTTACTACAGCTGTGAATAACTGGGGAAACCCGCTTGCCTTCATGACCACGGACTATGACTTTCAAGGGATGATTTCACCTGAGGGGCACCTGCGTCCGGAGGTTCGGGAGGGGCGTTTATTGAGCCGGATCATTACCACTTATGGGGATGCTTTAGCGGAAGCAGTGCCACTCGCAGACCACGGTATCACGTGGATTAAACATGATAAGTCACTAACCATCTTACCTTCAGCACTTCGTCTAAAAGGTGGAGGATTACTATTGTCAGTTCTAAATGTGGGTGAACACAGCGATGAAGTCGTCATTCACTATGAGGGGCAATCCATTCCGAGTCTTACTGAACTGACTATCATGAAGGATAGCTGCGTCCTTCTCCCGTTGCAGGTTCCTCTTCGTTTATGGGGGATGACAGGGACTTTGGAGTACTCCACAGCTGAGCTTGGTTATGTGAAGAAGCTGCACGATCGTCAAATTATGTTGTTCCACAGTGAGTCAGAGGCGGAAGTGGCATTTCATTGGGACACTCCTATAGCAATACATATTCAAGGATGTACATATACAGAAGAAGAAGGTCAGTATGTATTCACTTTCAAACAGGAATCATCAGCTTCTGTTCAATTAGCGAATGGGCAACAATTACAAATAATGGTCATTGAGCGATCGAAAGCTTTGTTGCTTGAGGAAATCGATGAAATGGGAGACTTGTCTTTTGAAGTGCTGTGGAATTTGTATGGGATTGAGAGCTCGATCGATAATTGGAAGTTGAATCGATTGCGTGGTTCTATAAGCATGTCTGACGAAACAGTTTCCTTGGGGAATAAAGCAGACTACCTTGAGAAGCACGGCGTGCTACGTGGATTCTCCTGGTATAAGACGATTATAAATGACTTGAAGGGCAAGTCATGTGAAGGTGTGCTGCTGCTAAATGCAAGTGATGTGATCTCCCTCTACAATCAGAAATCATACCTAGGTACTGTTGTACCTGGTGGAGGACATACGTATGTACCGAGCACTATATTATTAAATGAGACGGAGCTTGAGCTTTCTTCAAGGGTAGAAATTTGGGGGCATTCTAACTTCGATGATAGCCGATTGCCTTCCCTGAAGATGAATGCAATGAAAGGAATGACCGAACTAATCGCAGTAACGAACAAATATAATATTGGCTCAAATTGGCGGTTTCGGCCCTCTGATAATAATGAAAATTCAAGCTTATTTGTGAGTCCAGGGGTTGACCAACAAACATGGCCGATTATAGGCTGGGGCAGCTGGTCTACGATCAAACAGCCATCGTTTGGCTACTATAGAAAATCGATTACACGAAGCGATTATGCGAATGCATGGGTACTACATTTCCCTAATGTTGAATCAATCGTCACTGTGTATATAGGCGGGAATCCTGTTGGAAAAGTTAATCCTCTTTCACCGTATGTAGACATTACACCATTTGTTGATGCTGACTTAACTATTGAAATCACACTCTTTCTAGAGAGGTTCTATGGACAGTCAGTTGGTGATGTCATTATGCTTGAGGGTATTCGGGCAAATGATTGGACGTTGTCTAACTGTGAGGAGATGGAGTTGTGGGAGCACTCCACAGCATCTCTGTCCGCGGCAGTCACCACTAAAATTCCCGTAATCATGCAGCCAGGTGAAACCGCATGGTTATATGCCGAAGAGCTTCAAGCAACATCACCCGAAGGCATGCGTATGTTTATTAAAGGCAGGAACATAAAACTGACAGTGTTCCTGAATGGGATTATCGTGGGTCGAATATGGACGTCTGATTCAAGTGTACGCCCTCAATTCTCAGGTGGGCATCAACAATCAGTTTATTTACCAGGTGCTTGGATGAAGGAACAGAGCTCTCGATTGGCCATACTGCTTGAAGCTGTGGAATTCGGGGAACTATCCACTTTGGAGCAAATTGATTTTAAGACAATCTGAATTACCTTGGTTATACTTAGGAATCGACAACGATACATTGTCTATTCTTAGTGACTCTATTATTCAGAGCAATCTGATTGCCCAATATTAAACGAAGGATCCTCTTGACTGATCCCTAAATGATTGCTCATCCATATAGGGATCAGAATTCAAATAAGTTGAATAAGTGGTCAGTCCATTCGCGGACTGACCCTTATTCCTGTTCAGTTGGCGAATCCTCGGTTTCCGGGTCGAAAGCTCCAGTCCGCATATCATAAGGGCCAGTGCCAGGCGTTACGGGTGGATCAAATTGTATAGGCTTATCGGCATGACGTGTTTTATGAAGGTCGGTTGCACCAGCCATATGGGTTCCGATATCGTCAATCTCTGGATTGCCGTTTTTTTTCTTGCTATCCATCTTCACATCTCCTTTGGATTTCCTAGTAGAGCTTCCAGAACTAGGTTGTCTCAATGGGGGTGAAGTTATTCGAATGGGAGTGCTTTTGATGATTTAGTGTGTACGTTGTTACACCTTAATCACTTTTGATGATTTAGTGTGTACGTTGTTACACCTTAATCATTTCGCCATATTTGGTCAGAACAATGATGAGTGCTGCTTCACATACTGCGCGAGCCAACGTACTAGAAGTAACCTCAGCGAAGAAGGTCGCCTGTTTATCTAGAATTTCGCAAGTCCATTCCTCAGGCCTGCCGAATAAATTAACGAATAATCCATCCTCGAGCAGCTTGTCCATAATATCATGGGCGTGAGTGGGGTTTCCGGCAGGATTCCATTGCTCTATGCTACCTTCATTCTTGCGCCATTCACCGTAATTAATCTGAACTAGTGCGTTTAATTCAACTAAATTCATTGCTATTAACCGTTCGTGGATTTTCTCTACAACCTCATTCATTCGTATGTAACCTCCTTAAACTAAACACTTATTACTCCTCTAAGCTTCTCAATTGTACATCTATGTGTATATTGATAGCAATCGAGTATAACCTTTACATAATATTTATAGAATGTTAACCATAATTGGTTTCTATAATAACACAACAATCGTAAACTGAAGCAAGTTTTATAAAGGCGGGTGTGAGATTTGACGAGAGTCAACAAAGCGGTCAGGCTCTTTCTGAAATATGCTTTGATCTTGGCTATTGTATACTTTATCGGGAGGTTTATATGGATAGATCGTGTGCAGATCTTCCATTACTTCGAACATGCGGGATTCATATTCTACGGATCGGTTATGGTATTCTCTCTATTCTTACTCATACAAGCGTGGATATGGTCGGGACTACTCAATACGCCCATTCAGCAGTTAGGTGTTTTTCGTGGAACGACGATTTATGTGAATTCACAATTTGCGAAGTATTTGCCCGGTGCGATCTGGAATCTAGTGGGGCGGATGATGCTGGCGCACAAATATGGTGCTACGTTCTCAGCACAGGTGAAAAGCATTTATTATGAGAATGTATTATTAGTATCGGTTGCGGTTACTTATGGACTAATTCTGTTAGTGAAGCTTGAGTTCGTTGCTTGGCCAGTTTTCATAGTGTTATATACAGGCGTGGGGATCATATATAGATATTATGACTCAATTGGGGATAGGGTCGAACGTTTCATCCATAATCATGTGAGCAAGTTAGCTCATGTTAGGTTAATTTATCCAAGGAAAGCATTCTTCGCTAATTTTTTCTATTACATGATAAGCCATTTGTTTATGGGTGTGGCCTTCTGGATGTTACTTCGCAGCTTTGGTGTGTCCAATATTGATGTGATCGAGGCTGCTGGGATTTTAGTCCTAGCGTGGTTGATTGGCTTGATTAGCCCATTGCCTGGAGGGCTAGGCTTACGAGAAGGTGCTCTAGCCTTCCTGCTCGCTCTACAAATCGACTGGGAGTTAGCCTATCGCATTGCGATCATTGCTCGATTATGGAGTTTGTTAGCAGAGATTCTTATATTCAGTATATTGAACGCTACGGATTACATCGGAAGAAGGGTGAGGTTAATATGGCAATAACAGCAGCAAGAAGAGATAAATTGAAGAAGCGAGTGTTACTCGTTACCGGAGTTTTCCCACCAGGCATAGGAGGAATGCAAAAGTATTACTATCATCTATGCAGAAACACGGGTCATCGAATGACTGTACTTGCACCGATCTATGGGGGGGACGAGACTTTCGATCGCGGTCAGGCCTATAAGGTTATCCGTCGAAGATTCCTGCAGCTAGAAACCATACAGATTTCCAGTTGGCCAAGATTACTCTATCACACCATAGCAACGATTCGGACGGAGAAGACAGATGTAACGATTTACGGGTACATTCTAATCGGTCTGATTGGGCTGATCCTACAATTGTTCTTTAATAAGAAGTATGTGGTTTCGGTACATGGCAAGGATTTGTTGGAGTTTCGAAGATTCTGGGGTGTGCATTTGTTATGCAAAACGATTCTGCGTCGAGCGGATGGTGTGCTTGCGAACAGTAGATATTCTAAGCGCATCGTCATGGATTATGGTGTGGATGAACGGAAAATACAGGTGGTATATCCTGGTGTTGAGGCCGGGTTTGATCGAGGGGAGAAAGCTGAGGAATTAGTAGCGAAGCATGACTTGAAGGGGAAATATGTATTACTTACGGTGGGTCGACTTGTTAAACGTAAAGGACATGACAAAGTCATCCAAGCCTTACCTTTAATTGTGGAGCAGGTACCTCAAACCGTTTATTTGATAGTCGGAGATGGTCCAGAGCGTCAAAATTTAGAAAGACTGGTCGAGCAATATGGCGTTCGTGAGCATGTCATCTTCACGGGAAGTCTGGCGGATACGGAGCAATTACGTCAATATTATCAAACCGCGGATACGTTTGTTATGACAACTCGATTATTAGATGATAAGGGAGATGTAGAAGGCTTTGGCATTGTCTATCTAGAGGCAGCTAGCTGCGGGCTTCCAGCTGTGGCTGGTCGAGCTGGTGGAGTTGCTGAAGCTGTGCTTGATCAGACAACAGGGTTACTCGTTGATCCTACTTCAATCGAAGATATAGCTACTGCAGTAACCCGCTTGCACCAAGATCCTGTATGGCGAGAATCGTTAGCTCAAGCGGGTTATCGGCGGGCCAAGATATCGTTTCAGTATGAGCAGATTGTGAGCAAGATGGATATATTCCTCGAGTCCGTTTGTGCCGGCGAGGCTGTGCCGATCGGTGAGGAGTCAACGGTCAAGCTGTAAATCACTCCTCGGATAGCCTCTCAAGCATAGCATTACCATTAGAACCGATTCTGACATAAGCAAAGCGAGCTTTCCTTTCAACCTCAAGCCCGGTTCCTTCAGGAATAAAGTAATTCTCTATACCGTACGTTACTTGATTCCAGCTGTAAGATATTTTCTTACCGTTGATAACAATTTCTTCTGGACCTAGCGACTCGCCGCTTGTATATAAGCGGTCGAATTCATGAACGCCCTGATCGTTCTTGTCCAGCACAATCTTTACATTACCTTGAATTCCGTACTCATCCCAGTCCGCACTAACATCCTCGGGTAAAGTGGAGATTGTAAAGTTTAGTCTTACATAATCACCTTGCAATAATGAGCGTGGATCGATCGGTTGAAGCTCGAGCTTGACTACCGAGCCGGTAGTCAGCAATCGCTCACTACTCGCGGCCTGATACCCCAGAAAACCGAATTGAAGGATGATTACAATAAGAATAGGGAGCCATAATTGATAAAGCTTAAAGCCGGTAAATTGAGCGGCATTGTCTTGACCCTGGTAACGATGGGCGATTAGATAGGTGATGGTGACGGCAATAAACCCCAATATGGCCAATGTGATGGATTTGTGCAGGAGTGTCCATAGTAGGTCGTAATATTTGTAAGCTAGGAACACAAACCAGAAGACCAGAGTAAAGTAGACATCCAGTGTCCTCTCGCGGCGGATGAATATAAATACAAGTGATGTGACCAGTACAAAGTTTAATAGGTTAAATAATTCATAGGAGTAAGGAAATATATCATCCATGAAGGTTAGTAATAACAAGAAGAATAAACTGCTATACAAACTACTTTCTCTTAATTGCTGCTTCAAGATCCCCTCGGACAGGAATGGGTGCAAACCATATACACAAGCGTTTATGATCGTCATAGCTAGCATGATGTAAGTCCAATTATCAGAGGAGGAGAAATCAATCGTCTGCGACAGTACGATCAGCATATTGATGTTCGATATGGTGTATGTGAACAATCGCTGAAAGCGGCCCTCAAGGCGAATCCAACCTACAATTGACAGAATGAAGTAAATAATTGAGAGGAGGTATTCATCCAACCATAGAATGGCTACAATTCCTGTTATATAACCAATGGTTAAGATCGTGTATCTAACGACGGTATTGATTCGCGTAATAAATAGCATAGGCAGTATGAAAACCATGGAGAGAACGAATAACATATTCTCGGGATCCAGACCTTGATTAGCCATGAAGACGATTCCGCTTAATGATATACTCCCGATAACAACTCCGATGATGATCACGGCGGTAGATACTATTTTGCCAGCAATATTACTTAATTTCCCATCCCTAGATTGCTCTTCTCCATCCTCCTCACCCTCTGAGGTTAAACCCTTCAGGAAACGGAAGAACAGCACATTGCCAGTCAGTAACAGCGCCACGAACACCAATCCATAGAAGAAGAAAACAACAGAATAATAGGACTCGGCCAGCTCAATGAATTTGAGAACAGCAAAGGCGGATGCGGCCAAGGCATTCAGGGTAAGGAATAGCTTATCTGTGCGAATCCGAATGAAATAGTAGAAGCCAATGGTAATGGCGGCGACACTAAGAATATTGAACCAGACACCATAGGTTTCAAGAGTGAAGGAGTTAGATAAGAACAATAAAGAGATATGAAAAGCGATAAAGCTAAAAATCTTTAATGTAGTGGAAGCTATCCACTCCTTCTCAATAATGGCAAATATGCCTAGATTAAGAAGAGTAAAAATGGCGTAAATACCAATTCGCATACCTTCGGTATATTCGATGAATATGAAGGAAGGGAAGAAGTAAAAAATCAAGGTAAGATGAACTAAGATAAACGACAGCATATAGAACGGGGTATACCTGGTAATAATCGCAAATAGTAAGGCGGGAATAGACCACACAAGGAACAAGCCGAAGCTATCTGCATGTGAATTGTATATTTGTCCAAGAAGCGCAACGCCTACTCCAAAGGCTATACACCCACCTACCAAGAATAAGCGGGATAGAAAAGAGTGTGTGCCTTGCATAAAACGTAATGTGGTTAGTGCGAAGGCTACTGCATAGAAGAGGGCGACTAAACCACCTGACAGAGCTACCTTCTCCATCCGCTCCATACCTGCCCAGTTGGCTGCAAAAAAATAAACAATAGCTGCTAATATTAAGGATATTCCAAGTAAGAATCCGGTTCGTATCACATTAGGGTGTATCATAGGATAATCATCCTTTCATAAAAGATTACTTCATACTTTTATTATAGTTGGGAAAGGAATTACGTCCTAGTACTAACTTTGTGTAGTACCAAGAGAAGGACAAACAAAAAGACACCCCGAAAATCAGGTGTCTCAACATTGAACTATTCTTTAACATTCTTCGAAGAATCGCCGCTTTTTCTCATAAGCAGGATAAGTGAGCTGATAATCAAAGTCGCCGACAAGGCAGCAGTTATGCGTATGAGGTACATTTTCCTCTTTCGTCTTCGTTCGTCCTTATACAGCTTCTTTATAATTTCCCACGTAGCACTGGACTCTTCTGGAGTTAGTGATTTGATGTCTAGTTTGGATAAATCTTTGTACATTTGTTCGACACCGGGATCCGTATATTCTAGGCTCATTGTTATTCCCTCCCCGAATGGGTGATATACTTTATTATAGCGTAAACGTCTACACAATGCGACAGGGGAGCAGCTCTTTTTTGGCAGATTGTACATAGATTTGACTGCAGTTAGGTACAGAGGTAATTATAGTAATGTGCCATTCCTGCTCATATATTATTCGTTGAAGGAGCATTCCGTAGGTGTGGTATACTTGAAATATATGTAGGAATGTTCAATAGAAGACATCCAAAGGAGGAGTTAGGATGGTTTACGTTAAGGTTGCTGTCTTAGACAATGCATTCGAGGCTTATATGGTTGAACAGATTATGAATGATCAGGAAATTCCATTTACAATTCGTTCTTATCATGATGATGTATACGGAAATTTGTTCCAAGCAACCAAAGGTTGGGGTGCCGTAGAAGCACCAATTGACTATAAGGATCGAGTTTCAACCATTCTCAAGGATGTTCGTGAGAGTCAGGTGAAGGAAGTGATGGAGAGCGAGGGTGACTGACAAAAAGAAACACAATAACAAATTAGCAATTCACACTCTTGACACATTTATTATTTACGTTGTAATATGAATGAAAACCTTTCCATATAATTGTACTAGGAGTAGAAATCATAATGAAGTCGACAATTAAAGATGTAGCTAGACTAGCAAATGTTTCAATTACCACCGTTTCTCGTGTTCTCAATACGCCTGAGCTTGTCGCGCGTGATACTTTAACAGAAGTGCTTAAGGTAATTGAGGAGCTACAATATCACCCTAATGCCTTAGCGCGGGGATTAATCAATAAGCGGACGCAGACTGTAGCTGTACTCATACCAGATCTTTCTAACCTGTTCTTTACAGAATTAGTAAGAGGGATCGAAGATAAAGCTAATGAGAGCGGTTACAATGTGATTATTTGTAATACCCACAATAGTAAAGATAGGATGATGGCTTATCTTCGTATCTTGAATGAAAAGCAAGTGGATGGCATTATCTTTACCAGTGAGCCCATATATCCTGATTATTATGAAATTTTCCGAGCACTTCCTATGCCCGTAGTGCTCGCAGCAACACATAGTCTGGAATATGAGCTCGCATCTGTTAAAGTAAATGATGAAAAAGCAGGATTTGATGCTGGAGAATATTTGATCCAATTGGGACATCGGAACATTGGTATGTTAGGAGGATCAGTTCTTGATCAAGTTACTGCATTGCCTCGGCTTCAAGGCTTTATTAGGGCAATGAGAACGCATGGTGTGGATTTTGACTTGGAACGGTGTGTTGTGCATGGTGGTTATAGATTCGAGCATGGATATAGTGGAATGATTAGCTTGCATAACAAGTTTCCAGAACTGACTGCGGTATTCGCTTCAAGTGACGAACGTGCGATGGGAGCGATAACCTATTTGCATGAGCAAGGAATTAGGATCCCAGAAGACATATCGGTTATTGGATTTGATAACACTCGACTTGCTGAGATGTGTTACCCCAAACTAACAACAGTTGCTCAGCCCCTTCATAGTATTGGATATGAAGCAGCAAGTAAGTTAGATCAATTGCTTAATAATGGTGCTATTGAAGAGCTTCGAACGTATGTACCACACGAAATTATTGTGCGCGAATCGACTAGGAACATAATGTAAGGCCTGATGATTTGATTTAACCCTTTAAATGAAAAGCTTACCATAAGGAGAGTGATAATATCCTTACTGAAAGTACCATATTTGTTTGTTTTATCTTATGAAAAGCTTTTCATAAGAAACTCGTACTAGAGAGGGGTGATGTACCGAGCTAATACCGCTTAACAAAAGCTTGTAGTATTATCGTTTTATGATCACATCTAAAGGGGAAATGTCAGGTATGGAAAATTTAAAGTCCAGAGTTATATTGTTGGGTATTATTTTTGTTCTTATGTTCACATTAGCTGCATGCGGTAATAATACGAATAACGCAGATGTTGAGCCTGCTCCGGTTGAGGATAAAGTTAAAGAAGAAAAGCCTGCTGCAGAAAAGCCTGCTGCAGAAAAGCCTATGGAAAAGGTGAAGATTGTTTTCGGTCAAGGTGCTGATCAAACAGAAGGCACGAAGAAGATGATCGCGGCTTTTCATGCGAAGTTTCCTAATATTGAAGTGGAAGTAAGGGATTTTCCTAATAATTCCACCCAAATGCATGATCAATACGTAACTATTCTTGGAGGGCAATCATCAGAGATCGATGTCATTAATCTTGATGTTATATGGCCGGCTGAATTTGCACAAGCAGGCTTTTTACTACCGTTAGACCGATTTATAGAAGAGGATAGATTCGAGCTAGACAACTACTTAAAAGGTGGGGTTAATGCGGGGTACTTCAATGGCCAACAATGGGCATTACCACGTTACAACAACACGGGACTATTATATTATCGTACAGACATTGTGAAAACGCCTCCTGCTACATGGGATGAATTACAAACAATGGCTAAGAAATATCAAGGTATGGAAGGCACCAAATTCGGATATGTACTGCAAGCGAAGCAATATGAAGGGTTAGTTGTTAATTTCACGGAGTTTGTCTATGCATATGGAGGCAAGATCCTCGATAGCAATGGGCAAGTAGCTGTTAATGACCCGGCAACTATTAAAGGCTTACAGAAGCTGATGGACATTGTGCAGTCCGACTTTGTGCCAACAGATATTAAAACCTTTACTGAAGGTGAAACGGCTAATGCATTGCTAGAGGGGCAGGCTGTATTCTCCCGTGATTGGCCGGCACGTTTTGCTCAAACTCAGGATGCTACGAAGTCTAAGGTAGTGGGTAAAATTGCAATTGCGCCGCTTCCGGCTGGAGATGCTGGCTCAGCAGCTGCTCTAGGTGGTTGGCTTGCTGGAATCAATAAATATTCGGCGCATCCTCGAGAAGCTTGGGAGTTTATGAAGTTTATGGCTGGCCCAGAAGGTCAGAAAATCATAGCGGTAGAAAGCACTCAAACACCAACATACCTTCCTTTATATGACGACGCTGATGTTCAAAAGGCAAGTCCGCTTTTTGCAGATCGTAATTTTGTTGAAGGAATCAGTGGTGCAGTGCCACGACCACAAACGCCTATCTATGCCAAGATTTCGGATATTATTCAGATTGAAGTATCTAAAGCTATTGCTGGTGAGCAAACGGCCGAGCAAGCTGTGACGAATATGGAAACGGAAATGAAGAAGGTCATTCAATAAACGAAAGTTTCGTGTTGGGGTAGGGTTAAGAGTCATATGTGAATAATGACTCTTAGCTGCCCCCCCTATGTTCCATGGTATATCCCAGAAAGTTGGTGAAGTAGTCAGTGAGACAGAGTAAGCGCTCCTTCTTCTCTGAACAGCGAACGGGTTATCTGTTTATCCTTCCTGCCGTTATTATTATTTGTATTATTGCGATTTGGCCCGTAGTTCGGTCCTTCTGGATCAGTATGTATGATCTTCAATTGAATAACCCTGCTAAATCCGAAATTCATTCGAATTATGCAATTGATATGGAGAGATACGTATCCACTGTGCCCATATTGCTTCGGACATTGAACCGAGAGATGGATGGTATGGAAGCGGATCCCAAACAAAAGCTAGAAAATCTATATACGCAGATAGAGGAGCTGCAAGTAACTCTCAATCAGGAAGAGCTAGTAGCAACTCGTTATGAAGAAGTAGATCAATTATTATATGACTTTAAACCGGTGCCCGCTCATTTGAAGTACGCAGAAGTAGATAACGATAGAGCACTTAAAGTTGTTCGTTCACTTGAGGTAATGGAGCAGCAATTACAGCAATTGAAAGGTGAGAATATCCTTACTCGGCCAGATGATATGATCGGACTGGTAAGGGCGTGGCGTATTTCTTTCGTTGAACCCAATTTCATTGGACTAGATCACTACAAGAAATTCTTAATGGATAAACGGATGTGGCAAGCTTTATGGAATACATCCATATTTACGATATTCTCTGTATCAATAGAGCTGGTATGCGGATTGGCTGTCGCTCTATTAATTAACAAACAATTTAGAGGCCGTGGTTTAATTAGGGCGGCTATACTCATACCATGGGCAACCCCTACAGCCATCTCTGCGCTAATGTGGCAGTTTTTATATGATGGACAGAATGGTATTATTGCCAAGCTATTTGCTGACTTTAACCTGATTACGAATACGGGAGTTTTACTCTCGACGAAGTCAGGAGCCATGTTCTCCATCGTGTTTGCGGATGTATGGAAGACTACACCTTTCATAGCTCTTCTACTACTAGCTGGTTTACAAACGATTCCGCATACCATGTACGAGGCGGCAAAGGTAGATGGTGCGGGGAAAGCGCAACAATTGTGGCTAATTACGATTCCGCTATTAAAGCCGGCTATTCTAGTTGCATTGCTCTTCCGAACGTTGGATGCATTCCGTGTATTTGACCTTATCTATGTCTTAACAGGTGGTGGGCCTGCCAACTCAACAGAATCCATATCTATTTATGCGTATAAAATGATGTTTGCCCAGCTTGACTTTGGTGCTGGCTCAGCATTGTCTGTCATCGTATTTATATGTATCGCGCTCATCTGTATGGTTTATGTCAAATTACTTGGGTCGGATGCGCTGACACGGCGGATGCATTAGGAGGTGTAGGTAAACTTGGATAAGAGGCCGGGTTTTTGGTTTTATTTTTTACTGATTACATTTATATTCATTGTATTATTCCCATTCATTTGGGTGTTCTTAGCATCCATAAAGCCTCCTACGGAGCTGTATGGAGAATATGCATTCCGGTTATTCGCAGATAATCCCACATTGGAAAATTATATTGCTGCGTTTACTAAGCATCCCTTCCTGCGTTTTATTTGGAATAGCTTTGTTGTTGCGAGTCTAACGACTGTATATAGTGTCATTATTGCTTCTTTTGCCGCTTACGCAATCGCACGATTGAAATTTAGGGGGAAGACGTTATTCCTAGGAATTTTGCTTGCTGTGTCGATGTTTCCTCAGATCGCAACCATCTCGCCTATATTTCTATTCATGCAGGCGACGGGTCTGCGAAACACATACCTAGGGTTAATTATTCCCTATACGACGTTTGCGATGCCGCTTTCGATCTGGTACTTAACGACCTTCTTTCAGAAAATACCACTAGAGCTGGAGGAAGCGGCCAAGATAGATGGAGCTTCGATTTGGCAGACGTTTACGAAGGTGCTCATTCCACTAGTCGTTCCGGGAATATTCACTACGGGCATTATCGTATTCATAACGGCCTGGCATGAATTTTTCTTTGCTCTGACCATTAATACGAAGATGAGCATGATGACGGTGCCTGTGGGTATAGCAATGTTCCAGGGGGAGTTTACCTTTCCGTGGGGTGAAATTACGGCAGCTACCATTGTTGTAACGATTCCCATAGTATTATTAGTACTTATTTTTCAGAAGAGAATTGTATCTGGTTTGACATCAGGAGCAGTTAAGGAATAAGAGGGAGTTGTTAGGTTTGAATAAACCCAATATATTATTGATCACATCCCATGACACTGGCCGATATTTGGGCTGCTACGGACGAAGTGTCGATACGCCGACAATCAATAAGATGGCCGAAGATGGTATTCGCTGCGATCAATACTTCTGTCCGTCTCCTCAATGTAGTCCTAGCAGGGGCAGTATTATGACAGGGTTATATCCCTCCAATCATCGTATGACCGGGCTTGCTCATCTTGGATTTAGTATGAAGGAGGAAGTTCGTACACTCCCCATGCAATTAGGAGAAGCGGGTTATGAGACTATATTGGTTGGACTCAGTCACGAGACGATTGGAGAGCAAGGGGGCGTGAGATTTACATCGGGTGAGAAGCTTGGATATGATCGTTATGAGCAGGTGGGTAGAGGCTATGCTGGAGATGTTGCGGATCAAGTGAATAAACTATTGGAAGATCGAGCCGCTTCATCGGATGAGATTCCGTTTTTTATCAGCGCTGGTCTGTTTGAAACTCATCGTGATTTTGAAGAGTATAGGGCAATGGCCGATCCAGTGGAGCAAGTAATCCCACCAGTGTACTTACCGAATACACCTGATGTGAGGAGTGATTTTGCAGATTTTCATGGTTCAGTGAAAACCATGGATTCGGCTATCGATCGTATGATAATAAGGTTAAAAGAAACTGGATTAGATAAAGATACGTTAGTGATCTACACGACCGATCATGGAATTGCTTTTCCTCGTGCCAAAGGTACATTCATGGATGCGGGCTTGGAGACGTCATTGATTTTTTATTGGCCTGGACGAATTCAAGGTGGTCGAGTGATTGAGGAGCTTCTATGCAATATCGATTTAATGCCAACATTGCTAGATTTGGCAGGAGCTGAGATTCCAGGCGGGATAGATGGTTATAGCTTTCTTCCATTACTACTGCTTCAGGATCATGCAGAGCAATCATACCTGCCGCGTGAACAATTTTTCTGTGAGCTAACATGGCACGATCTATATCATCCGATGCGTGGCTTGCGTACTCACCGTTACAAATATGTTCGTAATTTCGAGAAGGGCCCATCTGTTTATTTGCCGCTGGATATTCATCGTAGCTTATCGGGGCAGGCGGTACGTGAGGAATATTATGTACCTAATGTTCCCGAGGAGCTATATGATCTAGAGAATGACCCATTAGAACGGGTGAATCTGGCCGAAGATCAGGCTTATAATCATTTGCTCATCGATTTTCGCGAACAGGTTCTAAGGTGGATGCGGAATAATGGTGATCCGTTATTACAAGGACCCATCCCAGGGAACATGGCGCCAGAATGGCAATCGGAGTTTGATAATGGAACGGCGTATGTGAAGTAGCTGGGCTTAACTACGACTGAATAGTCTGATAAATCGATAATTCAGTAATAAAAGGGAATTTAATTGCGATTTTGCAATTAGATTCCCTTTTTCCGTCTAGAGTAAGCAATTCACACACGCTGCTAATGTTACATAAACTAACATCAATATAGTCGTATATATATAATTAACAAACAATTATTCATTATTTTGTAGAATATTCATAAAGACAATTCTGTATTAGAGTTATATAATATCACATATAGAAACGAATTCACTTATTATGTTACTATATATAACATTAAATAAAAATGGGTGGTGAGAAGGATGTTCGGATGGGGAGCGACAGAGAAATCGGTGCCAAAGCCAGAGCGTGTATCGGGCCAGGTTGTATTGGAAGCGAAGGGATTAACTATTCGATTCGGTACGTTAACGGCGAATGATCAGGTTGATCTGAAGGTGATTGCGGGTCAAGTGCATGCGGTGCTTGGTGAGAATGGTGCTGGCAAGAGCACATTGATGAAGATGCTCTATGGCGTGTATGTACCTCATGAGGGAACATTGAGTATGGATGGGCTTCCAGTGGCGTTACATCCTCCCGCCCAAGCGAGGTCTCATGGAATCCGAATGGTGTTCCAGGATTTCCGTCTTGTTCCTGCTCTAACCGTTCTAGATAATGTAGCTCTGGCTGTTACGACGAAGGGCAAACGTTATTCGTCGAAGAGCATGCGAGAGGAGATGTCTAAGGTGGCTGCCAGATATCGGATTGATGTAAATCCCGATGCGTATATCTGGGAGCTTGATCTGGGACAGCGACAGCGGGTAGAAATTCTCAAGGCATTGTTATCGCCAGAAACACGTATCGTGATTTTCGATGAACCAACTAGTGTCCTAACGCCTCATGAGGTGGAAGCATTCCTCGATATGATTAATGAGCTCAAGAAGGATGGCTATGGTGTTCTTCTTATTACACACAAAATCAATGAAGTGATGGCTGTAGCAGATTGTGTGACGGTACTTAGGCAGGGCAAGGTTACCTTGAGTGCTGCGAAGAGTGAGGGATTCACCGAGGCTCATCTCGTCGAGACGATGATGGGAGCTAAGCCGATCCCGAATATGAAACGTAAGTCAGAGGCTTATAAGAATCGTCTACTGGAAGTCGAAGGATTAACCGTTAGTGGGGATCACGGCCAAGTAGTGCTCGAGGATGTGAGCTTCAATTTACATCGTGGTGAGATTGTGGGTGTAGCAGGGATATCTGGGAATGGTCAACGCGAGCTGGTGGAAACCTTGTTCGGTCTTCGGGCTACACATACCGGTACTGTCACAATGAATGGCAAGGACATTACTAATGCTAAGCCTGGCGTTTTACTTGATCTAGGAATGGCATTCGTATCAGAGGACCCAGTTAAGGAATCGGTAATCCCAGGCTTCTCTATTCTAAACCATATGGTCTTAGGTGGCTTGCCGATGAATCCGAAGGGACTCGGAATCGACTGGGCATCCACATTAGGAAGTCTGAAGCAATCTGAGGAAGTTCGAAGATTGAAGCTTGCAGACCCTGCTCGATTAGCCAGTCAACTATCGGGCGGCAATATTCAACGTATGGTGCTTTCTAGGGCACTGTTACGTAATCCACAGGTTCTGTTAGTAAGCTATCCGAGTCGGGGATTGGACATTGGAACGACAAAAGCCGTTCAACAAATACTAGCGGCCTTAGCTGATCAAGGTTCAACCATATTACTCATATCGGAGGATTTATCCGAGCTGTTTGAGTTATCCGACCGACTAGTTGTTCTAGCTAATCGTCAATTATTAGGCCCTTATCACCCGAGTGAAACCGATATGCATACCATAGGCCGAGTCATGCTCAAGGGGGAGTCGGCATGAAAGCCTTAAGCTTACAGCTCCGAAGTCCTAGTATAGGATTACAATGGACGGCTACTATTCTAGGTCCGTTAGTCGCATTCGCGCTCTTCCTCCTCATATCAGACGCTAATCCCATTGAGCTTTATCAGATTATGGTTGGGTCCGTCATCGGTGATTGGTACGGTATTGGTGAAGTTGTTATAAAGTCTACACCTTTCTTGCTAACTGCACTTGCTGCCGCGTTGCCGGCCAAAGCAGGGATGATCAATGTGGGTGGCGAGGGCCAGCTAGCATTAGGTGCACTGGTAGCGACTTGGTCAGCGGTTTACCTCTTATCCGATATGCCGGGTGCAGTTGGGTTACCGTTAATGGCACTATTCGGTGCCTTAGGTGGTGCGCTATGGGCAGGAATTGCTGGACTCCTTAAGACTAGGGGTAACATGAACGAGACAATAACAACCCTGCTTATGAATTATATCGCCTACTTTACGATCGGATTTTTCTGCCAAGGCATTTTGAAGGATCCGGCTTCCTTTAATTGGCCGTTCTCGCCACCGGTTGCTGAGCAGCTTCGACTTCCTACCTTCTCGATGACAAGCCGAGCACATGTCGGTATTTTTATAGCTATTGCTGTTGCTCTTCTGGTCTGGTACATCATTTATCACACACGTCTTGGCTTTCGAATCAGAACGGTCGGAGGTAATGCCGAAGCGGCTAGGCAAGCAGGTATTAACGTAAAGGCCATTCAGCTTGGCGTATTGGTTGCAGCTGGAGCTATTGCTGGGTTAGCTGGAATGATCGAGATCGCTGGCGTGGAAGAGCGGCTGAGACCTACAACTGGTGTTACTTATGGTTACTTAGGCTTCTTAGCGTCATGGATGGCTTGGAACCACCCACTTCGACTAGTTGCAACGGCTTTTGTAATCGGAACAATTAGTGTAGCCGGTAACAGTATGGAGATGAATAGTGGATTACCCGCATCATCGGTTCAGATATTAATGGCGCTTGTATTGTTCGCGCTTCTCATTATGGGAAGGAGGAACAAGACATGATTGTTGATCTATTAACAGGTACGGTACGTGCAGGAACGGCTGTCCTCTATGCGAGCTTAGGAGAGCTAATCGCTGAGCGAGCAGGCGTTGTCAATCTTGGGACAGAGGGCTCGATGTTAAGTGGTGCGTTAGGCGCTTTCGTCGTAACTGCTTGGACTGGGAACCCTTGGATGGGTGCATTAGCAGGTGGTATATGTGGAGCGATGATGTCGTTTATTCATGCTTTCCTCGTTATAACGCGTAATGCCAATCAGCTCGCCTCAGGATTAACGGTTATGTTCTTCGCCATGGGAGTAACGGCCTTCTTCGGTCGAGGTTATGTGCAAACCCAGATTAATGGATTTGAGCCTTGGGCTGTCCCTTTACTATCTGATATTCCGTTTATCGGTCGCATTATTTTTCACCATGATCCACTGACCTATATATCCTTCATCCTCGTACCAGCGTTATGGTACTTCCTATTCAAGACACGTCGTGGCATTATCCTTCGGGCGACAGGAGAGAGGGAGGATGCGGTTTATGCGAATGGGCTTTCCCCGAAATTCATCCGATATCTCGCCGTATTAGCCGGGGGCTTCTTAGCTGGAATTGGTGGGGCTCAATTGTCGATCGCGTACACCCATACTTGGGTCGAGAATATGACTCAGGGCAAAGGGATTGTCGCAGTAGCACTTGTTATCTTCGCTGCATGGCGGCCAATGCGGGCAATGCTGGGTGCGTACCTGTTCGGTGGTGCGCAGGCTCTGCAGCTCATTGTGCAGCAGCAAGGATATGAAGTATCGCCTTATCTTCTTCTTATGGTGCCGTATGTATTAACACTGGTTGCCCTATTCATTGTAGAACGTCGCAGAGTCAGTCGGGTACCTGAAGCCTTAAGCGGTGTATTCACCGGATCGGGAGGTGGTTAGCTCATTCATATGGGCGTTGTGTAATTCGGATAAGAATGAAGCGAAATCAAGAGAGAGTAATGCTGTAGCACCACAGCAATTCCAAATTGGGAGGGTATACCATGAAGAAGATAATGAATTGGAAAGCAGTAAAGGCCTCGTTTGTGATTATGATGGCGTTAGTCATGATGTTTCTCGTAGCCTGTGGTAGTAACAATGAAACAGCTTCAACGAATGCAGATGCAACAACGGCAGCGGCTGAAGGACCAGGAACAGGTGGCAAGGCGGTAGGATTTATCTTCGTTGGAGCGAAGGACGATTATGGTTATAACCAAGCAGCTTATGTAGGTAGTGAGGCCGTAGAGAAGGAATTCCCCGATTACAAAATATTAAGATCCGAGAATGTACCAGAAACCGCAGAGGCTGAACGTGTGATGGAGGAGATGATTCGGAATGGAGCCAAGATTATTTTTCCAACCTCTTATGGTCATCTAGATCCAGCATTGAATGTTGCAAAGCGTCATCCGGAGGTCTTGTTCTTCCATCAAGGTGGGTTGAAGACGGCGGATAATCTAGGTACGTATTTCGGTACAATCTGGGAGCCGGTATATATGGCGGGTGTAGCTGCGGGCTCGATGTCCAAAACCGGCAAGCTTGGATATATCGTATCCATTCCAATTCCTCAAGTACTATTGAATGTTAATGCATTCGAGCTAGGCGCCAAGTCAGTGAATCCAGATGCTACAACCACTGTTGTGTTCACGGGCAGCTGGTGTGATCCTGGGCAGCAAGCGAATGCAGCTAATAGCTTGATTGATCAAGGTATTGATGTATTGTCCCAGCATCAAGATTGTACGAAGACCGTTATTGAAACGGCAGAACGACGTGGTGCAATGTCCGTTGGTTACCACGCGGATGCTTCTGAATTAGCTCCGAAGGGCTGGATTGTAGGCTCAATCTGGAACTGGCCTGCATTGTTCGTGGATATGGTGAAGGTTGCTAGTGAGGGTAAATTTGACGGTAGCAAGTACGATGGTCAGTTCCGTGGCATGATGGCCGATGATATCGTGCAGTTAACAGGCTTCGGCGCAGAAGTACCAGATGATGTAAAGCAGCTTATTGAGGACAAGAAAGCTGAGATGCTTGCCGGAACGATGCATCCTTTCAAGGGACCAATCAAGGATCAGAGCGGAGCCGTTAAGATTGAAGATGGTGTTACACCAGAAGTAACCGATCTTGAGTCAACCGATTATCTTATCGAGGGTGTCATTGGTAGTATTCCTCAGTAATTTAGTGGAGTAAGTAAGACCATTAAGGAGGCGGGTCCAATGAGTGGATTAGGCGGATTGAACAAATCACCCGATGGTGTCGTGTTGGGACTTGCTCAGCTGCAATTACCTATCGTGGCCATGCCCGACCAACTAAAGGCGCAGGTGGATCGCATCTGCGCCATGGTTGGTAAAGCGAGGCGGAATTTGGACACGATGGATCTGATTGTTTTTCCCGAATATAGCTTGCATGGTCTATCTATGGATATGAATTCAGATATTATGTGTACGATTGAAGGTCCAGAAGTATTGGCTTTTCGGAATGCTTGTCGACTCAATCAAATTTGGGGATGCTTCTCAATTATGGAGTTTAATCCAGGAGGTAATCCGTATAATACCGGCTTGATTATTGATGATCAAGGAGAGCTTCGATTGCATTATCGCAAGTTGCATCCATGGGTTCCCGTTGAGCCTTGGGAGCCAGGTAATCTAGGCATTCCAGTGTGTGATGGTCCGAATGGCAGCAAGCTGGCATTGATCATCTGTCATGATGGAATGTTCCCAGAGATGGCTAGGGAATGTGCTTATAAGGGTGCGGACATTATGCTTCGAACAGCAGGGTATACAGCACCTATTCGTCATGCTTGGCAGATTACGAACCAATCAAACTCCTTCTGTAATCTGATGTATACAGCTTCAGTTTGTATGAGTGGCAGTGATGGGACCTTTGACTCTATGGGGGAAGGCATGATTGTTGGCTATGATGGTGTTCCACTCGTAATGGGTGGAGGACGACCTGATGAAATCATTTCCGGTGAGGTAAGACCGGCATTGGCAAGAGAAGCTCGGCGATTATGGGGTGTTGAGAACAATATTTATCAGCTGGGACATCGTGGTAATGTAGCCGTTCAAGGCGGAGCGGGAGATTGTCCATATACGTATATGAAGGATTTAGTGGATGGGAATTATCGAGTCCCATGGGAGGATGAGGTACGCGTAACAGATGGTGTTTCCTGTGGATTCCCAATTCCGACTAGAGTGTACCGTGGTCCGAGGCCGAGCCGAAGTCGAGCCGAAGCCAATGCCAAGCCGAATTAGTAGCTGAACTCGATATTATGAGGAAAGGAGGTGACAAGCATGATTTCAGCGAGACCGTATAACTGGCCTTATGATGGTGTCATAATTCCCGAGCGTACCGCACTTATTGTTATTGATATGCAGACCGATTTTTGCGGAAAGGGTGGTTATGTGGACCGAATGGGATACGATCTAACCCTAACTGCTGGACCCATAGCTCCGATTAAGAAGCTGCTGGATTGTGTGCGTCGAATTCCGGGATTTACAATAATCCATACACGTGAAGGGCATCGTTCAGATCTATCAGATCTGCCTGCGAACAAGCTATGGCGTAGTGAACAGATCGGAGCTGGTATTGGATCACTCGGACCTACTGGAAGGATTCTTGTCAGAGGTGAGCCAGGATGGGAAATCATTGATGAGCTTGCGCCTGAGGCAGGAGAAATTATTATCGATAAGCCGGGAAAAGGCAGCTTTTATGCCACGGATCTTGACATGATTCTGCGTATGCGGGGAATCACTCATCTTATACTGACTGGAATCACTACAGATGTCTGTGTTCATACCACCATGAGAGAAGCGAATGATCGGGGATACGAATGTTTAATTCTCGAGGACTGCACTGGTGCCACCGATTATAATAATCACTTGGCAGCACTCAGTATGGTTACCATGCAAGGTGGAGTTTTTGGAGCCGTCTCCGATTCGGTAAGTGTAATTAGTACACTCGACTCACTCGTTGAATGACATCTTCAGGATGAAGAATTAGGCGAAGAAACTTCGGCTACATGCAGATAATCAAGTATTTGTTTGAGTTAGCGGAAATTTTTTCGGCTAGTTAAAGGCAAGTGGCAGGTAAATGGTAATTGGAGAATGATTAGGCGAAAAAACTTCGGTTACATGCAGAATAACAGAGTATTAGTGGTGAATAGATGAAATTTTTTCGGTTAACAAGAGTAAGTGGCAGTTGAAGGGCAGGTAGCAAGTAGCAGGTAGCAGGTAGCAGGTAGCAAGTAAGAGTAAAAGTAAGAGTAAAAGTAAGAGTAAGAGCAAAAGTAAGAGTAAAAGTAAAAGTAAGAGTAAGAGTAAAAGTAAAAGTAAAAGTAAGTGAATATTTATTCATAACTCTAAGGAGGATACACATATATGATCACAGCCACAAAGACTGTTGTACTCGAAGGGGAAAGCTTAACTTGGACACCGATTGATCCTCACCCTGGCCTCCATCACAAGGAGATTGTAGATGCTGCTACGGCAGATGCCCTCGGGATTACGGTTAGCTCTATTCTGTGGGAGAAAATTGGATTGAATGGTATGGTTCTACCGCATTATCACAATGTTGCTGAGATTATTCATATAACGGTAGGTAAAGTAAAGCTACTATGTAATGGGGAATGGCTTTCCTTCAAAGCGGGGGATACATTCCAAGTGCCCGCTGGTACCGTTCATTCCGTCGCCAACGATGATATTATCCCAACCGAGCAGATTAGTATATTCTTACCTGCTGGTGATCAAGTACCTGCGAACCGATTCTTCGATACATTCCTTGTAGAAGCCGGCGTTGCTCGTGGATAGTTACGTTGAAATTAACGCAAAGCCCAATCCGTTCAGGTTCACACCTGAACGGACGGCTCTGCTTATTATTGATATGCAGAATGATTTTTGTGCGCCTGGTGGATTTGGTGAATTATTAGGAAATGATATCACACTAACGAAGGCGATTATTCCAACGATTCAAGGGCTTCTCGAGCAATGGAGACAGCAGAAACTCCTTGTAATTCATACGCGTGAAGGGCATCTTCCTGATTTATCAGATTGTCCTCCGAGTAAGCTAAATCGTAGCCTTGCTCAAGGCGCAGGTATTGGTGATTCGGGTCCGATGGGGCGTATCCTCATCCGTGGTGAGCGAGGCCACGCCATTGTCGAGGAGCTTACTCCATTTCCTAACGAGATCATTATTGATAAACCGGGCAAGGGTGCTTTCTATTCAACATCTCTAGAGAATGTACTACAGCAGCACGGGATCGAATCACTCATTCTTACTGGAGTAACTACACATGTCTGTGTCCATACAACGCTTCGTGAGGCGAATGATCGAGGTTATGAATGTTTAGTGTTAGAGGATGCAACAGCAGCTTTCGATGAGCGTGATCAAGAGGCTGCTATTCGAATGGTACACCAGCAGGGAGCGATTTTTGGATGGACGGCAAATACAACTGAGCTTATAAATCAGATGGAGGTGTCAGCCCATCGATAAGGAAGATAGGGGATTTACCTGTCATGATCTACTGCGTATTGTTCCGTTACGGGGGGCAAAGGTTCTGGCAGGCCGGAGCGGATTAAATCAGAGCATCAGCCGAGTGAATGTGATGGAGGTTCCCGATGTTACCCAATGGGTAAGACCTGGGGAGTTTCTAATGACTACGGGATATCCCTTTCGTGATAATCCAGAAGCGTTAGCAGATTTAATTCCTCAGCTTGCCGAGAGAGGTGTAGCTGCATTCGGTATTAAGACCAAACGATATCTTACCGAGGTTCCTGAAAAGGTATTGCAGCTAGCAGATGAGTTTGGTCTACCGCTCATCGAGTTGCCACCACCGACTGCATTCTCTGATGTTGTTCGTGAAGTCATGGAGCGTGTACTCGTTAGAGAAGCCGATCAGGTGGCAGAGCTTCAGGATCGTTTCTATCGAATATCACAAAGTATGCTTTCCGAAGGAGGGCTTGAAGCGTTCCTTGAGGCATTAGAACGGACAGTGAATAATCCCGTAGCGCTTATAGATAGCTCGGATCGACCACATCTCTCTACCCTGCTTAAGAAGATGATCGGTTATCCTGATCACCATATAGATTGGGCCCAGCTTCGCCAAGAAGGGAAGCTGGGTTTAAGCTTCTGCACGTTATTAGACCAACAGATTCGTATCTACGGAATTGAGGTTTCCGAGAGAGATCGTCATTATGCAGCTCTACTTGTATTCGAAACGAATCGTGAGTTTACTGCACTAGATACATTAACGCTAGACAGAGTTGGCATGTTAGCAGGCTTTGAGCTAGCGAATCGGAATGCACGCCGGAGTGTAGAGGCCAAATACATCGATCAATTTCTGCAGGATTGGTTAGTTGGCCGTATCGTTACTCGTACTGATTTGCAATTAAGATCAGAGGCTTGTGGTTGCCCATTAGACATTGGAACAGCTTATCATGCAGGGGTCATACATTGGAATGGTCAGACACCGAATATTAACGTGCTACGTTCTGGATTAACAAAAATTCGAAGTATGGCATCCACTAGTGAGATGAACATGCTATTAACGATTATTGACAATGAACTAGCTTGTATATGCTCCATACCTCAAGAGGATATGCCCGGTCAGGAGGATAAGCGACGTAGTAGCATGATTCGTATACTACAGTCTGCCTTCCCTAAGCCTTTCTCTATATGTGCAGGACCGACTGTATATAGCTCAGAGCTCCTTCAAGAAAGCTGGGATAAAGCACGCCGTACAGCTGTATTATGTCGTGTTTTTGCATTAGAGGGTGACTGGTTTGATTATGGGAAGCTAGGTGTATACTCTTTGTTGGATCTTATTCCGAATGGTCCGGAGCTAGATGAATTCAAGGGAAGATTTCTCCGTCCGCTTAGGGAATACGATGCCAAGCATGAAACCTTATTGATGGATACGTTGAAGGTGTATTTTCAGTGTAATGGGAATATGCGTCGAACCGCGGAAGCGCTGTTCACTCACTACAACACAGTCGTCTATAGATTGGAAAGGGTTCGAGCGATCTTGGGAATAGATCTTGAGGATGCGGATGATCGATTACAGCTGCAGATTGCGATAAAGTTACACGAATCAATTAGGTAAAAGAGGATGAATTTCCTCCGTCTCAGGTCCAGGGTCAATTACCTCCCTTGGACCGTTTTTCGATTTCTCTAAAACAAATACAATGTGACTATTAGACCAGAGAGTGTATAACAAGAGGTCCCATATTGTAAAATTAGAGGAGTGGAAGAAAGTATGAAGTTTTTTACGGATTTCTCATTGCGTAACCCGGTAGCCATTGTGCTTCTAGTGGTATTGGTGGCTGTCGGCGGTGTCTACTCAACAATGAATTTCAAACAAGAGATGCTACCCGATGTTGCTTTCCCTGGCGTTATGGTAACAGCGGTTTATCCAGGAGCAGCTCCTAATGAGGTGTTGAACCAGGTCACGATGCCACTTGAGAAAGCACTTCGTAATGTGGAGGGTGTCAAGAATGTAACATCCACCTCAGCGAATAGTGTGTCTAACCTTCAGCTCGAATTTGGATATAGTGAGGATATGTCAGAAAAGAAGAGCAAGGTCGAGGAAGCGATTAGTGGAATTGCCCTTCCAGCTGACGTGGCTAAGCCAGAGGTCATCTCCTTTGCAACATCGAATGATCCGATTATGTATACGTCACTTTTTGCCGTGGAAGGAACGACTCAGTCCGAATTAAACCAGATTGTAAAGAACACCGTAATTCCTGAACTGCAAGGCATTGAGGGAATAGCTGAGGTTCAGACGGCTGGCTTGGAAGACGATGGCGTGTATATTCGATTGGATGCCCCTAAGATGACTGAGCTAGGTGTATCTTATGATCAAGTGCAGATGGCGTTACAGATGAATAACTTCAGCGTTCCTCTCGGTGAGGTAACGATGAACAACAATAATCTACCTGTATTCGTGCAGGGTAAGTTGAACTCAGTAGAGGAGCTACAGAGCCTAGTTATTACTACCCTTCCGTCACAAGTGAGTCTCGGAGATATTGCAGAGGTTGAGCGCGGTAAGGATTTGGAAGTGATCAGCTTAACGAATGGCTTGCCAGGAGTTTCGATTAACATTATGAAATCAAGTGCTGCGAATACCGTAGAGGTTTCTGAAAAAGTATTATCTATTTATGAGAAAATAAAGAAGAATGGACAGATTGACACACTCATCATGTGGGATCAATCTTCTGAGATTAAAGAATCAGTAAATTCATTAGCTCGTGAAGGTGCGCTGGGTGCCTTGTTCGCATCTATTCTGATTCTGTTCTTCCTTCGTAACTGGCGTGCGACCCTTATTGCAATTGTCTCAATCCCCCTATCGATAATGATTGCGATCATCTCACTCAGAACATTTACCGATGTATCACTCAATATTATGACTTTAGGTGGATTAGCGGTAGCTACGGGTCGGGTTGTCGATGATAGTATCGTTGTAATTGAGAATATTGTCCGTCGAATGAGGAATGAGAAGGTTTCACCAGACCTTGTTCGCTCAGGTGTGCTTGAGGTAGGTAGAGCAATCACCTCTTCTACGATTACAACCGTAGCCGTATTCGCTCCGCTAGGATTGTTACAAGGAATTACGGGTGAATTCTTCAAGCCTTTTGCCTTAACGGTTGGATTTGCTTTAATGGGTTCATTATTAGTGGCATTAACGGTTGTGCCTTTAATGGCTTGGGTGCTGCTGCGGAATCACATACCTAAGGAACATGGTGAGTCATCGATGAGCCGTGGTTATAGAAAGGTACTGCGTTGGTCATTGAACCATAAAATCTCGGTTTTACTTATTGCTTCATTATTGTTTGTTGGAAGTCTGGTGCCGATCTTCGCTGGTGCGATAGGTACTACATTCCTGCCAGAATCGGATTATAAATATGTGTTCGCTAACCTAACTCTTCCTAAAGGAACTGCTGTTGAAACGGTAAAAACAGAGCGATTCATATGCTATGGGAAGGTATCGCGGCCTATACATTAGAGCATGGTTATCGAAATCTGATTGGATGTGCGAGTGTCCATATGAAGTCATTGAAGGAATTGAATGAAATCTATAGCCTGTTGTTATGGAAACAAGTGATCACTTCCAGATTTGGGATTCAACCACTACCTACTCACCGTATAGAAGGCTTGCAGTGGTATGAGATTGACGGACAGGAACGTGATATTATGCGAAGATTGCCGCCTCTCATGAAAGGTTATCAGTGGCTTGGTGCTGAGATTGGGGGGGATCCGGCATATGATCGTATTTTTGATACAGTAGATTTCCTTATTGTTCTAGAGACAAGTAAGGTTACTCGCAGATATAAGAAGCATTTTCTTGATCGTTCATAATGAAGGGAGGTGCATAACACGATGTACAATTGGATTGGTCAGCTTACAGCAGATGAAGGTCGGTTGCGAAAAGGTAGACAGTTATTGTGTTATGCACCCAACTTTATTGTTATATTTATCTGTTGCCTTATAGGTGTGGTCATGTTCGTTATCATGGCTAAATTACGTCGGAGAATTATGCGGAATATGAAGGAGCTGTTAAGAAAGAGAGTAACTGACTACGGATTTCTAAGGATATTAATGAATGGAATGGCCTACTTCAACCATCTCAGCTTAACTTTATATGAGCTGCTTATCGTTGCTCCTGAGCTTACTACAGCTAGTACAACAGCCAGAAGAAACGAACTCTTAAGCAGTTTCCAAATTGAAGGACAAGAGCACATAGAGCATGCGCTTCGGCATAAAAAAGGGGCGATCATATTCGCAGCCCATACAGGTAACTTCTTCTATTATTATTGGTGGCTTTCGCAGCAATATGATTGTCTGGCTGTTGCAACAGCGGATAATGAGCAGTTACGTCCAATTTATCTAACTTTTGAGAAGCTCGGATGTCATGGTCTAGATTATGACCGGACACCCCCCATCGCTATGCTGAATACATTAAGAGAACATCTTCGCAATAACGGAGTTGTTTTTTTGCTTGGAGATTTCTATCGGGATGTGTTCCCTCTTTCTAGCATGTTCGAACACCCAACTCGCAGTCCCCATGGTACCGCGATGCTAGCGTTACGTAATTCAGTACTCATTGTGCCGTTATTCAGCCGAAGATCGGCTGGCTTTCGACACAATATAGAGTTCGGTGAACCTATACAGTTAGATGTGCATTATAAGAAGCATGAGAAGGCTGAAGCGACTATGCGGTTAAATATGCTCCTGGAGCAGATGATTCTTAAAGGACCGGCGCAATGGTTCTATTGGTTTAATGTAGATGAACGATGGGAGAATGAAGCGAAGAAGCACATGGAACAAAGCCATTGCTCGGCATGAATCATACCATCAAGGAGGAGAACCGCTAATGGATACAGCAAGTCATATATTGCTTGGTGTAACACTTGGAGGACTGGCAACTATAGATCCATCCGTTAGTGATACAGGTGCTGCAGCAGCGGTGATGATGGGTACCATACTGGCATCGAATGCACCTGACTTGGATACGGTACTTCGACTAAGAGGAATGAACTCTTACATTCGTCATCACCGTGGGATTACTCATTCACTACCAGGCTTGCTCATCTGGCCTGTTCTTGTTACCGCTTTGTTCTGGCTTTCGGGGTGGATGTCCAGTTCGATCGGAATATGAATGTCGTCGGGCAGTCCTTAGGCTGGCGTAAGAAGAAGTGGGATCCTCCTAAAGGTTTAGATGGTTGCACTTGCAACCGATAAAACTACTTCGTAAGCATAAGCTTATGTAAAACTTTTTCAGCTCCGCAACGTCTATAGTTGTGGGGGTGAGCACTATGTGGAAATTGTTGATAAGTCAGAGTGCCTTGATGGCACTCGTGCTGATGTTAATTATATTGGTTGGCTGTGAGAACGAGAAGGACAGCATTGATGAAAAGCAACGATTGCAGCCTTCTGAGCCCGCCGTTGTTAATATTATTGAGGAAGAATCTGAACCTGCTATATTGCCAATTAATTACGAAAGCTATGAACAGACGCGGAGATTGGTGAATCAGGAGCTAGATCTATTGGCTTGGCCCCATGTAGATGCACAGCTTGTTAATAAATTGCTACCGGGAACGATCGTGGCTGTGGAATATGCGGCAACCTCAACGGGTAGTGATAGATGGCTCTTCGTTACCATCCCAACTTATGATTGCCCTTGTAATAATCGGGGCTGGATCAAGGAGATCGATACGGAGGAAATTACAGAAGCGAATCGAATGACGGCTAATAACGGGATAACGATATATATCGGAACAAAGGTCTATGAAGTCGACGATATTGATCCAGAAGCTTTAAGTGAGCCGGTAATGATCGAGTATAATATGAGAGGCCGAATTGACGAAATTCGTGATGATTATGCAGCGATCTCGACGGGTGGAGGCAGAACCTTCTGGATGAGGAAGGAGGATATCGGTTTTCCAGTACCCGAAACCATCAAGCGTCATCTGGGGATTTATGATAAGAATTTGGATAGCCTATTAGAAGCATTCTCATCGGTTGATACGAATGCTGCTGTCATCACCTATACGGATGAGGAGCTGCTAGAGCTTGCTGAGCATCCATTCCATCAGAATTATGATTCCGCATTAGAGCATTATGCTGGGAAAGCTCTTAAGAAGGAGATAGAATCCTACCAGACGATCAGTGATACTATAAACCCAAGGACATTGTTAGTGAAGATGAGAGATCATTCGATATATAAAGTGACTATGGAGAAGAGATATGCTCCAAAGCCCTTCTGGATTGTGACGAGCTACATGGATTTCTATGAGAGTGGTTATGTGAAACAGGATCGACCGTATCTTCTGAAATCAGTCGAGGAATTGCCAAACGAAGCCCGAGCTTGGGCGGAGAAACTACTAGAAGAGGAAGACTGGGAGAAAGCTTATATAACCTCTGCCGGCAGTATATATATACTCATCAAATCCTCTTCCGTGGCCTCTGATTCCGTTGAATTAGATGGGATACAAGAAGCGGATGGTGTGGTGACTGTTGGATATCAGCGATATGGACATAGCGTAGATGAGCTGATTCAGGATTATGTGTTGATTGAGGCTGAGTATGGTGATGTGAAAGAAGTGAATTTTGTGGAAACATATAGCAGTGTGGAGTGAGGATAGGGATCTAGTAGAAGCTGAGAAGCTGTGGTTGTTGCAGCCTCTTTTTTTTTGGTGGATGAAACGGTAAGATGGAATAGTATGGGGAAGCTTACGAAGTAGTTTTGTTTCATTTAAATCAGTTTGAGCCCGTTAGGGCATCACGTTTAGGAGGAATATATATATGTTATTAATGGGTATTGATATAGGCACGACGAATACTAAGGTTGGTTTATTCCAGGAGGATGGGACCTCCGTTGCTACGGCAGCTATGCCTACAGTGACACATCGCGACCCGGAAGGGTTCTCTTATTATGATCCTGAGGAAATGTGGCAAATGATCACAATAGCTATTCGTGAGGTGATGGAGAAGGTGACGCCTACTCATCCCGATGTGCAAATAGGTGCGGTAGGTATAACGAGTATGGCCGAAAGTGGGCTGTTAGTTGATCGCCAGACAGGTGAGCCCCGTTCGATCTTCATGCCGTGGTTCGATACGTGCTCACAGCCTCAAGCTGAGTGGATTGCCCAGGAAGCTGATTTGTTCGAACGATTCTGCGCGGCAGGTATACATAGTAGCTTTAAGCTAGGGATGCCAAAGCTTATGTGGCTTAAGGAGCGGGACCCACTCGCATTCGAGGGATCAGTATGGTTATCAGCCTCTGGTTATATTGCGTATCGGTTAACTGGAGCTATGGCCTTCGATTATTCGTTAGCTGCGAGAACCTTTGCCTTTGATATCGCATCGAAAGGGTGGGACGTGGATTGGATCAAGTTTTGTGGTATTGATCCAGCGGTGTTCCCTGATGTTGATCCAGCGGGCACACCGTTGGGAGTCATACATATCGATTTGGCACAATCGTTGGGGTTAAGTAAGGGGATTCCGGTATGTATTGCTGGTCATGATCATGTCGTTTCCTCCTTGTCGGTAGGGGCGATTTCTCCAGAAATTGTATATGACTCCATGGGAACTGCGGAGACGCTGGTGGGTACACTTGAGAACAAAAATTTAGGACGTAAAGAATTTGAATCAGGCCTGTCATACGGCTGTCATGTGGCGAAGGATCGTATGTTCTGGATGGGAGGCAACTCAGCTTCTGGTGGATCTGTTGAATGGCTCCGTAGTGTATTGGGCAATCCACAGCTTAGTTACACAGAGGTCCTCACTCTTCTTGATGAGGTACAGCAACAAGGTCCAAGTGGTATCTTATACTTCCCGTACTTATCAGGAAGCGGTGCACCTCATATTGATGCAAGGGCTAGGGCAGCGTTTATTGGATTAAGTAAATCACATAATAAGGGTGATCTGATCAAAGCTGTGCTGGAGGGTACTGCCTATCAGCTGCAGACTATTCGAGAAGAAGCACAGCAAATATCCGGTCGCGAGTTTAACAAGCTTGTTGTCGTAGGTGGAGGAACTCGCAATACACATTGGCTACAGATCAAAGCGGATGTGCTTAATTGTTCGCTTAGAGTTCCACCCATTGAGGAAGCTAGTCTGCTTGGTGCAGCACTATGTGCAGGCATTGGTGCTGGTATATATGCATCCGCGGAAGAAGCAGTATTGGCTACAGCAAGCTTGACGGCTAAGCACGTGGAACCAGATCAGCTAAGACATCAAGAGTATCGTCAATTGTATGAATTGGGTTATGTGGCGCTTCAAGCTCCACTCAGGGCATTCTACCGGAGATAATGAGGTCTTTTTCATTGGTTGTAGTCATCAGATTGATTATTTTCATTAGATGTGGAAATAATATCTTTGCCAACCAAGGAGATGTTCATTAGATGAAAGTAGTTGTCCTATTTTTTGTTTGTATATGTTTAGGCTTATCATTAATGATAACCATCGACCTAGTCTCGGGATTGAGCCCTTCTGAGGCTATTGGAGTGTTAACGAATTCTTTCTCGACCACATCCATACAGGAATACCTGATTATATTTATATTTCTGTTGCTTCCGTTTGTTACTGCTATAATTTCATTCATGAAAAAAAGAAAACAAAAAAACTAACGATAAAGGCCGAATCGATTACGTATAAGATGAACAATACAAAGTAACATCGGGATGCCCACACTAAAAATGGGCAAGTACACTTTGATACTCATCTCCCCCTCTTCTAAGTGCCCGGGTAAATTGCTTGCTAACATAATCGAGAAGAATAGAACAAGGGTTGCGATAGGCACCACCACCTTTTTTTGCTCATCCACCTGAAATAATTCCCCTGCTATAACAATGGCGGCATAACAAAATAGGCTCATCTTAAAAAATGCACCTATAATTAAGGTGAGCATGACAAGCGCATCCATACGCTGTATGAATTCAGCTATATTCACTAAGCTGATTGCTGTAAATAGCGGAAAGGTAGCTCGATTGTACATATCCTCCCCGAGTACCGCAACCTCTATCGCATGTGTGAAGCTTAATAAGAGTCCACTGATCATTATAGCAATTATTCCTGTCCTTCTGGCCAGATGCCCTTTATTTAAATGGGGTAATATGGTGGTAAGAATGATAAGCTCCCCGAATGGGAACATCCAAATGTTCGGATATGCCGAACTGAAAATCGCTTTCCATTCTCCACCTATCAAAGGAAGCAGGTTCTTTAATTCGACCAAACCGGAACAAATGACAAAGACATTGCTAATTAGACCCAAGGAAATCATGATAATCAGATAGATTTCCGCTAATCTGGCGAATACTTCGATTCCTTTGGACAGTACGTATATTACGGCAATGATCAGTATAGCGTTAATCACAAATAGGGGTGTCCGGTCATAGGCTGCCGTGACTAGTAAATCTCCGGCATCCCGCAAATTTCTGGATGCGCTGTACATAAAAAAAGCGACGTATACAAAGCTCAATGGCCAGCCAATAAATTTGCCGAGAATTTTCTGGATATACCCGCTTAATATCATATTGGGATGCTGACGGAATAAATAATCATAAATAAGAAATAATAGAATACCTCCTGGTAAAGCAATCAGTGTCGACAGCCATACCCCATGTCCAACTGCCAGACCTATAGGGACAACAAGCGCAGTGCCGAATTCAAACAAGATGATCAATGCTAATAATTGACTTGGACTAATTGAAGATTTTTCCATGAAAACTCACCTCCAAACTTCCCTTGTATTCCCAATTACTTCAGGTGCGGTTTTAATCTCATCCCGGTACGCCGAATGTGCGCCTCTACTTGAACGTCAACCTTGCCATCTGCAAACAGACTGTCCCATTCCTTCTCCACCTCTTTCCACGCTTTGGGGTTCGTACGTTTCAGATTCCCGCCAAAATCGAAGATATCACTTTTCTGTTTTTGGGCAGCTTTAATTGCTTTCGTAACCTCATCCCTGGTTACTTTGGATACCTCTTTATCTAACTTTTCTATTTCTTCTCTACTACTAAGATCCAAGGAACAGTTGATCTCGGTTAAATTCCCTTCCTCCTTGATGTGGACATGGAATATGGGTAACCCATGTCGGAGCTCGATAGAGACTTTCGTCTTCGAGAGAATAATTTCAACGGCAATGGCCTCCTTTTTGTCCATACAATCGATATTTATAATAGTGCCATCCATCTTATCCCGAACCCAATTGATCCCTCTGGCCTCTGGACCGTTCATCCACTTTTTTAACTTGCCATCCTTGAATAGGGCAATTCCACTTATAGAAAGGTAAGGCATCAATTTGGTCTGCTCTAGGTTTTTATTCTTCCCTCCTTCCTCTGGATCTCCTATGACTCGAACACCACTGATGATCGACTCTCCAATTCCAGTTATTGATTCAATCAAGTCGAAAACCTGAACTTCCACATTCTCTGCCCAAACCTCTGAAGTAATTCTAGTCATCTCGACCAAACCGGTTGCTGAAACCTTCTCCAATGGATCTAGAAAGCTCAACACGGACTGTGCATCGGTTCCTCTGGTTACAAGAACAGTAGTGTTGAGTCGAAGCTCATGTGATCGATCGAACACATCCAACATTTCACTTATTCCGCTCTTAGCGAGAGATTCTCCAATGACCAAGAGCTGACTATGTGCGAAAAAAAGCTGTCTCGGTACCTTCTGTGATGCTCGGCGTAGGGCTCCAAATATCGTGTGATCGGTCCCCGTATAGATTGTCACAGGTGTAACGTTACCACTAGCTCCTCCCATAATCGTTGATATGGTTGCTGGATTAATAACCTGAAAGGTAACGCGGTATTCGTCACTATCTGGTACAAGGTCGATGCCAACAGCGGAGACAATAGCTAGCTCTTGCAACTCTCTACTATTCCAGCAGCCAGTAAGAAGGATTAGAACGGCAAGAAGGTGAATGCTACGGACTGTCCATTTAACTTTCATTCAGGTCGCCTCCTTGTTAGTCGTCCCTTGTCATCCGTTTCGTATTCTTCTGACTGATTAACCGTGGACGGGAGAATAAGAATTTCATAGGAAATCGGATGAGGGTATCCTTCTGGTCCTCTAGAGTAAAAGGAGCAAGAGGTGTCAAATATGGAATGCCAAAGGACCGAAGACCACACATATGTGCAATAAGGATAATACTTATGATGGCTATACCATAGAAACCCATGATAGCAGCAGAGAACATGATTAGAAACCGAATCGCTCTTACAGATAGCGCCATACTGAAGGCTGGAGTTGTAAAGCTGGAGATTCCGGTAATCGAGACCACAATGACCATGGCTGGCGAGACAATACCTGCTTGAACGGCGGCTTGACCTAATACTAGTGCGCCTACAATGGATACCGCCTGACCAATAGCGCGTGGCATACGGACTCCGGCCTCACGTAATATCTCGAATGTAAATTCCATGATTAACGCCTCAATTAGGGCAGGGAAGGGAACACCCTCCCGTTGAGCCGCCAAGCTGATCAGCAATTGAGTTGGAATCATCTCCTGATGGAAGGTAATGGAGGCAATATAAACCGATGGGCCAAATAAGGAGATAAGTAAAGCTATGTATCTGAGCAGCCGGATCATAGAAGAAACGATAAAGCGCTGGTAATAATCCTCAACGGATTGAAAGTACATAAAAAACGAGACAGGTGCAATGAGGACAAAAGGGGTTCCGTCTACAAGGATGGCGATTCGGCCTTCTAACAAATTACCGGCTACAATATCAGGTCGCTCTGTATTATAAACAGTGGGGAATAATGAAAAATTGCTATCTTCGATGAACTGTTCGATATAACCAGACTCCAGAATGGAGTCCGTATGGATATCCTTCAGCCTTTTTTTTATTTCCTGTACAATTTTATCGTTAGCGATCCCTTTGATATACATAATGCTAATATCTGTTTGAGTGACCTCGCCTAGCTGCATGGTATCTACCCATAAATTTGTGTTTTTTATTTTCCTGCGAATGAGAGCAACATTAGTGCCAATGGATTCGGTAAAGCTTTCCTTGGGACCGCGGATGGTAACTTGAGTATTCGGCTCTGTAACCTGTCTAACTTGTCCTCCTCTTGTATTGCCGCATATGGCTGCTGCCCATCCGTCAATGAGAATGATCGTATCCCCAGATAGAATGGATAATAGTAAATCATTACTGTTTGTTATCTTTTTCTCTGTATGAGAAGACACTTCAAACTCCATTGAGTGCATAACAAAATCGTCGACCATCTCCTTATCGATTAATCCGTCAGCATACACAGCCGCAGCTGGGATCCGCGAGCTTCCACATTCAAATTGTCGTATGACGATATCGGAGCTGTTACCGAGCTTCTTTCTAATTTCATCAAGATTATCGCTTAAACGAAGGTGTATATCGCTTGTTTTCGTGTTAATATCACCATTTGTCGTTTTGTCGGTATGTTGTTTTTGTTTGAATGGATTCCAAAAGGACATATTGTTACCCCCAGTTTTAATATCCGCTGGTAAAAATTATATATACATTTACTTATGTGAATTTAATCACATAAATAAATGTAAGTGTACTTTACACTAGCTATATGAAGTCACATAGATATGGAGGAATTCAATATGACGAACGATCCGAAAGTGAACACTACAGTACCAGTCACTACAGTACCAGTCTTACATCCAGCCATCGAGTTCACTAGAGCTCTTGATCAATTAGAAGAAGAGCATGTTGATCTTAGGAACAAATTGCAGGAATTTCTAGTCATTGAGGAAGTGATTCGTCTCGGTCGGCCGAATACGGATTGGTTCGGCACGTTGAGAGATCTTAAAGGGAGAGTAGAGTTCTTCTTGGTGGAGCTTGAGCAGCATGCGGAGTGGGAGGAGAAAGCCTTGTTCCCTATGGTAGCCAATTTTGTAGAGGAAAGCCCCCCTATTATCGATCTCATCGAGGAGGACCATCGACTGGCCATGCAGTATATGGTGGCATTCATGGATGAGTTACACAAATCGGTATCACCTATTAACCAAGTGGAAGCTATGCGAATCATTACACTGTTGATGAACGCACACCAATTGTTACTCGAACACTTTAAGGGCGAGGAGCATTATATATTCCCACTGGCGGAGCAGATACAAACCAATATCGATTATCTATCTAGTTAGATAACTAATGGCATATGATTAATAGTAGACTGAGAAACCGCTTACATTCGTGTATATAATGAGGTATACTGTAACTATGAACAAATACGGAGAGGGTGAAAGATATGATGACACCAATGACAGAATTTTTTCTCAAGCTACCTTCTAAAAACTGCACCTCCTGTAACCATGAGCTAGAAGAGATGGCCGATTGTTACGCGACAGTCTGTAATGAGTGTAACGGTTCGGTATACTATCCCTTAAGCCCAGCTGGAATGGTTCAAGAATAACGAACTAGAAAGCACAATATAATATGAGTCGAAAACCGTTCAGCGTCGTTTCACACCCGTGAGCGGTTTTTTTGCGTGGTAACTATTGTTTTCTAAAGTGAATTTAATCACATACATCAATATATATGTATTTTATACTAATCGTATGGTGATCAGGACTATCACAGCATACAGAAACTGAAAGAGGTGCTCACATGAAAAAAAACCGTTGGCTCATTGCACTATCCGCCGTCCTCATACACATATCCATAGGGTCAGCTTATGCCTATAGTGTATTTAAAAATCCTTTATCTGAGTCGCTTGGATGGAATAACAAGGAGGTTGCGTTAGCCTTCACCATTGCGATTTTCTTCCTTGGTGCATCAGCAGCCGTCTTCGGGAGGTTTGTGGAGAAATATGGACCTCGTATCTCTGCTACAGTGGCTGCTTTTCTATTCTCTTGTGGTTTAATTGGAGCGGGTTTATCCATACAGCTGGAATCCCTAACAGGTTTCTATTTAACTTATGGTGTCATAGGTGGAATGGGTCTTGGAATTGGTTATATCTCGCCAGTATCTACGTTGGTGAAGTGGTTCCCCGATCGTCGTGGTCTTGCTACAGGTATGGCAGTCCTAGGGTTCGGCGCCGGTGCTCTAATCTGCGGACCTATTGCAGCTCGACTCATAGATTCAGTGGGTATTCCTAATACATTCTTCATACTTGGTGGTTGTTACTTGATCCTCATGTTAAGCGGTGCTTCTTATATTGCTAAACCACCAGAAGATTATTTGCCTACTAATATGCAGAAGCTAACTAACGAGGGAAAAGGTGCTCCCGTTCGAAAGGTAGCGGACTTAGGTTATATGACAGCGAATGAAGCCGTGAAGACCAAAAGGTTCTGGTTGCTGTGGGTGATGATGTTTATTAATATATCGTGTGGAATCATGCTCATCTCTGTTGCCTCGCCTATGGCGCAGGAGAAGGTAGGAATGACAGCGGCCGCAGCGGCAGCATTAGTTGGTATTATGGGTTTCTTTAACGGGGCGGGTCGTATTGGCTGGGCATCTCTATCGGATTACATCGGACGAAGCAATATATTCATTATGTTCTTCTCTGTCCAGCTTATCTTGTTCCTGCTTCTTCCTAGCTTCTCTAATGCCATTATTTTCTCTATTATGATTTATATCATTCTAACCATTTATGGCGGAGGGTTCGCTTCTTTACCCGCATTCATCGGAGATTTATTCGGTACCAAGCAGCTTGGGGCGATTCACGGTTATTTGTTGACAGCATGGTCTTGTGCTGGGGTAGTTGGTCCAATGGCAGTAGCGGCTATTCGGGATGCGACCAATAACTACAATACTACATTCTATGTATTCGCAATATTACTAGTTGTCGCACTCGCCGCATCTATATGGATGAAGCTTAATATTCTGAGCATTCAGAATCAAACCGTATCAATACGGCCGATGAAAGGAGCTCTGCCTTTTCTGAAAGAGGAAGGGAATGTATAAGATAAGGAACACAATGGCTGCAGCTGCCTCCATACCAAGGATATACCATGGCCACGGACCGAGGAAGTCGATTAGAGAAGGATCGCTAGGCTTGCGCATGATGAACATATAATTGCCATCGGTGACGAGGTTAATTACCGCAATAGGGATCATTAATAGGTTTAAATAGATCATCGTCTTCCCGATGGATCGCAGATAAGGTCGATAGTCATATATCCACACCATGAACAAGCACGAGATAATAATTCCACCATGAGCTATGAAAAAGTAATAAAAGGTAAAGTGCGGAAAACCCGACAAAATCGCCGCAGGCGTTAACAATGCTTGGAGTGCGCCACCTATACCTGCAAAATAATTAAATTCGAACAGTGCATAACTTTTGGTTATTAGCATGACGATGCATAAGAGGAGCGTTAAGCTGCAGAGGTGTAGAGGCAAGGTGTGAGCAATATCCCAGCGGCCCGAGGCTCCGTACCACATGTACAACAGGATATCCATGATAAATAATAGGCCGGCTAAACCATAACGGTATAGATCGGCTTTCCGTTGTTGTCGAATTGACTTTCGAAGGAGGAAAAGAAGAATACAGAGAATACTAATGACGAGTAATGCAACCCAATGCGATATCGTATAGAAAATAAAGGGTAGCAGCTGATCATTATAATTGATATAACGCTCCATATTGGTTTAACGACCTCTCATTCAATATCGAGACTTGTAGAGTGTATCTGTTCGTTCTGTTTACTTGGGTTGGTCGGCAGGACATCACTTTGTGAACTATCAATACTCTGCTCAACTACCCCAGGTGCTTCCTGAGGTAGGGGATCTTCTGGATTTAACTCATCTGCTGGTTCTGAGTTATTGATGACACCTTCTCGTTGTTGAGCCGATGAATCAGGAACCGACTGAGATTGTTCAGGCTTTGTAGGCTGTGCTGGTTTTGATGATTGTTCAACCTTACTAGATTGTTCGGTCCCTGTAGGCTGTTCAACCTTTTTGGGTTGCTCGGTTTTTGTAGGTTGTTTATCGTGTGGCTCTTGTTTAGAAATTGGAGCTTTCTCGGGTGTATGATTACCTTTGTTTTCTATTGATTTATTGTTTTCTTTTGGAAGATCAACAGAATTTGTCCGCTCGATTTCACTTGGTGTGGATGCTGGAGATGGTTTAATATTCTGTTTCTTGACAGGAATTTGTAAAGTCTCTTGCTGATCATCCATTTCGGGTGCCTTATATACTGGTGCTTGTCCAGGTTCATCCTCTAGCTGTTCCACTGTCGTTTCTGAAATTTGCTCATTATGATCATTACCCTGCTTGTTCACAGCATCGTTGATCGATATCTTCTGTTCATGAGCCAGCTCCAAGGCTTGCTTATCTGCTGTGCTTATTCTAACCTTCGCCACGATATTATTCAATATAATGTGATTCATGACAGTTTGATTTATGGATTCTAGAATGTCTTTATTGTTGTCATTCAACTTAACAACAGTTAGTTCAATAACCGACGAACCATCCTTTTGGATATAGCCCATCTCCGTAGAATGGCTGATCACATTCGCCATAACAGACATAATCGGTTTTTTCTTATAATCCATATCCTTCAATAATCGTTCCGCGTCTTGATTAAGAGGTACGATTGAATTAACTAATTCATCGGAGGATACATAGATTTCTAGACTTGGATTTATATCAACGGCCACTAGGTAGGCATCCGAACTTTTGCTATTTAATAGGGTGAAGATCATTATAGCCAATAGGAAAGTAGCCGCCAAAGAACCGTACTTAATCATCATACGATACGATGAAGGAAGAATCTGTGGTCGATATTCGTAGGATGTACCGATCAACGGAATGTCATCTGCTTTTCTCTGAACGTTGAAGAAAGTACCGTCTTCCAGAAGAAGAACGATGTGCCGTTCGGTAACTTTGATTACCGTTCCCATTCTAGCCATGTTATTCATAATGATCCCTTCACTTTGGGTAGACTTTAACGTATTCTGTCAGATAGATCCACTCTGGATGTAGTAATATTAATATCAGTGCAATGATATATTTACGATGTCTTTCAATGGTCTTGGGATGAGTGCCTGTCCTTGCAATAAAGTCGGTTTGAGGAAAACGCTTCTTCTCTAGCAGCATTCCTGTGAGTGATTCCGATTGAACAAATTGAAATGCTAATTTTCTTAATGTCTCTCTAGTATCCGAATGCTTAGGGCAATGGGTTTCTAGGTCTTCAAACCGAATGCCGTATAATTGAAGCGTTTGATCAAAGCTCATAATTTCATCAACCAAGGTGAGTGTGTTCTGATTGCGTTCGAACTGATCGATTGATCTCTCAGCTTCGACGACTGTTACGCTCGTCTCTTCCTCACTATCTATCCAATCAAAGGACATATGCTGATGTCTCTGTTCTCTACGAAAGTAATCTATCAGATCCCTCTTAATTAGGAGAAACACATAGCTAGAGAATGAACGCCCGCCCATAGCCCTATGTGTATCTATTGCTCGATTAAGAGCTAATAATCCTAAGCTGGATTCCTCGTCACTCCAAGTTACAAAACGTCGACAAAGGTGCCGCACAGTGTTAATGACATACGGCTTATAGCGGGAGATTATGAGTTCCCTAACTTCTATGTTGGTATGAGCTTCTATCAGTAAACTTTCTAAATTAGGCCTAACCATTGCCACACCCCAATGAATCATTGTTAACTATTATTCTACAGTTGTTATGGGCTGCAATGCTAGAGAAAAAAAATTACCCCCTGAATTCAAGGTCAGGGGGTATTCACTTCGTCTATTCCTCGTAGATAACTACACTCTGAGTTTCTGACTCCCACTTAACTACTGCTTTAAGTGCTTCACTAATGAATCGGCCAGGGACCATAGTACGTCCCGCTATGGACTCTGCAGATACATCTAATGTAATTTCTTGACCATTGATGTAGGCTATAGAGCTGCCTAGAGTCAATTTAATTACGGTATCGCCTCGTGTAAGCGTGATTTCCTGTAGCTCCTCATTCCATTCTACGGTTGCCTTCAGAGCTTCGGAAATTGCCCGAAGTGGCAGCAATGTTCGTCCGTCCTTAATGATCGGCGGGGCATCGAATTCAGGTTCAACGCCGTTCACGTAAGCTTTAACTCCTTTATTTCCAGCTTTCTCTTTCAATTTACCAAGCTTTTTGACCTGATCTAGGTTCGTAAAGTCATTCTTGAAAGCCTCTTCTTGTGAATCTATGGCTTCTTCCGTATCACCAGTCTCACTGAATATATCAGCTAATTTGGACATTAATCTAGCTTGTTCTTTTGCTTCCTTTGCTTCAGTACGCAGCTTCTTCTTTAGCTCTTTGGCCAATGTACGAAGTTCTTCTTTGGTATAAGGAGACACTACTGCTTCTTCTTCAACACTGCCTTCAACGGCTACATCGGTTTCCGCAGTTGTAGTTTCCTCGGTTGTAGTTTCTTCAGTTGTAGTCTCTTCAGTACCTTCAGTTGATTCTTCTTCAACATCTGCTTCCAAGGAAGTAGCTAAGGAATCGAGATAATCGATTAGCTCCTCCTCAGTGAGGTACTTCGCTAACAGGCCGGTAATCACCGCTTCCGCTGGCGTTCCAGCGACATTCTCGAGTGCATTCATCAATCCAGGAGGTACGGGCTTGTCCTCTTTATTGGATTGACCTTTGCCTTTACCTTTGCCGGAGCCACTTTCTTCTTCAGTTGTTGTCTCTGTTGTGGCCTCAGTTGTTGTATCTGTTGTCGTTTCTGTAGTTGTACCATCAGTCGTTGTTTCAGTGGTTGTTTCGGTAGTTGTCTCGGTCGTTTCTTCAGTTGCAAACGCCATCGTTGCCGACATACTAAAAGCAATTAGCATTGACATGAGAATTAAGCTAGTCTTTTTCATTCTTTTCCATTCCTCCAGTGAAGTAATTTGATAAATAGTAAAGCTTATTAATTGTTTCATAATGTACCATACGAATGAGACTTGAAGTTTAAGGGGGGTCCAAGAAAATATTATAAGAAGGGTGCTCGTCTATCCTTATATTGGATGAAGCAACAGCTTCTATTGATAAATATGTGTTCGCAAACTCGTGACTTTAGTCGTGAGTAAGAACATGCTTTCGACAGACAAACACTTCCAATAAGAACACATATTCGCTATAATATAGGTAGTAGGTAGCGTTAAAATCCCACAGAGGAGGTTATTCACATGATCAACAAAGCGTATTCCTTTCGGTTGTATCCAACGAGAGAGCAGGCAACACTCATTCATAAGACGTTAGGCTGTACGCGTTATGTGTTTAACCATTTCCTTGCCAAGTGGAACGAAACGGATCAAGCTTCCGAAGCTTGGTTTGGTGAAGTTCGCCAAAAGCCGTCGATGGCCGTATTGTAAACATCGACGTAGGATTAACTCACTTTGCCACGCTGTCCGATGGAACCAAGCCCATTATGAATGTAAAGTTCTTTCGAACTGCAGAAAAACAAAAGGTAGAACGACCTTTGTTATCGCTCATAGACTATCGACAATCCGTGAAGCAGATCAAATATTGGTGCTGCACAAAGGTGAGATTGTGGAGCGGGGAAACCATGATGAATTAATGTTAGCCCGAGGACGTTATTACAAAATGTACGAATTACAGAAGGGTGCCTAATGAATAACACATAGTGGGTGTCCGACAATGGATGAATTATGCGACGAACATGATCTTTAAGCTGAAGGAGCAATAGTCCCAATGAGGTTATGGCATGAGCGGCTTCTCCCGAAGCTACCGAGACAACAGCTGCTTGGACAGCATCGTGAAGCGGCGGCACTTAGAGGAAACGGCTGGAATAAACCCCATCGAACGGTAAATTACGTGTTTATGTATAGTCCTGTTTATTTGTATGCTTATCATATGAAGGTGATCGAGGAGATGGAGCAGAGAGGGTACCAGGTAGAACCAAGGTGGAAGGTGCTGCAATATCGCGGCAAAAACTGCGAGGCGTATCCGATAACCGAATTCGATCTACAGCTCTTAAGCAACATTCAGTCCCCTGTTTATGTTGAACATAATGATGAGTATTGGACAGAGTGTATAGAGAATTTAAAGGGCAAAGGCATAGACATCAGTTTATGAGAAAGTCAGTATTAATCACACTAACCTCCGCCGTAATACTTTCTTAATATATGATTTCTATTTAGATAACATTTGGAAGGTATACTGAAGTCATTTTACTGGAGGTGTAGTTGTGGTAGCGACGATATTAGTGGCAGATGATGAACGGAATATAACCGATGTATGTAGAAGATACTTGGAGCTAGAAGGATATCGTGTTGTTGTAGCCGATGACGGGCATCAGGCATTGGAGCTCTGGCGTTCGGAGAAGCCTGATGTTGTGGTGCTTGATTTGATGATGCCTAGAATAGATGGCTGGAAGGTATGCGAGGAGATTAGAACGAACCAAGACACGCCTGTTATCATGCTCACCGCTCTAGGTGAAGAGAGAGATCGTATAGTGGGACTAACGATGGGGGCGGATGATTACCTAGTTAAACCATTCAGTCCGCGTGAATTGGTGCTTCGTGTGAAGGCTATTCTTCGTAGAACGAATAGGATGTCTCGAGCTAGTGCTGATGTGTTGGAGGATGTCATTCGAATTGGAGAGTTAGAGATACACCCGTCTAGCCGTATAGTTAAGGTGAACGGCAAGGATGTGGATTTGACGCTCAAGGAATTTGATCTTCTACAATACCTAGCTCAGCATCCTGAGCAGGTTTTCTCGCGGAATCAGCTGCTCAACCAGCTGTGGGACATGGATTTCTATGGAGATACTACAACCGTAACCGTTCATATTAGGCGTCTTCGCGAGAAGGTTGAGGAGAATCCATCCCAGCCTAGATATATACGTACGGTATGGGGGATCGGCTATAAATTCGGAGGACGTGATGCTACGTGAAGCTGAGAACTTATTTATGGTTAGCTAATGGAATAAGTACGGGATTTATTATCCTTAGCTTGCTTTTCAGCTACAATCGCATGCTCCTTACCTTTGATGTTGTCGTTTGGTTATCAATTGTAACTTTACTTAGTGCTGCAGTATCCACCATTATTTATTATTACTCTACAAAGCCTGTGCTAAGCTCCATTGAACGTGTTACCGAGCAATCACGACGAATTGCCGAGGGTCAGTTTCTTACGGATGTGGAGCTGTCGGGTCCGAGGGAGGTTCAACAATTAGCCGAGCAATTTAATCATATGTCTGCTAGATTACACGAGAGCTTCGAGCAAATCCGCACCTCCGAGGTGTCTAGACGTGAGCTGGTCGAGAATGTATCCCACGACTTGCGCACACCTCTAGCGTCGATTCGTTCTTTTGTGGAGGCGCTCCAGGATAATGTTGTTCGAGATGAAGAGACCTTTCGCCGGTATTTGGCTACTATTGCGCTGGAGACATCACGGCTAAGCGGGATGATTGAGGATTTGTTCCAGCTTTCCCGACTTCAAGCAGGTGCTGAGAAGTTCGAACCGATTCCATATCATCTGGAGGATCTGATCATAGAAACTCTGCAAAGCCACGATCTTCAGATGGAAGAGAAGAAGCTACGGGTCACTGTCGATATACCAGAGCATTTGCCCAACATTTCGCTAGTACCCATTCAAATTAAAAGAGTGCTAGGCAACTTCCTCCAGAATGCCATTCGTTATTCACCTGTTGAGGGGAAGCTGCATATTCAAGTTGAGCCATCGGCAGATGGGGATTATGTGGAAGTGTCCTTAGTAGATGAAGGCGAAGGTATCTCAGAGAATGAAACAGAGCTGGTTTTTGAGAGATTCTATAGAGCGGATAAATCACGTAGTCGGGAGAAGGGCGGGGCTGGTCTGGGCCTAGCTATTGCCAAATCACTCGTAGAGCTTCATGGCGGAACCATAGGTGTGGACAGCCAATTAGGTGCAGGCAGTCGATTCTGGTTTCGCCTTCTGTCATAAATGAAAGACAATCGTAAGAAACTGTTAATGTTTTGGTTAGTTGGCCGTAAGCCAGGATCTATATCGTTATCCTCGAAGAAGTAAAACTTAGTCAAACAAAACTTAGCTTATGCTTACGAGGTAGTTTTGTTAGGCAAAAACTTTGAGGAGGAACGATGAAATGACGAAATTCAGAAAATCGGTAATCGCTATTGTATTGACTCTAGCACTTGTACTACCAGGTGCAGCTTTCGCAGCTGACATGGACATGAAAGACGCAGAGATGATGGACACAGAGATGAAAGATACCGAGATGAAAGACATGGATATGAAAGACAGTGACATGATGGACACAGAGATGAAAGATATGGACATGATAGAAATGGATAATATGAGCAACGCTTATATGGGTGTTGGTATGATGTCCAAGAATGGAATGGAATATGTTGAGCTTCGTCAGTTGGCAATGAATCTAGGTTATGTTATCGAATGGAATGGGATGACCAAAACAGTTACTCTTACAACAACAGCCAAGAACGACATGATGAAGGATATGATGAGCAAATATATCATTGAACTTAAAGTTGAAAGTATGATGAGTATTATGGTTAATGGTGAGATGCAGGATACCTCAGAGAAACCTATGATTATTAGTGGTCGCACATTCGTAACTAAAGCCTTTGCTGATATGTACATTGTTAAGATGATGAAATAGTTCCCTCAGAATTAACTTGTCTGGAGAAAAAGCTGGTTCTTGTTTTTTCACAAACAGGAATCGGCTTCCGCTCCAAGCCGACAATTACGTCTTACAGTAACACTCCCGCACACTTTCTCCGCTCCAAGCCGACATTTACGTCTTACAGGATTCTCCCGCCCACTTTACCCGCTCCAAGCCGATATCTACATCTTAAAGGGACTCTCCCGCCCACTTTTTATATTACTTCCGTAATTTTAAAATGAGTTGGTGCACTCAATGGAGGTCGCCACGGATGGTCTTTCTACTGTTCCGGTTAATGAAACTTATCCGTTACTCTGTGATGACCGTCACAATATACATAGTTAATCTCATATAAGATAAGTTCAGCGAGTTCATCATACAAATGGAGGAATTATATGGTCCCCCTCATGAAGGAAAGAGATTATAACGAGAATCCGTTTATCGTCATATGGGAAGTAACCAGAGCATGCGCCTTGAAATGTCTACATTGCCGGGCTGAAGCCCAATATAAGGCCGACCCTCGGCAGCTGAACTTCGAGGAGGGGAAGAGGTTGATTGATGACATAGCATTGATGGATAATCCGTTATTCGTATTTACGGGTGGTGATCCGTTAATGCGGTCCGACTTGTTTGAGCTTGCTCGATATGCGATTGATCAGAAGAAGCTGTCGGTTTCCATGACTCCGAGTGCTACGCCGAAGGTAACGCAGGAAGCAATCCGCAAGGCGAAGGATGTGGGATTATCACGCTGGGCCTTCAGTCTTGATGGATCATGTGCTGAGATACACGATCATTTCAGGGGAACGAAAGGCTCCTATGATTTAACGATGAAGGGTATCGATTATCTGAAGGATTTGCAAATTCCCATCCAAGTGAACACGACGGTATCCAACTACAATCTTCATGATCTGGAAGCAATCGCAGATAAGGTTAAGGAGATGGGAGCGGTGCTGTGGAGCGTTTTTTTCATGGTTCCTACAGGGAGGGGTTTGCAAAAAGATCTGATTTCTCCAGAGCAGCACGAAGATGTAATGAAATGGTTGTGCCAGGTACAGCAAAAAATGCCTTATGGAGTAAAAACAACAGAGGCGCCGCATTACCGGAGAGTATTTATGCAGGAGAAGCAAAGATTGGGAAACAACTCAGCTGCGACAGAATTGAAACGGGCAGATTTACTTGGTCGTGCGCATAAAGGTGTTAATGATGGGGATGGGTTCGTATTCATTAGCCATACCGGTGATGTTTATCCCAGTGGCTTTCTACCTGTATGTTGCGGGAATGTGAAAGAGCAGTCGTTGATGGACATTTATCGTAACTCTCCTGTCTTGAAGCAGCTTCGGGATAAATCTTTATTAAAGGGGAAGTGTGGGGCTTGTGAATTCAAACAGCTTTGCGGGGGTTCCAGAGCCCGTGCCTACGCTATAACTGGAGACTATCTAGAAAGTGACCCTTATTGCACTTACGTTCCAAAAGCAAGGTAGATGTATGGATATCATGAAATTGTATGTAGTGACAAAATGAGAATTTCGGAGGCTAATGGTATTGAATATCCCACAATTACAAATTGCTCATATGAAACCACGAGTACCGATTATACAGGGTGGAATGGGTGTTAGGATCTCTATGAGCGGGTTGGCTTCAGCTGTAGCTAATGCAGGAGGTATTGGTATTATTTCTGGTACGGCTATTCCTATTGAGCAGCTTAGGGCTCATATCCGCAAAGCAAGGGAACTTACCAGAGGAGTAGGTTATATAGGTGTCAATGTTCTGTTTGCGATGAACGATTTTGCAGCAACAATTAAAGCAGCTATGGAGGAGAAGGTTGATTTTATTATCTCTGGCGCTGGATTCTCTCGGGATATGTATAGCTGGGGAAGGGAATATGAGGTACCCGTTATATCTATAGTCTCCTCTTCCAAGCTAGCTAGGTTAGCTGAGAAGTTAGGGGCGGCCGCAGTTGTAGTCGAAGGGTTTGAAGCGGGTGGACACCTTGGGACGGACAGGCCTTTATTCGATATACTTCCTGAAGTAATCGAGTCTGTCCATATTCCTGTAATCGCTGCAGGGGGTATTCTTCATGGAGAGGATATTGCAAGAGCCATACAACTGGGTGCTGTAGGTGTTCAGATGGGTTCTCGATTTGTCGCAAGTGTTGAATGCGACGCACACCCGTCCTTCAAGCAGAAGTATCTGGATTGTAGAGAGGGAGACACCGTATTAGTAAAGACTACTGTCGGTTTGCAAGGTCGGGCGATCAAGAACAGCTTCACAGATACGATCAGCGGTGACAACAAATTAAAAATTGATAAATGTCATGACTGTCTTAAAAATTGCTCGTACCGTTTCTGCACCTTGGATTCATTAGTGAGATCGGTTGATGGAGATGTAGAGAATGGTTTAGTATTTGCAGGCTCAAGAGTCCATGAAATCAATGAAATTTTACCTGTACAAGTGATCATTGATCAATTAATGGAAGAATACGCGCAATGCTAAGGAGGTGTTCCAATTGCAGCAACAACCAGAGGGAGAAACGTTATACGAAGCCATCGGAGGTGAGGAAACGATACGCAATCTCGTGAAAGCATTCTATCCTAGGGTATACCGCGATCCCGATTTATCCCCTATATTTCCCGATGGCGTCGAGAGCATTATGCGCAAGCAATGTCAGTTTCTTACACAATTCACGGGCGGACCCCCTTTATATTCCGATCAATATGGACCGCCACGGATGCAACAACGCCATCTGGCTTTTGAGATTACGCCACGAAGGGCAGCTGCATGGCTACGATGCATGAATGAAGCGATGGATGAGATCGGACTTTCTGGTCACCCAAGACAATGGTTTTATGAACGATTAACTCAGGTTGCAGGCATAATGGTGAATACGGAAGACTGAAGTGCGAGATCTGCCTTAAGGTAAGCTTGATTCTTATCTTAATCCTAATCGAAATCCAGGCAACAATGCTTAAATTTCCTCCCGCTGCCACAAGCGCATGGATTGTTCCGACCAGGCAGTTTTCCTTGGTAATGAAGGGAAATACCCTGGTTGAATAAATTCATGCGAACTTTTGTTGCGAGTGTTTCCATCCGCTCATGTGCATATGTATACAACTGACGGAAACTATGGCAGAAATAATCGGGAGATGCCTCTGTATAATCATCGTTCCATATGCGGTTTCGAGGACAACCCCCATAGCATAATTCAAGCCATCTACACGACGTACATGCTTCAGGTAAACGTTGCTTCAGATTCAAGAAGTGATCATATGTCGGATGGCTCAGGATATCTGGAAGTGAATCCCTACCAACATTCCCGACTTTCCATTCTGGGTGAATATAGAAGTCGCATGGAAAAGCATCGCCATCCTGTTCCAGAATGAGTGTTCTCGAGCATGTTCTGCGATGAATGCACAGCTCAGCCTCGCGATGGGCATAAACGCTTAGCATGTTGTCGTAAAAACGTTCGGAGATCTTAGGGTTGCCATTATTGTACCAATAGTCGAACGCTTGGCATAGGAACGCACCATACTCCTCAGGAGTTATCTCGAATACACCGGGCTGTTCAATCTGTTTAGAGTGGAATTGCATACAAGGAATAAATTGAACAAAATCAAACCCTTCTTGCTCGTAAAAATGGAAAAGTTCTTTCGCCTTGTTAACGTTGTCTTTATGAATGACGGTGAGAACGTTAAATTCTACGTCATGATGACGTAAGTGAGTGACACCTCTCATGACTCTTTCGAAACTTCCCTGACCCAATGCATCCACCCTACGTAGGTCATGAATTTCTTTGGGGCCATCTAAACTGACACCGATGAGAAAATGATATTGCTTGAAGAAAGCGGCCCAGCGGTCATGAATTAACGTCCCATTGGTTTGTAAGGCATTGCTGATGATGGTATGCGGCGGGGCGTACTTCGCTTGTAAAGAAACGACTCTTTCGAAGAAATCAAGCCCAGCAAGCAACGGCTCGCCTCCTTGCCAAACAAAAGAAACGGCACCTCTTGACATCGTGTAATAGTCCTGTATAAATTTCTCCAAAAGCTTAGGTTCAATTTTTCTAATCTTTCCCTCAGGCTTTCCCTCACAGGTGCTGTAATAACAATAATCACATGCTAGGTTGCAATCCTCGGAAACGGTCTTCCACATAACTCCAATATGACTATTTAAGTTTGACACATAAGAATTTCCCATTCATTTCCCATCCCTTATCCCTTTGGTTCATTGTCTTTGGTACATTGTACGAATATTTACACTCTGAGTTTGTGAGCAAGGTCACATAGGAACAAATTAGCCAGTGCTACAATTATTAGGATGAACATTAGATGAGAGGTGAGTACAGTCAACATGATTCATATCCAACGCGTTTCTGTGGGTGAAGACATGGTTTTCCTAGTTACAGGTGGTAAAGCTCATATTGGTGCATTGGCCACAGCTTATATGACTACTGATAGGGCCATCCATGTGGATGTTATGTCGCTACCTAATCATAGAGAGGCAGAATTGGCCGCTGACTTAGCACATATGGCATCGCGCACGTTGAATCGCACAGTCGCTGTATTAGTGGGCATTCATCTTAATCAACCGAGCAAACAGGATATCGAAGATATACTTGCGGAGGCTACCAGCACAATGAAGTTGGTCCTTGATCAATGCGAAATTTAAAAGTTACTAGATATGTGACAACCATCACATTTAAATATAGAGCAAACATTATAATTACTTTAGAGGTTGTTACACAACAATAGATTATCAGGAGGAGAAACTTATGAAAAAATCGATTTTGGTCATCAGCTTAGTCTTAGCAATGGTATTGGTTGTATCGGCATGTGGGAATTCAGAGAAGGATGCAGGAGGAGAAGCTAACGCTACTGGGGAGGTAAAAGAATTTACCATTGACGCCACAAATTACGAGTTTGATCTTAAAGAAATCAAGGTCAATAAAGGGGATACTGTAAAAATAACGCTTGAAAACTCACAAGGCATGCATGCCGTCAAGTTTGAAGGCTACAATAAAGAGGTGCAAGGGAATAAAACAATTTCCTTTGTGGCAGATAAAACCGGAGAATTTGAATATATATGCTCCATCTTTTGTGGAACTGGACATGATAAAATGGTTGGTAAATTAATCGTAGTTTAACTAACAAATCGATAACGAATGATATGAAGCCCTCTAGAATATGATGTGCTCCCCGTCAAGTAGACAGTGTAATAAACAAAAAAGCTTTAGCGCCGACCATATCAATATGGTCGGTGTTTTTATGCGGCTGAATGGAGAAGGTGTTGCCTGAATTCCAATGGTGT
>Ga0073929_1000190_pt1 | contig 98871 bp, 96 predicted proteins | sample DewCreD2012metaG_3_FD_76966 | JGI IMG/M metagenome (GOLD analysis project Ga0073929, IMG submission 76966) | Hot spring sediment bacterial and archeal communities from British Columbia, Canada, to study Microbial Dark Matter (Phase II) - Dewar... ... | reverse complement strand
GGACTGGGGCTCGCCGCCCTGGCCCGCCCGTCGGGGGCGAATGAGACCGGCTAAGTGATAAAACCACTGCCTACCGGATGCTCCTGGATAACGGCTCCACGCGAAGCGCCTGACTTCGTCGAAACGGTACTTAAAACTGCAAATCATCCGGGCGAGGCCCGGGCGCTTCGCACCCTCCCCATCAGCTCAGCGGGTTTGCCGCGTGAGGACGAGAGATCGTGCCGGCTAAGACTTGCCCCCACCTGGCGGCTTCGCCGCCTGTCCGCCCCCAGAGGGGGCGGAGGCCTCTTCCCCCTCTGGGGGAAGACGACCGCGAAGCGGTCCGTAGGGGGCAAGTGTTAGCCGCCCCTACTCAAACCCCCGCATGGTTCCCCACGCCTCGAACGGATCGCGTCGCGAGCGCCACCCGTTCACCGCCGCCGTCTCGTCGCGGTAGCCCAGCGCCATGCCGCAGAACAGCATGTGGTCGGCGGGCAGGTCGATGAAGGTCGCCACCAGCTTGCCATAGACCGACCAGAACTCCTGGGCGCAGGTATCCAGCCCCCTTTCGACGGCAAGCAGCATCAGGGTCTGCATGTACATGCCGATGTCCGACCATTGCGGCGGGCCGCAGTCGCGGTGGACCGAGAAGAACAGGGCGACGGGCGCGCCGAAGAACTCGGCGTTCTGGGCGAACTGCTTAAGGCGGCCCAGCTTGTCCTCGCGGGGAATGTTCAGCGCCCCGTAGAGATCCTCGCCCACCTGGTAGCGGCGGGTGCGCAGCGGCTCCCACAGGTTGGGCGGGTAGACGTGGTATTCCGGCTCGTCGCGGTCCATCAGCCGCGAGGCGACCAGGGCCTTGAAGTCCTTCAACGGCTGGCCGGCCAGGGCGTGCACCACCCAGGGCTGGAGGTTTCCGCCCGACGGGGCCCGGGCGGCGGCCTCGAGCAGGTCGCGCACCACGTCGCCGGGCACGGGGTCGGGCTTGAAGGCCCGGACGGACATCCGGCGTTGGACGGCCTCGGAGACGGTCTGGAACTGGCTCATCAAGGCCTCGCTAACGGGTGGGCGGCTATGCCCCGCGACAGATCAACAAGGCTTGGCTAGCATCCGGCCGCAAGGTCAACGCAAGTCAATGCGTCAGGGCAAGGTGGGCGATCCGTGAAGGTGCTGTTGCGAAACATCCTGGTGGCGCTGTTCATCGTTCTGGTGGCCGGGCCGGTGCTGGCGGTGGTCGTCTACCGCTTCGTGCCGCCGCCGGCGACGCCGCTGATGGTCATCCGCCTGGCCGAGGGCAAGGGCTGGAACCATCGCTGGCGGCCGATCGACCAGGTCTCGCCGTCCCTGCCGCGCGCCCTGATCGCCGCCGAGGACGCCCGGTTCTGCGAGCACCACGGCTTCGACTTCGAGGCCCTGCAGAAGGCCTACCAGAACAACGAGAAGGGCGGGAAGATCCGCGGCGGCTCGACCATCAGCCAGCAGACCGCCAAGAACGTCTTCCTGTGGCAGGGCCGCTCGTATGTCCGCAAGGGGCTGGAGGCCTGGTTCACGGTGCTGATCGAGACGATCTGGGGCAAGAAGCGGATCATGGAGGTCTATCTGAACTCCATCGAATACGGCCCGGGCCTCTATGGCGCGGAGGCCGCGTCGCGGGCCTATTTCAAGGTGGGGGCCGACAAGCTGACCCCGCAGCAGTCGGCGCGGCTGGCGGCCATCCTGCCCAGCCCGTTGAAGTGGAAGGCGGTCAATCCGGGGCGCTATGTGAAGAAGCGCTCCAGCCGGATCGGCAAGGCCTCGGGCGCGGTGCGCCGCGACGGCCTGGCGGCCTGCGTGGTTTAGGAGGAAACCCGATGATCGCCCCAGGACCCACCCTCGACACCGAACGGCTGATCCTGCGACCGCCGGTCGCGACCGACCTGGACGGCTGGGCCGAGCTGATGGGCGACGCCCAGGCGGCGCGGTTCATCGGCGGCCGGATGGCCCGCAGCCCGTCCTGGCGGATGATGGCGGCGGTCGCGGGTTCATGGGTTTTGAACGGTTTCGGCATGTTCTCGGTGGTCGAGAAGGCCAGCGGGCGCTGGATCGGCCGCGTCGGTCCCTGGCGGCCAGAGGCCTGGCCGGGCGGGGAGCTGGCCTGGGGCCTGCATCCAGATTTCCACGGCAAGGGCTACGCCGTCGAGGCGGCCGGCGCAGCCATGGACTGGATCGTTGATGACCTGGGCTGGGATGAGGTCATTCACTCGATCGATCCGGAGAACGAAGCGTCCAAAAAGGTGGCTGAGCGGCTGGGTTCACGCCTGCTGCGGATGGGCCACCTGCCAGAGCCCTATCACGAGAAGGCGCTGGAGCTGTGGGGGCAGAGCGCCGCGGACTGGAAGGCGCGGCGGGCTATGCTCTAAGGCCGGCCGCCTAGGGCCGGTCGATCGCGAAGCGGATGATGCTGGCGTTCTTGTCGTCGGCGACCCAGATGGCGCCGTCGGCCGCCACGGTGATCCCGACCGGCGTCCCCTGGGGCCGCTTGCCCTCGACCCGGCCCCAGCCCGGCGTCAGCACCTGGGCCTCGGCGGCGGGACCGGCGCCGAACGGTCGCGAGCCGCTGGGATAGATCGGAAAGCGGGCGCCGGCCCTCACGAGGGGCACGCCCTTGGCGTCGACCTCGAAGGCGACCAGCCGCCCGCCGGTCGAGCGGTAGCCGTGCCAGCCCATCAAGAGTTTGCCCTTCAAACCCGGGAACATCGCGCCCTGGTACCAGGTCATGTCCAGCGGGGCGACGTGGGGTGGCAGCAGGGCGACGGGCGGGGTGTGGACCTTGGAGGCGCAGTCCGGGTCCCGGCCCAGCCCGGCGTGGGCGTCGCGATGTCCTGGCAATAGGGCCAGCCGTAGTGGCGGCCGGGCTCGATACGGTTGACCTCCTCGAACGGGCTCCAGCGGTCGTCGAAGTCGTAACTGTTCTCGGCCTGCAGGATCGTGCCCGACGGATGCACGGCCAGGGCCACGGAGTTCCGCAGGCCGCGGGCCAGCATCGTGAACTTCGGGTCCCAGCGGCCCGGCGCGAGGCGCTCGTAGCGACGGATGCCGGCCGTGGCCTCGTCGCCTTCCGACTGGTCGCAGCGCACAGTCCCGACCCGGGCGCCATTGGCGTCCAGGCATTGGTCGGAAGGCGCGCCGACATTGACCAGCAGGGCGCCGTCGGGGGCGAACACGAACTTCGACAGCGGGTGGCGATTGTCGTGCAGCCTGTTGTCGGGCAGGCCAGTGATCACGTCCTCCAGGGTCGCCGCCGGATCGGCGGCGCGGGGATCGAAGCGGAAGATCCGGCTCATCTCGCCGACATAGGCCAGGCCGTCGGGACCGATCGCCAGCCCGTGCGGCAACGACAACCCCGTCAGCAGGGGGTGCAGTCGCACCGACTGGCCGGGAGCAGCGGTCATCGCCCAGACCACGCCGCGCGGCTGGGTCCAGTCGGCGAGGTCGGCGACGAGCCAGGTCCTCTCATCCAGCTGGACCAGGGTGCGGGGCAGGCGCAATTGACGCCCGGCGAAGGCGCCCGGGACCGGACCGATCATCAGGCCGGCGCACAGGCCCGTTTCCGTCTCGATCGCCAGCCGAGGCCAGCCGTCGCAGGTTCCCTCGACCTTGTAGCCGACGCGCGGTGCGGCTTGAGCCACGCTCGCGGCAAGGCCAAGCGCCAGGCCCAGAACCAAGGCCATTCCCGTCCGCAGCATGTCGCGCCCCGCTCCATCAGAAACGCGATCTAGCGTTGCGTCGCGACGGAAAGGAAGGGGCGTCGAAAGGAAAGGGCGTCAGACCCTATTGTAGGGATACCGATCACGGATCATCCGCTGGAAGAACCGTCCCTTGGACGGGGCGCGCTCGAAAGCTTCGGTGACCTTCGCCGGCACCCCGACATAGACATATTCGTCGCCGCCGTTGAACGTCACGAACAGCTTGCCGTGCTCGGGCTGGTAGTCGATTTGGCGGATCGCCGTGGAGTCGACACGCATGGCTGCAAGCCTCCGCATGAGGAGCGTTCTGATGGAGAAGCGTCTGGCCGCCTGGGGAGGTTCCCGAAGCGTTTCCGGCGCCTGTTTTGAGTGCAATTCCGGGCGAACTGGGCTGTAGTCCCCGTTGAAGGCTCCGCCATGGAGCCGGGGGAGAAAACGCACATGCAACCGCATTCCTGGGTCGCCATCGTCACGATCGCCGCGCTGCTGGTCTATGTCTGGATGGCGCTTCGGGTCACCTGGGCGCGCCGTAAGTGCGGCATCGACGCCCCGACCATGACCGGCGACCCGATCCTGGAGCGCCATATCCGTGTCCAGGCCAACACCCTGGAATGGCTGCCGCTGTTCCTGCCGGCGCTGTGGCTGTTCGCGATCTACTGGAGCGATCTGGCCGCCACGATCCTGGGCGTGATCTGGATCGTCGGGCGGATCATCTACGCCCTGGGCTACGTCGCCGATCCCGGCAAGCGCGAGGCCGAGTTCATCATCCAGGCGCTGGCGACGGCGATCCTGCTGTTCGGCGCCCTGGGCCGCGTCATCTGGATCCTGGTTACGGTCGGCGCCTAGGGCTCGGCTGGTCCGAACAGCCAGGCTTGGCTATAGGGCGGGGCATGACCCTGCCCGTCGATCCCGCCCGCTACAGCGCCTTCCTGGTGGCCATGTTCGTCATGGCCATCACGCCGGGCCCGGCCAACCTGTTCGCCATCGCCACCGGCATGCAGAAGGGCAAGGGCGCCGCCTTGCTGGGCGTGGCCGGCATGAACCTGGCCACCCTGGTCTGGTTCGCCTGCTCGGCCCTGGGCCTGGGCGCGCTGATCATCGCCTTTCCCCAAGCCTTCCATGTGCTGGCCCTGGCCGGCGCGGCCTATCTGGTCTGGCTGGGGTTCAAGTCGATCCGGTCCGGGATCAGGGACAAGGGCGAAGCGGGTGGAGATGGCGAGGGCCAGGCCGGTCCGTCGGTCCGCATGAGTCGCTCGGCGTTCCGCGACGGCTTCACCGTGCAGATCGCCAATCCCAAGATCCTGCTGTTCTTCGGCGCCGTGCTGCCGCCGTTCATCGACGTCGGTCGGCCGCTGGCCCCGCAGCTGGTGATGTTCGCGGCCGCCACCATCGGCATGGATGTGATCAGCATGAGCAGTTACGGTCTGGGCGGCGCGGCGCTGGCCTCGCGGATGAACGAACCGGGCTTTCGCAAGGGCTTCGCGATCGTCGTCGGCGTGCTGCTGATCGCCGCCGCCGGCTTGATCGTTTCGCGCGGCTGATCACAAGGTTGAAACGCAATCGCCTTGGCGAAACCACAAAGCTGCGCCATGCATTACGGTAACGGGACGAAAATGAGTCTTTTCGCGAAGATTCCGAGTGAAGGAATGCGCCATGACTAAACGCAGGACCATCGCCGGCAAGGCCGGGCTGGTCGCGGCCGTGGCGCTCGCCGCCCTCCTGACGGCTTGCGCCACCGCAACTCCCTACCAGCCGAACGTTCGAGGCCAGCAGGCCACGGGCGGATTCACCGACCAGCGGCTGGAAGGCAACCGCTACAGGGTGACGTTCTCGGGCAACAGCCTGACGTCGCGCGAGACCGTGGAGCGCTATCTGCTGTACCGGGCGGCCGAGGTCACCGTGCAGCAGGGCTTCGACTGGTTCGAGACCGCCGACCGTCGCACCGAACGCGACGCCCGCACCGTCATCGAAGGCGACCCCTTCGGCCGGCCCTTCGGCTATGGCCCCGGTTACGGCTATGGCGGCTACGGCTACTGGCGTCCGGCCTGGCGCTACTACGGCCCGGCCTATGGCGGCTGGCGCGCCTGGGATCCCTATTGGGGCGACCCCTTCTTCAATCGCGCCGAGGTCCGCACGATCGAGAAGTTCGAGGCCAGCGCCGAGATCCTGCTGCACAAGGGCCCCAAGCCGGCGGGCGATCCGCGGGCCTACGACGCTCGCGAGATCATGGCTAACCTGGGTCCAAACATTCAGCGGCCCGTGCCCAAGCCGTAGGCGTCGCGCTCAACAAGAAAGGCCGCCCTCCCGCTGGAAGGCGGCCTTTTTCGTGGCTTGCGTCTAACGCGGCGCCATGCGGATGCCGCCGTCCAGGCGCACATCCTCGCCGTTGAAATAGTCGTTGGTGATCATGGTCAGGGCCAGGTGGGCGTACTCGGCGGGATTGCCCAGGCGCTTGGGGAACGGCACCGAGGCGGCCAGACCGGCCTTCACGGCCTCCGGGGCGCCGTTCATCAGCGGGGTGTTGAAGATGCCCGGCAGGATGCAGTTGACGCGGATGCCCTCGCTCATCAGGTCGCGGGCGATCGGCAGGGTCATGCCCACGACGCCGCCCTTGGAGGCCGAATAGGCCGCCTGGCCCATCTGGCCATCCTCGGCCGCCACCGAGGCGGTGTTGACGATCGCGCCGCGCAGGCCGTCTTCCAGCGGCTCCAGATCCAACATGCCCTTGGCCGACTTGGCGATGCAGCGGAACGTGCCGACCAGGTTGATCTGGATGATGCGGTCGAAGGCGTCGAGGGGGAAGTGCTTGGTCTCGCCGGTGGCCTTGTCGCGGCCGGCGGTCTTGGCCGCGTTGCCGGTGCCGGCGCAGTTGACCAAGATGCGTTCCTGGCCGTGGGCGGCGCGGGCCTTCTCGAAGCCGGCGTCGACATCGGCGTCCGACGTGACGTTGACCTTGCAGAACACCCCGCCGATGTCCTTGGCGACAGCCTCCCCGGTCGCCTCGTTCATGTCGAAGATCGCGACCTTCACGCCTTGGGCGGCCAGGGCGCGGGCGGTGGCTTCACCGAGGCCCGAAGCGCCTCCGGTGACGACGGCGGCGACGCTGCTATCAAGTTTCATGGACGTTTCCTCGCGGCTTGCGTTTAATTGAACCTTGAGGAGCGGTTTAACCCGATGAGCGCCGACGCCAAACCATCCCCCGACGTCAATCCGGACTTCAAGCCCGACGACGTGCTGGATCCGAAGAAGGCGCTGGTCCCCGCCACGGTGCGGGTCAACGAGCAGCGGGTCACGCGCGGCTTCTGGCCCAAGATCCGCAGGGTGGCCTCCAAGGTCCCGTTCGCGGCCGACGCCCTGTCGCTGTGGTGGTGCGCCAGGGACCCGACGACCCCGACCGCCGCCAAGGGCATGATGCTGGCCGCGCTGGCCTATTTCGTGCTGCCCACCGACGCCATTCCCGACGTGCTGCCGGCCATCGGCTTCACCGACGACGCTGCGGTGATCACCGCCCTGATCGCCATCATCGGCAAGAACCTCAAGCCGCGTCACAAGGACCAGGCCAGGACCTTCCTCGACAAGTTGAGCGCTGACGACTGACTGGGGGCTCAAGTTCGGGGCCAGGCGATGATTTTGGGGATGCTGCGCTAGGAAAGCTCCATGGCCCTGTTCGAAACCCGTCCGATCACCGTGTCGATCGCCCGCTCCGCCGCCGAGGTCTACGCCTTCGCCCACAAGCCGGAGAGCTTCCCGAAATGGGCGGCCGGGCTGGGCGCCGGCCTGACGCCGGACGGCGACCGCTGGATCGCCCACGGCCCGGATGGCGACGTGCAGGTGCGGTTCTCGCCTGAAAACGCCTATGGCGTGCTCGACCACTGGGTGACCCTGGCGGACGGAACCGAGATCAGCATCCCGTTGCGGGTCGTGGCCAACGGCGACGGGGCCGAGGTCACCCTGACCCTGTTCCGGGCCCCAGGCATGGATGAGGCGACCTTCGAACGCGACCAGGGCATGGTCGCCAAGGATCTGGCCAAGCTGAAGGCGCTGCTGGAGTCATGATCACCCTGCGCGCGCCCCGTCCTGGCGATTTCGGCTGGATCGTCCAGCGGCACGGGCTGCTCTACGCCCAGGAGCAGGGCTGGGACGCCCGGTTCGAAGGCGTGGTGGCCGGCGTGATCTCCGACTACATCAAGACCTTCGACCCGGCCCGCGAGGCCTGCTGGATCGCCGAGCGAGATGACGTCGCCGGGGGCCAGCCGGTCGGTTCCATCATGCTGGCCCGGGAAAGCGACACGGTCGGCCGCCTGCGCCTGCTGCTGGTCGAGCCGTCGGCGCGCGGCCTCGGCGTCGGCGACAAGCTGGTGGCCGAATGCATCGGGTTCGCGCGGATGGCCGGTTACCAGGAGGTCGTCTTCTGGACCCAGGCCAACCTGCTGCCGGCCCGCCGCCTCTATGAGCGCGCCGGTTTCGTGCTGGAGGAAGCCTGGCCCTATGACGGCTTCGGCGATGGCCTGATCTCGGAGACCTGGCGACTGAGGTTTCAGGCGGAACATTAAACTTCGGCGACGCTTGCGCCCTTTCGAGCGCTAGGACGTTCCGGTCCCAACGCGGGGCTGGGCGTCATCCCCGTCGCATCAGGGAATGACGGGCCATGGCCGATCAAGATGACTTCAAGACCGACACCGGCAACGGCGGCGAGACCCATCAGCGTGTGCCCGAAAAGGGACCTCACAACCCCGAAGGCCACCTGACCACCAACCAGGGCATCCGCGTCTCCGACAACCAGAACCAGCTGAAGAGCGGCGAGCGCGGCCCGGTGCTGCTGGAGGACTTCGTCCTTCGCGAAAAGATCTTCCACTTCGACCACGAGCGCATTCCCGAGCGCATCGTCCACGCCCGCGGCACGGCCGCGCACGGCTATTTCGAGCTCTATGAATCGCTGTCGGACCTGACCAAGGCCGACCTCTTCCAGCGGGCCGGTGAGAAGACCCCGCTGTTTACGCGCTTTTCCACCGTGGCCGGCGGCGCGGGCAGCGTCGATACGCCTCGTGACGTGCGCGGCTTCGCGGTGAAGTTCTACACCCAGGAAGGCAACTGGGACCTCGTCGGCAACAACATCCCGGTGTTCTTCATCCAGGACGCCATCAAGTTCCCCGACCTGATCCATTCGGTGAAGATGGAGGCCGATCGCGGCTATCCGCAGGCCGCCAGCGCCCATGACACGTTCTGGGACTTCATCAGCCTGATGCCCGAAAGCACCCACATGATCATGTGGGCCATGAGCGACCGGACCATCCCGCGAAGCTTGCGCACCATGGAGGGCTTCGGGGTCCACACCTTCCGGTTCGTCAACGCGGCCGGCAAGTCGACCTTCGTCAAGTTCCACTGGAAGCCCAAGCAGGGCGTGGCCTCCACCCTGTGGGACGAGGCCGTCAAGCTGGCCGGCGCCGATCCCGACTTCCAGCGCCGCGACATGTTCGAGGCCATCCAGCGCGGCGACTTCCCCGAATGGGAGCTGGGCATCCAGGCCTTCGACCAGGCCTTCGCCGACAGCCTGCCCTTCGACGTGCTGGACCCGACCAAGATCATTCCGGAGGAAGTACTCCCGGTGCGCATCGTCGGCCGGATGGTGCTGGACCGCTATCCCGACAACTTCTTCGCCGAGACCGAGCAGGTCGCCTTCTGCCCGGCCAATGTGCCGCCCGGCGTCGACTTCACCAATGACCCGCTGCTGCAGGGCCGGCTGTTTTCCTATCTCGACACCCAGAAGAGCCGCCTGGGCACGGCCAATTTCCACCAGCTGCCGATCAACGCGCCCAAGTGCCCGGTGATGAACTTCCAGCGCGACGGCCAGATGCAGATGGCCATCCCCAAGGGCCGCGCCAACTACGAACCCAACAGCCTGACCGAGACCGCCGGCGAAGAGGGCGGTCCGCGCGAGTGCCCGATGACGGGCTTCACGACCTTCCCGTCGGCGGACGTGGCCAACGAGCAGGGCGACAAGCTGCGCATCCGCCCCGAGAGCTTCGCCGACCACTACAGCCAGGCGCGGCTGTTCTTCCGCTCGCTGGATCCGGCCGAGCAGGCCCACCTGGCCTCGGCCATCGTCTTTGAACTGTCCAAGGTGGGCATTGAGGCGGTGCGCACGCGGATGATGGGGAACCTGGTCAATGTCGATCCGGATCTGGCCAAGCGGGTCGGCGCCGGCCTCAACATGCCCGTACCCAAGGCGTCGAAGACGGCGGCGCCGGTGCAGGATCTCGACCTGTCGCCGGCCCTGCGGATCGTCAACGGCCCGCGCGCCCCTACCGACATCAAGGGCCGTGTGATCGGCATCCTGATCGCCGACGGCTCGGACGCGGCGGCGGTCGACAAGCTCAAGGCCTCGATCAGCAAGGCCGGCGCCACGCCCAAGGTCATCGCGCCCAAGATCGGCGGCGCCAAGGGCGCGGACGGGACCCTGATCCCGGCCGACGGCCAGCTGGCCGGAACGCCCTCGGTGACGGTGGACGCCGTCGCGTTGGTGCTGTCGGACACTGGCTGCGCGGCGTTGTTGAAGGAAGCGGCGGCGGTTCAGTTCGTGATGGACGCCTTCGGCCACCTGAAGGCCATCGGCGCCACCGACGCGGCCAAGCCGCTGCTGGACAAGGCGGGCGTGGAGCCGGACGAGGGCGTGGTCGGGCTGGGCGACGACTTCATCCAGGCGGCGGCCAAGCGGTTCTGGGATCGGGAGCCGAAGGTGCGAATGTTGGCTTAGGCGCAGCTAGGCCCTCCCCCTCTGGGGGAGGCGGCGCGAAGGCGCCGGAGGGGGGCAGACCCACCACGGCCAACTCCCCCCTCCGTCGGCTGCGCCGACACCTCCCCCACAGGGGGAGGAGCTATCCCATAAGATGCCCCCGCCAAGCCTCCCGCAGCACCTTCTTGTCGATCTTGCCGGTGGCGGTCAGAGGCACCGGCGCGAACACCACGTCGTCGGGCGTCCACCACTTGACGATCCGAGGCGCCAGGTAGTCCAGCACCTGAGCCTTGGCCACCAATGCCCCCTCGTGCGTCTCGATGACCAGAATGGGCCGCTCTTCCCACTTGGGGTGCGGCACGCCGACCACGGCGGCGATTTTCACGCCAGGGCAGCCGGCGGCGATGTTCTCCAGGTCGATCGAGCTGATCCATTCGCCGCCGGACTTGATGACATCCTTCTGGCGGTCGGTGATCCGCATGAAGCCGTATTCGTCGAGGGTGGCGATGTCGCCGGTGTCGAACCAGCCGTCGTCCTGGGCGGCGTCGGTCTCCTGGCGATAGTAGCGGCGAACCACCCAGGGGCCTCGCACCTTCAGGGCGCCGGAGGTCTCGCCGTCCCGTGGGGCCTCTTGGCCGTCCTCGGTCTCCACCCGCAGCTCGATGCCGAACTGCAGCCGGCCCTGGCGGGTCCAGATCGCCTCGTTCAGCGCCGCCTCGCCCAAGGCGGCCAGCGACGGCGTCGGGGTGGCGACCACGCCGATCGGGCAGGTCTCGGTCATGCCCCAGATCTGCAGCACGTCGACACCGTACCGGGTCTTGAAGGTCTCGGCCATGGCGCGCGGCACGGCGCTGCCGCCGATCACGACGCGCTTCAGACTGTCCGGTCGCTGGCCGGTCTGCTCCAGGAACGCCAGGTACAGGGTCCAGATGGTCGGCACGCCGCCGGTGAAGGTGACGCCCTCGCCCTGGATCAAGTCGTGCAGCGAGGCGCCGTCCATCTTGTCGGCCGGCAGCACCAGTTTGGATCCGCAGAGCGGGGCGGTGAACGGCAGTCCCCAGGCGGTGGCGTGGTAGAGGCTGGAGCAAGGCATGACCACATCGAAGGCGGTCAGGCCGAAAGCGCTGGCCAGGCCGCCGGCCATGGCGTGCAGCACCACGGCGCGATGCGAATAGAGCACGCCCTTGGGATCGCCCGTCGTGCCCGAGGTGTAGCAGAGGAAGGCCCCGGCGTTCTCGTCCAGATCCGGCCAGTCGACGGTCTCGGCCTCGCCAGCGATCAGCGTTTCATACGATGTCGCCCCGACCCCGGCGTCATGGGCTCGTTCGGCGTCCGACAGCATGACGAAGGTCTTCACCGTGGTCAGGCGCGGGGCGAGCCTGCCGACCAGCTCGGCGAAGTTCCTGTCGAACAGCAGCACGCCGCTGGCCGCGTGGTTGATCGTAAAGACGATCTGCTCGTCGGAGAGCCGGGGATTGGCGGTGTGCAGAACCGCGCCGACGCCGGGCACGGCGTAGAACAGTTCCAGGTGCCGGTGGGTGTTCCAGGCCAGGGATGTCACCCGGTCGCCCGATGTCACGCCCAGCCTCGCCAGCGCATTGGCCGCCTGGGCCGCGCGTCTGGCCATGCCCGCATGGTCGTAACGCCAGACGGGCTCGTCGATCAGCCGGGAGACGATCCCGCGTCCGCCGTGGGCGCTGGCCGCGTAACGCAGGATCCCGCTCACCAGCAGCGGCGCGGTCTGCATCAGGCCCGGGATCATGGATGCTCCTCCCTTGTGATTTTGGGAGGAGCTTAGAACGGTCGTTGGCGATTGGGATCGGCCAAATCGACTTGGCCGGCCAAATGGTGAGCCAGTTAGAATTCTTCCCAGGTGTCGGTCGCCATCGCGGCGTTGCCGTTGAAGGCGGCGACGACCCGGGTCTGGGCCTTGCGGGCCGGGCTGGCCGCCGGGCGGGAAGCCGGGGTCGCCGCGGCCGGGCGGCCAGCCTCGCCGCCGACCTTGAAGCGCCCGACCAGGACGGCCAGTTCGCTGGCCTCGCCCTTCAGCGAGTGGGTGGCGGCCGTGGCCTGCTCGACCATCGCGGCGTTCTGCTGAACGACCTGATCCATCTGGTTCACGGCGACGTTGACCTGGTGCAGGCCCGTTGACTGTTCCTGGGCCGAGGCCGCGATTTCCTTGACCAGGCTGTCGATCGAGGCGACCTGATCGACGATGGCCTGCAGGGCTTGGCCCGTCTGGCCTACAAGGCTGACGCCGGTTCCGACCTGGGCGGTCGAGGTCGAGATCAGACCCTTGATCTCCTTGGCCGCGTCGGCCGAGCGCTGGGCCAGCGCCCGCACTTCTTGCGCCACGACCGCGAAGCCTCGGCCGGCGTCTCCGGCCCGGGCGGCTTCAACACCGGCGTTCAGGGCCAGCAGGTTGGTCTGGAAAGCGATCTCGTCGATCACGCCGATGATCTGCGAGACCTGCTGCGAGGAGGTTTCGATCTCGGTCATGGCCTGGACCGCCTGGGCGACGATCTGGCCGGACTTCTCCGCGCCGGTGCGGGCGTTCGCCACGAGGCCCGAAACCTCGTTGGCGCCGGTCGCGGTCTTGCGGACCGTGGCGGTGATCTCGTCGAGCGCGGCGGCGGTCTCTTCCAGGCTGGCGGCCTGCTGTTCTGTGCGGCGCGACAAGTCGTCCGAGGCCTGTGCGATCTCTTCCGAACCCGAGCGAATGCCGCCGGTGGCGTTGTTGATGCCGCGCATGGCGTCCTGCAGGCGGTCGGCCGCGACGTTGAAGTCGGACTTCAGTTGCTGGGCCTTGGCGCTGAACTCGGTGGTGATCCGGTGAGTCAGGTCGCCGTTGGACAGGTGGTTCAGGGCCTCGCCGATCGTGCCGATCACCACGGCGTCGGACTCGGCCTCGGCGGCCTTCTCGGCTTCACGCTCGGCGCGCTCGGTTTCGGTCAGACGGCGCTGAGCGACGGTTTCGCCCTCAAGGCGCTCTTTGGCGATCGCGGCGTCCTTGAAGCTGAGCACGGCCTCGGCCATGTGGCCGACCTCGTCCTTGCGGCCGACGGCCGGCACCTCGACGGTGTTGTCGCCCGAGGCCAGGCGGCGCATCACGGCCGTCATCAGCGAGACCGGGGCGGTGATGGTGGAGGTCAACAGCCAGCCCATCAGGCCGCCGATGATCAGAGCGGCCAGGGCGCCGACCGCCAGCGAGGTCTTCGCCAGGTCCTGGGCGGCGGTCTGCTCCTTGGTGCGGATGGCCACACGCTCAACGGCGGCGTTCATCAGTTCGTCCTGGACAGCGCGGATCTTGCCCAGGCTCTTGGTTCCGATCAGGCCGATGGCCTGCTCGCGGCCGGCTACTGGATCGTTCATGGCCGTCAGGGTCGGCTGGGCGACCTGGGCCCGCCAGTCGCTCATGGCTGCGCGCAGGCGCTGGATGCGTTCCTTCTGGGCGGCGACGGTGGTCTTCTTCTCGAAGGCGTCCAGCGCCTTGTCGAAATCCGAGGCGGCGGTCTTGTAGGTCTCGACGAACTGGCCGTCGCCGTTCAGCACATAGCCGCGCAAGGCGTTCTGTTGTTCGAGCCCCAGGATCATCAACTCTTCAGCCTGGGCCGCCAGGGTCAGGCTGCGTCGGCTGGACGTCGAAGCCTCCTCGATGCTCTGCAGGCTGGTGAACACCACGCCCGAGGAAATCACGAAGGCCAGGATCACCCCGCCGAAGGCGAGCCCCAGCTTGGTCGAAACTTTCAGGTCTTGAAATCGCATTGCCGCCCTGCCGAACTCAAATGATCAGCGGCAGGATTCAGCGGAAACGATTAAGGTTACGTTTCGCAACTTTGAAAAATCTACGGTATTTCAAGGCTATAGGTGCGACAATACGGCGTCGCCCATCTTCACTGTTCCTAAATCACCGCCCAGGTCACGGGTGCGGGCGCCGGCGTCGAGGGCGGCCTTGACCGCCGCCAGCAGGACATCGGCGGCGTCGGCGCGGTTCAGCGACCAGCGCAGGGCCATCTCGAACGACAGGATGGCGGCCAGCGGATTGGCCAGGCCCTTGCCGGCGATGTCGGGGGCCGAGCCGTGGATGGGCTCGTACAGGCCCGGCTTGCCTGCCGCGCCCAGCGCCGCCGAGGGCAGCATGCCCAGCGAGCCGGTCAGCATCGCGGCGGCGTCGGACAGGATGTCGCCGAACAGGTTGTCGGTGACGATGACGTCGAACTGCTTGGGCGCGCGGACCAGCTGCATGGCGCAGTTGTCGGCCAGGATGTGCTCCAGCTGGACGTCGGCGTAGTCGCGGGCGTGCAGGTCGGTGACCACCTGCTTCCACAGCAGGCCGCTTTCCATGACGTTCGACTTCTCGGCCGAGGCTACCCGGTTGCCGCGGCCGCGGGCCAGCTCGAACGCCACCCGGGCCACGCGCTCGATCTCGGCGGTGGTGTAGACCTGGGTGTCGACGCCGCGCTTCTGGCCGTTTCCGAGATCCTCGATGCCGCGCGGCTGGCCGAAATAGACGCCGCCGGTCAGTTCGCGGACGAACATGATGTCCAGGCCCGAGACCAGCTCGCGCTTGAGGCTGGAGGCGTCGGCCAGGGCTTCGAAGCAATAGGCCGGACGCAGGTTGGCGTAGACGTCCATGGCCTTGCGCAGGTTCAGCAAGCCGGCTTCCGGGCGCAGGTGACGCGGGGCGTTCGCCCATTGCGGGCCGCCGACGGCGCCCATCAGCACCGCGTCGCTGGCCAGAGCCGCGTCGCGGACCTCGTCGGTCAGAGGCGTACCGTGAGCGTCGTAGCTGGCGCCGCCATAGACCCGCTCCTCGATGTTCAGGTCGGGCGTGAGGGCGGCGGCCACGCGGCGCACCTGGGCGCAGACCTCGGGGCCGATCCCGTCGCCGGGCAGGAGCAGAAGCGTGGACATCGGAAGGCTCTCTCAGATGGTTCTGTAGTCGGAGACGTCGAACGACGACATGCGGCGGTCGTGGACGCCCAGTTCGGGGAAGCAGGCGCGCCACGCTGCCATGTGCGGCGCGGCGCGGTGAAAGGCCAGGGCGTCCTCGTCGACGAAGTGCTCGAACACCCGGATCAGGCCGGGATCCAGCGGATCCTCGCTGAGGGCGTAGTCCAGGCAACCGGGCTCGGCCCGGCTGCCCTCGACCTGGGCCCGCATGTGCGGACGCAGCTCGGCCAGACGCTCTGGGGCGACGCGGATCGTGCCGGCCAGGATGACGGTGCCGGATTTTGGCATCAGGCTTCCAGCCAGGGCCGGTCCAGCGCCCGCTTGCTCTCGTAGACGTCGATGTCGGCGCCGTGCATCAGCGTCTCGCCGATGAAGTCCAGGCCCTTGAGCATCTTGTCCTTGCGCACCGGGTCGATGTCGAAATGGAAGCTCTTGCCCGAGGGCGAGATCACGGTCTGGGCTTCCAGGTCGATGCTGACCATGTGGTTGCCGCCCTTGGCTTCGTCCATCAGCTGGGCGACTTCCTCGGGCTTCAGCACGACGGGCAAGAGGCCGTTGTTGAAGCAGTTGTTGTTGAAGATGTCGGCGAAGCTGGTCGAGATCACGCACATGATCCCGAAGTCCATCAGCGCCCACGGGGCGTGCTCGCGCGAGCTGCCGCAGCCGAAGTTGTCGCCGGCGATCAGCACCGACGAGCCCTTGTACTCCGGCCGGTTCAGCACGAAGTCGGCGATCTGGTTCCCCTCGCCGTCGAAGCGGAAATCATAGAACAGGCCCTTGGCCAGACCCTCGCGCTCGACGGTCTTGAGGAACTGCTTGGGGATGATCTGGTCGGTGTCGATATTGGCCAGCGACAGCGGCGCCGCGCGGCCGTCGAGACGGGTGAAGGCTTGCATCAGGCGGTCTCCTCCAGCCAGTTCCTCACATCCACCAGATGCCCCGCGATCGCCGCCGCCGCCGCCATGGCCGGCGAGACCAGGTGGGTGCGGCCGGCGCGGCCCTGGCGGCCTTCGAAATTGCGGTTGCTGGTCGAGGCGCAGCGCTCCTGCGGCTGCAGTTTGTCGGGGTTCATGGCCAGGCACATCGAGCAGCCCGGCTCGCGCCAGTCGAAGCCGGCGGCCTTGAAGATGGCGTCCAGGCCCTCCTCCTCCGCCTGTTCCTTGACCAGGCCCGAGCCCGGAACGACCATCGCCTTGACGTGCGGAGCCACCAGGCGGCCGTGCAGGAAGGCTTCCTGCACCACGGCGGCGGCGGCGCGCATGTCCTCGATCCGGCTATTGGTGCACGAGCCGATGAACACGCGGTCGATGCGGGCGTCCGAGATCGGCTGGCCGGCGGTCAGGCCCATGTAGTCAAGAGCGCGATGAGCAGCAGCGCGCTTGTCCGGGGTGGCGAAGCTTTCGGGGTCGGGCACGTTGCCGGTCACCGGGATGACGTCCTCGGGGCTGGTGCCCCAGGTGACCATCGGGACCAGGGCCGAGCCGTCGATCACCACGGTGCGGTCGAAATGGGCGTCCTCGTCGCTGACGAAGCTCTTCCAGTACGACAGCGCCATGTCCCAGGCCGCCCCTTTGGGAGCTGAGGGTTTACCTCGAATATATTCGAAGGTCTTGTCGTCCGGCGCCACCAGGCCGGCCTTGGCGCCGCCCTCGATGGTCAGGTTGCACAGGGTCATGCGGCCTTCCATCGACAGCTCGCGCACGGCCTGGCCGGCGAACTCGATGACGTAGCCGGTGCCGCCCGCGGTGCCGATCTCGCCGATCACCGCCAGGGCGACATCCTTCGCCGTGACGCCGGGGCCCAGCTGGCCGTCGACGCGAACCAGCATGTTCCTGGCCTTTTCCTGGCGCAGGGTCTGGGTGGCCAGGACGTGCTCGACCTCGGACGTGCCGATGCCGTGGGCCAGGGCCCCGAAGGCGCCGTGGGTCGAGGTGTGGCTGTCGCCGCAGACGATGGTCATGCCGGGCTGGGTGCGGCCCTGCTCGGGACCGACCACGTGGACGATGCCGTTGCGGATGTCGCCCATCGGGAAGAACTGGATGCCGTTGTCCTTAACGTTGCGCGCCAGGGTCTGGAGCTGCAGGCGCGCCTCGTCGTCGGCCACGGCGTCGACGCCCAGGGCCTGGCCCTCGGTCGGGATGTTGTGATCGGCCACGGCCAGCGTGCGGTCGGGCCGGCGCACCTTGCGTCCGGCCGCGCGAAGCCCGGCGAAGGCCTGCGGGGTGGTGACCTCATGGATGAGGTGCAGGTCGATATAGAGGATCGCCTCGCCGTTGGTTTCGCTGACGACGTGGGCGTCCCAGATCTTGTCGTAGAGGGTCTTGCTTGCGCGGGTCATGATACCCGCGCATCTAGGCCTTGAGGGCGGGCGCGTAAAGCGAGGAAGCGCTGAAAATTCACGTTCGCTGGCGGGTGTGGCGATCAATCCTGCCCCGAAGGCGCCGCGCGCGGACGTTTTGACGCAGTTTCTTGCCTCGAGAACGGGTCCGGGGACATGCCTTGCGGCGTGTCCCCATTTGCAAGCGCGGCGTTCCGGGAGAAGGCACACGCCGCAAGGGCATGTCCCCGAAACGACATGTCCCCGAAACGAAAAGAGGGCGCGCTCTGTGGCGCGCCCTCATATCTTTATTTCCTTCAGTGGCTATGACGCCGTTTCTGAAGAGGGCCACTCCCTTGCAAGGGGGCGGTCTATAAGCCCGTCGCAGAGCGGTGGGGGTGAATTAATCAAACACCAAAGAACGACGTTTTGTCAATATATTCGTGCGGTTGCACTGAAGCTTGACCACGCGCGCCCAGGCCGCTCAAGGAAACCGCGCAAAGAAAAAGGCCCCGGCGTTTCCGCCAGGGCCCTTGATCCTTGCGAAATCGCTGCGCCTTATTAGGCGTCGGCGACTTCCACCTTGCGGACGTTCGAACGCTCGGCGATGCGGGCCGACTTACCGCGACGGTCGCGCAGATAGTACAGCTTGGCGCGACGGACGACGCCGCGACGCTTGACTTCGATGCTTTCGATGCTCGGCGAGAGCAGGGGGAACAGACGTTCCACGCCTTCGCCGAACGAGATCTTGCGGACGGTGAAGCTCTCGTGCACGCCGCCGCCCGAACGGGCGATGCAGACGCCCTCGTAGGCCTGGACGCGCTCGCGCTCGCCTTCCTTGATGCGGACGTTGACGCGCAGGGTGTCGCCCGGCTCGAACTCGGGGATGGCGCGGGCGGCCAGCAGACGCTGGGCTTCTTCGCGCTCGAGTTCCTTGATGATGTTAGCAGCCATAACTCTAGTCTCCTTTGGGCTTACCCGTTTTCGGGCCGCCTTTTGCCTGTTGATTGGCGAGATGCGCTTCCCAGAGGTCTGGACGCCGCTCGCGGGTGGTCTCTTCACGCATACTGGACCGCCACTGGGCCACCTTCTTGTGGTCGCCCGACAGCAGCACCTCGGGGATATCCAGTCCTTCGAACGTCCGCGGTCGCGTGTATTGCGGATGCTCCAGGAGGCCATCCTCGAAGCTTTCTTCCTGCGTGCTCTCGAAATTGCCCAGAACCCCTGGAGCCAATCGAACGCACGCCTCGATCACGACCATCGCCGCCGCCTCGCCACCGGCAAGGACCGCGTCTCCGACCGAGACCTCCTCGAACCCCCGGGCGTCGAGCACCCGCTGGTCCACCCCCTCGAAACGGCCGCACAGGACGATGACGCCCGGAGCCTTGGCCCATTCCTTGACGCGCGCCTGGGTCAGGGGCCGACCCCGGGCGCTCATGTACAAAAGCGGCCGCCCACCGACCTCCACGCTGTCCAGCGCGGCGGCGATGACGTCCGCTTTGAGTACCGCTCCAACGCCGCCACCCGCGGGGGTGTCGTCGAGGAAGCCGCGCTTATCCTTGGAAAACCCCCGAATGTCCAGTGTTTCCAATCGCCACAGGTCCTGCTCCTTCCACGACGTGCCGATCAGCGAGACGCCGAGCGGGCCGGGAAAGGCCTCGGGGAACATGGTCAGGACGGTGGCGGTGAAAGGCATGGGCGCTCCATAGCGCCCAAAGCCGTCAAGAATCTAGGCCAGGCCTAAATCTTGGCTAGGCCAAGATTTAGGTCAGGATGGTCTTGGGCAGGGGCTTTCCGGCTTCCGCGGGCATCAGCGGAGGGGTCAGCTTAACGGGTTCGCTGGTGGGATCAGGCATCGGAGCGACATGATGCACCGGGGCGACGGCCAACACGGCGGCCGTGGTCAGGGTGGCGGCGACGAGCGCCGTACCGACGCGGATCTTCTTCCATGAAACCATGGGCCAGGGTCTTCCTGTGTTTCGGGTCGTTCAGTCCAAAGCCCGGGAGAGGGGGAGGTTCCCGTTTTTGCAGCCGTGGCGAACTTCCTGCCTCTAGGCGAGGCAATTGGCCCCGCCAAGGCGGCATTACGACGCGCTGGCCGCATTTTCGACAATCGGCCGCCTTCTTGGGCGCCCGCCGCCAGGGGGTGTCGGAAGCGGGTCATCAAGGTCCGATTTCCGCGAGACGACTGGGCGGGATCGCTCGATAGTGCCGCCACCAGATCCATCGGGAGCCACCGCCATGACCACGACCGTCGATCGCTTCCACGCCCTGCACGCCGGCCCGGACGTGCTGCTCCTGCCCAACGCCTGGGACGCGGCCAGCGCGGCCCTGATGGAGGACGCCGGCGCCAAGGCCGTCGCCACCTCCAGCGCCGCCGTGGCCTGGGCGCGGGGCTATGCCGACGGCGACGCCGTTCCGGTGGCGGCCGTCATCGACACGGTCGCGGGCATCGCCCGAGTGGTGTCGGTGCCGGTCACCGCCGACATCGAGGGGGGCTACACCGACCACCTCCCGACCCTGGCCGATACGATCAAGGCGGTCGTCGGGGCGGGCGCGGTCGGGATCAATTTCGAGGATGGCCGCCGCGATCCGGATCTGCACGCCCGCAAGATCGAGACCGCGCGGACCGCCGCCGGCCAGGCGGGCGTGAACCTGTTCATCAACGCCCGCACCGACGTCTATCTGGCCAAGCTGGCCGAGGGCGAGGCGGCCCTCGCCGAGACCCTGCGCCGCGCGGCGCTCTACGCCCAGGCCGGGGCCAGCGGAATCTTCGTGCCGATGCCGATCGAGGAAGATCTGCTCTCCACGCTGGCCGCCGGCATCCCCCTGCCGCTCAACGTCATGGGCCGCCCCGGCATGCCTTCGGCCAGCCGCCTGGCCGAACTGGGCGTGCGCCGCCTGAGCTCGGCCACGGGTCCGTTCAACGCCGCCTATGGCGCGATGCTGACGGGCACGCGGGCCTTTCTCGCGGACGGCGACACCACCGGCTACGCGGCGTTCGGCAGGGACCTGCCCAATCTGAACGCCCGGTTCGGCTAAAGCCGGGGACATGCCCTTGCGGCGTGTCCCCATCAGACGCGCCGAGCTTGTAAATGGGGACACGCCGCAAGGGCATGTCCCCGGCTAGGCGGGCCGCCCGCGACCGCCTATCTTCCCGGCCATGACCGACACGCTCGCGCCCGATTCCGCCGCCGCTCCCGTTCCGAGTGAAGAGGGGGCAGACCGTCCCCTGACCCAGGACGGTCCCGCCGTGCGGCTGTTCCTGGTGGACGGCTCGGCCTATCTGTTCCGCGCCTATCACGCCCTGCCGCCGCTGACCCGCAAGAGCGACGGCCTGCCGGTCGGCGCCGTCCAGGGCTTCTGCAACATGCTGTGGAAGCTGATGCGCGACATGCAGGGCGACGCGCCCACCCACCTGGCGGTGATCTGGGACCACTCCGAGAAGACGTTCCGCAACCAGCTCTACGACAAGTACAAGGCCCATCGCCCGCCGCCGCCCGAGGACCTGATCCCGCAGTTCCCGCTGGTGCGCGAGGCCACCCGCGCGTTCGGCGTGCCGGCCATCGAGCTGCCGGGCTACGAGGCTGACGACCTGATCGCCGCCTACGCCTGCAAGGTCCGCGACATGGGCGGCGAGGCGGTGATCGTCTCGTCCGACAAGGACCTGATGCAGCTGGTCGGCGAGGGCGTGTCGATGTTCGACCCGATGAAGGGCGTGCGCATCGACCGCGAGCAGGTGTTCGAGAAGTTTGGCGTCTATCCCGAGCGGGTGGTCGATGTGCAATCGTTGTGCGGCGACAGCGTCGATAACGTGCCGGGCGCGCCGGGCATCGGGATCAAGACCGCCGCCCAACTGATCAACGAGTACGGCGACCTCGACACGCTGCTGGCCCGGGCCGGCGAGATCAAGCAGCCCAAGCGCCGCGAGACCCTGATCGACTATGCCGACCAGATCCGTCTGTCGCGCTCGCTGGTGAAGCTGGACTGCGACACCCCTCTGCCCGAGCCGGTCGACGACCTGGTGGTGCGCGAGCCGGACAAGCAGGTGCTGGCCGACTTCCTGGAGCTGATGGAGTTTCGGTCGCTGGCCCGCCGCGTCGGCGACGGCAACGCCGCCGCTTCGCCGCGCACGCTGGACCGTCCGCCCTCGACCCCGACCGCCCCGGTGCTCGGCGTGTCCTACATGGGCGCGGCCGCCCGCGCCGCCGCCAATCCGGTGGCCGAGCCGGCGACCATCGATCACGCCGCCTATGTCCGCGTCCAGGACCTGGAGACCCTCAACGCCTGGGTCGCCAGGGCCACGGCCAAGGGGATCGTCGCGTTCGACACCGAGACCGACGCGCTCTCCTCGGCGACGGCCGGCCTGTGCGGCGTGTCGCTCGCCATCGCGCCGGGCGAGGCCTGCTACATCCCGTTCGGTCACTGTGAGAAGGATGGCCTGGCCTTGGAGGCCGCCGCGGATCTCGTCCAGATTCCCGAGGCCGACGCCCTGGCCGCCCTGAAGCCGCTGCTGGAAGACCCGGCGGTGCTGAAGGTGGCCCAGAACGCGAAGTACGACATCGCCGTGCTGGCCCGCCACGGGATCAACGTTGGGCCGATCGAGGACACCATGCTGATCAGCTACGTGCTGGAGGCGGGCCTCCACGGCCACGGCATGGACGAGCTGTCGGAGCTGTGGCTGGGCCACAAGCCCATCCCGTTCAAGCAGGTCGCCGGTTCCGGCAAAAGCCAGATCAGCTTCAAGCATGTCACGCTCGACCAGGCGACGGCCTACGCCGCCGAGGACGCCGACGTCACCTTGCGGCTCTACAATGTACTGAAGCCCCGTCTGGCCCGCGAAGGCCTGCTGACGGTCTACGAGACCCTGGAGCGTCCGCTCCCCACCGTGCTCGCGGCGATGGAGAACGACGGCATCCGCGTCGATCCCGAAACCCTGCGACGGCTGTCCAACGAGTTCTCGATGCGCATGGCCCAGTTCGAGGCCCGGGCTCAGGAACTGGTCGGTCGGCCGTTCAACCTGGGCAGCCCTAAGCAGATCGGCGACGTGCTGTTCGGCGAAATGGCCCTGAAGGGCGGCAAGAAGACAGCCACCGGCCAGTGGTCGACCGACAGCGACGTGCTGGAGAGCCTGGCGCTGGAGCACGAGCTGCCCCGGGTGCTGCTCGACTGGCGCCAGCTTTCCAAGCTGAAGGGCACCTATACCGAGAACCTGATCGCGGCGATCGCGCCGGGCGGCGCCAACCGGGTGCACACCTCCTACGCCCTGGCCGCGACGACGACGGGCCGCCTGTCGTCGTCGGATCCGAACCTTCAGAACATCCCGATCCGCACCGAGGAAGGCCGCAAGATCCGCAAGGCCTTCGTCGCCGCGCCGGGCAAGGTGCTGATCAGCGCCGACTACAGCCAGATCGAACTGCGCCTGTTGGCCCACATCGGCGACATCCCCCAGCTGAAGAAGGCCTTCCAGGAGGGCCTGGACATCCACGCCATGACGGCGTCGGAAATGTTCAACGTGCCGATCGAGGGCATGCCCTCGGAAGTGCGGCGGCGCGCCAAGGCCATCAACTTCGGCATCGTCTACGGCATCTCGGCGTTCGGCCTGGCCAACCAGCTGTCGATCCCGCAGGGCGAGGCCGGAGCCTATATCAAGACCTATTTCGAACGCTTCCCCGGCATCCAGGCCTATATGGAGGCGACCAAGGCCTTCGTGCGCGAGCACGGCTACGTCACCACCATCTTCGGGCGGAAGATCAATATCCCCGACATCGGCGGCAAGTCGGTGGCCCACCGGCAGTTCGCGGAGCGGGCGGCGATCAACGCTCCGATCCAGGGCGCCGCGGCCGACGTCATGCGCCGAGCGATGATCCGGATGCCGGGCGCGCTGAAGGCGGCGGGTCTGTCGTCGCGGATGCTGCTGCAGGTGCACGACGAACTGGTCTTCGAGGCGCCGGAGGCCGAAGCCGAGCCCACGATCGCCGTGGCCCGCGAGATCATGCAGGGCGCGGCCGAGCCGGCCGTGGCCATCTCGGTGCCGCTGACGGTCGAGGCGCGGGCCGCCCTCAATTGGGACGAGGCGCACTAGGTTCAATCCTTGCCGTCGTTCCGCTCGGTCTGTGAGGGGCCTGGTCCTTGCGCGCGGGTCCGGCCCGCGCGGGTTCGGAATGGGTACGCTCGCTTCGCGACGAGCAGACTTGAAATGGAAGTTGTCTTGACTGTGCGTCCCACGCCTCGAAATACAATTTGGATGAGAATTGTTTCGCGGAACGCCGTTATTATCGAGGCATAGATACTGCTGGTGCGACGTTGCGTCACAGTAGAGTTAAGGCGGTGGAAACCTTGTCGCGCCCAGAAATGGGGCTTACGGCGCGTGCTTCTGGCTACAGCTTAAATTTCCGTGGTCCCGGAAGTTCTGCGTCGCGATCTCAATCGGAGCGCGGCCTATGAACTTCGGCGACCTGAAAATTCCGCACAAGCTGTTGGCGGTCTTCGCCGTGATGCTCACCACCATCGCGATCATGGGCGCGGCGCTCTTCTTCAATCAGATGGAATTCGAGGGCTCGGTGCTGCGGACGGAGCGCGCCCACCAGGCGCTGCGCGCCGCCGACACCGCGGCCTTCCGCCTGACCCGTCAGGAAAACTCGCTGCGGGGCTTCCTGCTTTCGGCCGACGAATACTACGTCAAGCGCCTGGAAGAGGCTCACAAGCCCAAGTTCTTGGCCGCTGTTGACGAACTGCGGACCCTGGCCGCCGGTGACGAGGCCAAGCTGGCCAAGATCGCCGCCGTCGAGACCGCCTACGCCAACTATCGCAAGCTAGCCATCGAGCCGGCCGAGACCCTTGGCCGTGATCCGCTCACCCGCCAACAGGGCGTCGACCTGGTCAAGAACGAGGGCGTCGCTGACCAGGCGGTCTCGGTGGTCGAGGACGCCATCGAGGCGATCGTCAAGGACGCCGAAGCCGTCGTCGCCGCCGAGGCGACCGCCCAGAAGCAATCGTCGCTGGAAGCGCGCCTGACCCTGCTGATCGGAACCGCCATCGCCATCGCTGTCGCCTTCGGCGGCGGACTGCTGCTGTCGGGCGCCATCGCCGGGCCGGTGGCGGCCATGACCGCGGCCATGCGCCGGCTGGCCTCGGGCGACAACGGGATCGACATTCCCGCCGCCGGTCGCAAGGACGAGATCGGCCACATGGCTTCGGCCGTCGCCACCTTCAAGGAAGCCGCCCTGGCCAAGATCCGCATCGAAGCCGCGGCTGAGCAGGCGCGCCTGGCGGCCGACGGCGAGCGCGCCGCCAATGACGACGAGCGTCGCCAGGTCGCCGCCGAGCAGAGCGCGGTGGTCGACGTCCTGGCCTCGAACCTGGCGCGACTGGCCCAGGGCGACCTGACCTGCGACATCGACGCCGAATTCACCGGCCGCTATCGCCAGCTGCGCGAGGACTTCAACCTGGCGGTCCAGAAGTTGCGCGAAGCCATGGGGGCGATCATCGTCTCCACCAATGGCGTCCGCAGCGGCTCCGACGAGATCGCCGACGCCTCCGACAGCCTGGCGCGCCGCACCGAACAGCAGGCCGCCAGCCTGGAAGAAACCGCCGCCGCGCTCGACGAGATCACCGCCACGGTCCGCAAGACCGCGTCCGGCGCCAAGGAGGCCTCCACCGTTGTCGCCACCGCCCGCAGCGACGCCGAGAAGTCTGGCCGGATCGTCGCCCAGGCGGTTCAGGCCATGACCGAGATCGAGACCTCGTCCAACCAGGTCAGCCAGATCATCGGCGTCATCGACGAGATCGCCTTCCAGACCAACCTGCTGGCCCTGAACGCCGGCGTCGAAGCGGCTCGCGCCGGTGACGCCGGTCGAGGCTTCGCGGTCGTGGCCCAGGAAGTGCGGGCCCTGGCCCAGCGCTCGGCCGAAGCGGCCAGGGAGATCAAGACCCTGATCTCGACCTCGACCCAGCAAGTGGGCGCCGGGGTGGATCTGGTCGGCCAGACGGGCGAAGCTCTGCAGCGCATCGTCACCCAGGTCGCCTCGATCGACGAACTGGTCACCGAGATCGCCGCCTCGGCCGTCGAGCAGTCGACGGGCCTGCACGAGGTCAACAACGCCGTGAACCAGATGGATCAGGTGGTGCAGCAGAACGCCGCGATGGTCGAGGAAGCCACGGCGGCCAGCCACTCGCTGAAGAACGAGGCCAACCAGCTGTCGGCCCTGGTCGAGCGCTTCCAGGTCGGCGCGGCCGCCTCGACGCCCTCGACGGCCTCGACAAAGCGCCCGCCCGCCGCGCGTCCGACCCAGCCCCCAGCCCGCGCCGCGACTTTCGTCCGCCCGGGCGCGTCACGCGGAAACACCGCCCTCGCGGCCAAGACCGAAGAGTGGGAAGAGTTCTGATCGAGGTCCCCTCCAAGATCGGATGAGGAAGGCTCCCCGGTGTTCCCCGGGGAGCCTTTTTCTCTTCATCCCGGCTAGTACCAGCCCGCCTCGCGCAGTGATCGCGCATAGGCCCGGCTGACCGGCGCCTCGACGCCGTTGGCTAGGGTCAGGGTTGCCCGGCCGTCGCCGCGCCTGGCGTCGCGGACCGCCGCCTTGGCCACCCACCACGAGCGATGCGTTTGGGCGCCCTCGACGCCCTCCAGTTCGGCCACGGCGTCCGACAGCCGCAGCAGGATCAGATCCTGGCCCTTGGAGGTGTGCAGGCGCAGATAGTGGTCCTGCGCCTCGACGGCGTAGATCTCGCCGCCCCGCAGGCGCGGCGGCAGACGGTCCAGGAAACGCGGCGGCGGCGCCTCCGCCGGCGCGGCGTGGGTCTGGATCGAGCGGCGCGTGGCCAGGGTCATCAGGGCCGTCATGGCGCTGGTCATCACCAGGGTGAACCCGAAATAGGCCGTGATCACGCGCGGCGTCAGCGGCGCGCGGCCGCCGGCGATCCAGACCAGCACCGTGAACAGTGGGGTCAGCACGATCACGATGACCAGGGCCCGCCACCAGGTCGAGTCCAGCCCGGGCCACAGCCGGTCGACGCTCAGCGACACGGTCGTGCCCAGCACCGCGCCCAGCACCGAAAGTCCGATCCAGTAGGCCAATCGTGAGGCCAGAGGCGCATCGCCCGTGCCCAAGGCGCCGATCAGCGCCAGGAACGCGCCCGCCACAACGGCGACGACCAGCGGGCGGGCGAAGCTGCGCAACAAGGTGGTCGCTGGCGCTTCGCCAATGGCGCCGGTCCGCCGTTCACGAACTGCCGACGCTGTCTCACGCACCTTCGGATGACCCCTGTCGCCGCCGATCCTAAGCCGGATCCGACCTTGATCGCCTAGCACGGCGCGATCGCTTCGGGAGAAAACAAGATGTCCGACACCAGCCTGTCAATCGGTCTGGCCCGCTTTCTGCGCATGGCCTTCATCGGCGTGGCCATGACGGCGGGCCTGATCCTGGCGACGGGCGCGCTCAACGGCCATGGGCCGGGCGCCGTCGCGGCGTCGATGGCGCGTCTGGGCGGCAAGCTGCATGCGCCGAACCTCGGCCTGCTGGCCGCCGCGCCGATCCAGATCCAGATCCACGTCGCGGCCGTCAGCGTCGCCCTGGCGATCGGGATCGTCCTGATGCTGGGCCTGAAGGGCAACGCCGTCCACCGCGCGCTGGGCTGGATCTGGGTGGTCGCCATGGCGACGGCGGCCATCTCGTCGCTGTTCATCCATCGCGCCAACGGCGGCGGCTTCAGCCTCCTGCACCTGTTCGCCGGCTGGACCCTGATCGCCTTGCCCATGGGCGTGTTCGCCGCCCGCAAGCACAATGTCCGCCTCCACGGTCGGACGATGACGGGGATGTTCGTCGGCGGCCTGCTGATCGCCGGCGCCTTCGCCTTCATGCCCGGCCGGCTGATGTGGCAGGTCGTGTTCGGCTAGGGAGCCGAAACGCGCCGCGCTTGCCAGGTCCGCGCGATGAGGCCTACGAACGGTCAAGCAACGCGCGGACCAGGGAACATGACGTCGCAAGTTCGAGCCCCTCGCGCCCAGGCGGCCGCTCCCGCTCAATCGGCCTCCGGCGCCAAGCCGGCCGGGCGCGGGCGTCCGTCCAAGGCGACCGGGCGGGACCTGAAGGAAACCATTCTCGACGCCGCCGAAGGCCTGTTCGCGCGCCACGGTTTCCACGGCGTCACCATCCGCCAGGTCGCCGCCGAGGCCGGCGTCGACACCGCCCTGATCCACTACTATTTCGGCGCCAAACGCGAGCTGTTCGACTCGGTGTTCCTGCGTCGGGCCGAGATCCTCAACACCGCGCGCAGCGTCTCGATGGACGCCTATGAGAAGAACCATCCCGGAACCATGACCGTCGAGGGCGTGATCGAGGCCTTCATCGAGCCCTTGCTGCGCATCTCCCAGGACGGCGGCCAGGGGTGGAAGAGCTATTTCGCCCTGGTGGCCCAGGTGAACAACACCCCCGCCTGGGGCGGCGAGACCATGGCGCGGTTCTTCGACCCCGTCGTCCACCGCCTGGTCGAGACGCTGAAGGCGGTCCGTCCTGAGGCTGAGTATCGCGACCTCTATTGGAGCTACCAGTTCCTGACCGGCTCGATGATGCTGGCCCTGTCGGAGACCGGCCGCATCGACTCGTTGTCCGAGGGGCTGTGCCATTCCAGCGACCTGGGCGCGGTCCGGGCCCGGCTCTTCGCCTACTGCGCCGCCGGCTTCGAGGCGGTGATCGCCCGCGCCCCGAAAGGCTGATTTCCCAGGCCTGACAACGGCTTGAGGCGCGTTGCGCCTTCATTTCATTAGTTGATGAAAAAAGGCTGGCGAAAAGCCCCGGTCTGGGTGACAGTGTTCTCCAATTCGCGAGCCGATGAATTCGCGAAAGCCGGGAAATGCGTCCGTTTAACGGGCCTGTCCGGCACGGGACGGAACGCATAGGGGAGGGGAAACCCGATGAAGACGATGCTCAAGCTGGCCTTGCTGGCCGGCGCTGCCTGGTCCGCCGCCGCGACCACGGCGGTCGCTCAGGAGGCGCCCGCCGGCGCCAACACCGCACAGGTCGAGGAACTGATCGTCACGGCGCGCCGTCGCGAGGAAACCCTCAAGGACGTGCCGGTCGCCGTCTCTGCCTTCAGTGCAGAAACCCTGGAGCGTCAGGCGGCCAATGACATCACCACCCTGTCGCAGACCTCGCCGAACACCACGGTGCAGACCGCGCGCGGCTCGAACTCGACCCTGATCTCCTACATCCGCGGCATCGGCCAGCAGGACCCGCTGTGGGGCTATGAACCTGGCGTCGGTCTCTATGTCGACGACGTCTACATCTATCGCCCGCAGGGCGCGGTGCTGGACGTGTTCGACGTCTCGCGGATCGAGGTGCTGCGCGGCCCGCAAGGCACGCTGTACGGCCGCAACACCATCGGCGGCGCGATCAAGTACGTGACCAATCGCCTGGGCGACCAGGCCGGCGGCAAGGTCCGCGCCACCTATGGCAGCTACAATCAGACCGACCTGCTGGTCGAGGCCCACACCCCGGTCGGCGGCGGGCTGTCGGTGGGCGGCGCCTACGCCCTCTACAAGCGCGACGGCTACGGCAAGAACCTGACCACGGGCGCCGAGCACTATGACAAGGACGTCCAGGCCATCCGCCTGAGCGCCGAATACGCGCCGAGCGACGACCTGTTCTTCCGCCTGGCCTATGACAAGGTCGAGGACGACTCCAACCCCCGCCACGGCCACCGCGAACTGCCGGCCCTGGTCGGCGGCTATCAGGTGCTGGACGCCTATGACACCCAGGCGGGCCTGGGCGACTCCAACTCGGTGACGACCGAAGGCGTGTCGCTGACCGGCGAGTACCGCGCCACCGACAGCCTGACCCTCAAGTCGATCACCGCCAGCCGCAAGGGCCACACCACCACCGTCATCGACTTCGACGGCACGCCCCAGCCGACCCTCGACATCCCGGCCACCTACGACGACCGCTCGTTCTCGCAGGAACTGCAGGCGGTCTATTCGGACGAGACGGTCCAGGGCGTCTTCGGCCTCTACTACATGAACAGCCAGGCTTCGGGCGAGTTCGACACCATCGCCGGCAACCTGGGCCTGTCGATCGCCGACGGCGGCAAGGTCAGCACCCAGAGCTTCGCGGCGTTCTTCGACGCCAGCGCCAATTTCACCGACCGCTTCAAGGTCTCGGTCGGCGCCCGCGCCACCCGCGACCATAAGCGCAGCAACACCTTCCGGCTCTTCTACGCCGGCGCCACGCGCTCGCCGTACCAGGGCGGCACGCCGCGGCCAATTTTGCAGGTGCGCACCGACTACAAGGCTGAGAAGACCTTCTCGGAATTCACCCCGCGCCTGTCGGCCTCGTACGAGCTGACCGATGACCTGAACACCTACGTCTCCTATTCGAAGGGCTTCAAGTCGGGCGGCTGGGACATGCGCGGCGACGCCTTCCTGACCCCGCAGACCGTCGACGGCTACCAGCCCGAAACGGTCGACGCCTACGAGGTCGGCCTGAAGGGCAATCTGTTCGATCGCCGGCTGTCGTTCGCCTCGGCCGCCTTCCTGTCCAAGTACAAGGACCAGCAGGTCACCACCCAGGTGGTCGTGCCCTCGGGCATCGCCAGTTCGGTCGACAACGCCGGCGCTTCCACCCTGTACGGCGTCGAGTTCGAGGCCAAGGCGGCGTTCAGCGAACACCTCTCGGGAACCGTGGCCCTGGGCTACATCCATGCCGAGTACGACACGTTCAGCCGCTTCGTTCCGGCCGGCGCGCCCAACCCCGTCAACCCGTCGCAAACGATTCCGGCCGGCGGCCAGATCGTCAACGTGGCCGACCTCTACGGCTTCCAGAACACCCCCGAATGGACCGGCAACGCCAGTCTGACCTGGCGCACCGACATGGGCGGCGGCGAACTGGCGATCACGCCGATGGTCAGCTATCGCGACAGCTACCAGCAGTTCGAGCAACCGCTGCCGTTGCTGGATCAGAAGGCCTTCACCCTGGTCGACCTGACGGCGTCCTGGGCGCCGAGAACGGTCGGTTCAAGGTGCTGCTGTCCGGCAAGAACCTGACCGACGAGCGCTATCGCACCGGCGGCTACAACTTCGGCGTCCCGACCTACAACAACTCGGTGATCGGCTTCTACGGCCCGCCACGCACCTACTCGGCGACGGTCGAGGTCAAGTTCTAGACCTTCCCACCTCGACCGACCCCTTTCGACGGATTGGCGACGGCTTGCTGTAACGAGCCGTCGCCGTTTCTTTATTCACTCCACGATTCGCGGCGGAACCCAGATGAGCGACGCAAGCAGCCAAATCCCGACCCCCGGCGCGCGCTATCGCTACGTCGTGCTGGCGATGCTGATCCTAGTCTACACGCTCAACTTCCTGGACCGGCAGATCCTCGGCATCCTGGCCAAGCCCATCAAGGAGGAGTTCGGCCTGACCGACGGCCAGTTCGGCCTGATGAGCGGCCTGGCCTTCGCCTTGCTATACACGACCCTGGCGATCCCGATCGCCTGGTTGGCCGACCGCTTCAGCCGCGTGTGGATCATGACCGCGGCCCTCACCCTGTGGAGCGGCTTCACCGCCCTGTGCGGCTTCGCGGGCGGCTTCTCGCAGCTGTTCCTGGCTCGGATGGGCGTGGGCATCGGCGAGGCGGGCGGCGTGGCGCCGGCCTATTCGATGCTGGCCGACTATTTCCCAAAGCATCAGCGGGCCCGGGCCTTGGCGGCCTACGCGTTCGGCATCCCGCTGGGCACGGCGGCCGGGACCCTGGTGGGCGGCCTGCTGGCCGTGCACTTCGGCTGGCGGACGGCCTTCATCGTGGTGGGGCTGATCGGCGTGGCTCTGGCCCCGATCTTCCGGATGGTGGTCCGCGACCCGCGCCGCGGCGGGGCCGACATGGCCGCGGGCGACACCACCACCGTCCAGGCCCCGGCCGCGCCGCTGGGCGAGGTGGTGCGGGTGCTGGCGGCCAAGCCCAGCTTCTGGCTGCTGTCGTTCGGGGCGGCCTCGTCCTCGGTCTGCGGCTATGGCGTGGCCCTGTGGTTGCCGTCGTTCTTCATGCGCAGCCTGGGTCTGACCTTGAGCCAGACCGCCTGGTACTATTCCGGCATCGCCTTCTTCGGCGGCATCCTGGGCATCTGGCTCGGCGGCGCCGTCGCCGACCGGCTGGGCGCGAAGTCCAAGGCCGGCTATCCCCTGACCCCCGCTGTCGCATTCCTGATCTCGGTGCCGTGCTTCCTGCTGGCCATGAACAGCGGCTCGCTGGTCGGCAATCTGGGCGGCGGCGCGTCCCTGGCCCTGGCCTTCGCCATCTTCCTGATCCCCACCGGCCTGAACCTGGCGTGGCTGGGACCGATCACGGCGGCGGTCCAGCACCTGGCGCCAGCCCCGATGCGGACCACGGCCTCGGCCCTCTTCCTGTTGATCAACAACCTGCTGGGGATCGCGGTCGGCACCTATTATTTCGGCCTGATCTCGGACCTGCTGAAGCCGACGTTCGGCGCGGAGTCGCTGCGCTGGTCGATCTATACCGGCATGGGCTTCTACCTCGTCGCGGCCCTGCTGTTCTTCCTGGCCTCCCGGCGCCTGGCCAAGGACTGGGTGGACTGATACCCGACAACGCGTCGTCGCGCGGCGCGGGCGACCGCGCCGGCCTTTGAGGAGGAGGCCGAGGGCATGACAAGGCTGTCATTCGCCCCCGTGGCTGGTAGCGGTACCTTTTTTGCGGCGCCGAACGGGTCGGCTTGACCCTCGGGAAGCCGTCGTTCGGTGAAAAAGTCCAATTGGTTCCGGGCTTGCGCGAGTCCCGCCCACTTTTTCAGATAGGCTGACTAATCGGTCCAAGCGCGGTTGCGCCTGCGAAATCACACTCCTATAACCCGGCCACAATTTCAGAAGCCGTCGTCGAGACCGGTCCCTCATGAACATCCACGAACACCAAGCCAAAGCCGTCCTCGCTGAGTTCGGCGCTCCTGTTCCACGCGGCTACGCCGCCTTCACCCCCGAGGAGGCCGTCGCCGCCGCTGAAAAGCTGGGCGGTCCGGTGTTCGTCGTGAAGTCCCAGATCCACGCGGGCGGCCGCGGCAAGGGCAAGTTCGAGGGCCTGGGCCCCGACGCCAAGGGCGGCGTCCGCGTCGTCAAGTCGGTCGCCGACGTGAAGGCTTGCGCCGAAGAAATGCTCGGCCGCGTGCTGGTGACCCACCAGACCGGCCCCAAGGGCAAGCAGGTCAACCGCCTCTACATCGAAGAAGGCGCGGCGATCGCCAAGGAATTCTACCTGTCGCTGCTGGTCGACCGCGAGACCTCGATGGTTTCGGTGGTCGCCTCGACCGAAGGCGGCATGGACATCGAGGACGTCGCCCACGACACCCCCGAAAAGATCCATAGCTTCTCGATCGACCCGGCGACGGGCGTGTGGCCCACCCACGGCCGCGCGCTGTCCAAGGCCCTGGGCCTGACCGGCGGCCTGGCCAAGGAAGCCACGACCCTGCTGGGTCAGCTCTATACGGCGTTCCTGGCCAAGGACATGGCCATGCTGGAGATCAACCCGCTGATCGTCACGGAAGACGAGCACCTGAAGGTCCTGGACGCCAAGCTGTCGTTCGACGGCAACTCGCTGTTCCGTCATCCGGACATCCGCGCGCTGCGCGACGAGAGCGAAGAAGACCCCAAGGAAATCGAAGCCTCGAAGTACGACCTGGCCTACATCGCCCTGGACGGCGAAATCGGCTGCATGGTCAACGGCGCGGGCCTGGCCATGGCCACCATGGACATCATCAAGCTGTACGGCGCCGAGCCGGCCAACTTCCTCGATGTCGGCGGCGGCGCCAGCAAGGAGAAGGTCACCGCGGCCTTCAAGATCATCACCTCCGACCCGTCCGTGAAGGGCATCCTGGTCAACATCTTCGGCGGCATCATGCGCTGCGACATCATCGCGGAAGGCGTCATCGCCGCCGTGAAGGAAGTGGGCCTGAAGGTTCCGCTGGTCGTGCGCCTGGAAGGCACCAACGTCGAACTCGGCAAGAAAATCATTTCGGAAAGCGGCCTGAACGTCATCGCCGCCAACGACCTGTCGGACGGGGCCGAGAAGATCGTCGCCGCTGTCAAAGGGGCTGCGTAACTCTCATGTCCATCCTCATCGGTTCTGAAACCAAGGTCATCTGCCAGGGCATCACCGGCGCCCAGGGCACGTTCCACTCGGAACAGGCGATCGCCTACGGCACCAAGATGGTCGGCGGCGTCACCCCCGGCAAAGGCGGCCAGGCCCACATCGGCCTGCCGGTGTTCGACACGGTCGGCGAAGCCCGCGAAGCCACCGGCGCCGACGCCACCGCGATCTATGTCCCGCCTCCCTTCGCGGCCGACTCGATCCTGGAAGCCATCGACGCGGAAATCCCGCTGATCATCTGCATCACCGAAGGCATTCCGGTGCTGGACATGGTGCGCGTGAAGAAGGCCCTGCAAGGCAGCAAGTCACGCCTGATCGGCCCGAACTGCCCAGGCGTCCTGACCCCGAACCAGTGCAAGATCGGCATCATGCCGGGTTCGATCTTCTCGAACGGCTCGGTCGGCGTCGTTTCGCGCTCGGGCACCCTGACCTACGAAGCCGTGTTCCAGACCACGAACGCCGGTCTCGGCCAGACCACGGCCGTCGGCATCGGCGGCGACCCGGTCAAGGGCACCGAGTTCATCGACATTCTTGAGCTGTTCCTGGCCGACGAAGCCACCAAGTCGATCGTCATGATCGGCGAGATCGGCGGCTCGGCCGAAGAAGAAGCCGCTCAGTTCCTGGCGGACGAAGCCAAGCGCGGCCGCAAGAAGCCCATGGTCGGCTTCATCGCCGGCCGCACGGCCCCTCCCGGCCGTCACATGGGTCACGCCGGCGCGATCATTTCGGGCGGCAAGGGCGGCGCGGAAGACAAGATCGCCGCGATGGAAGCCGCGGGCATCCGCGTCTCGCCGTCCCCGGCCAAGCTCGGCGAGACCCTCCTCGAGGTGCTCAAGGGCTGACCAGACACCGAAACCCCGCCCCGCGCGGGGCCCAGGTTTTTTGCGACCGCCAGTCGACGATCCGAAAAAATCACCTGGGCCCCGTTCGTTTACGGGCGCCCGGTGATTGAGAGACTATATTTACGCAACGCAGGTAGCAGTGGCGTAAAAGGATCGTAAGGCAAAGACGATGGCGGACGACGCAGGCATCATCAATCAGGTCTTGACCGAGACCTCGTTCCTCTACGGGGCCAATGCGGCCTTCGTGGAAGATCTCTATGCCCGTTGGGCCGAGAACCCTGGATCGGTCGAGCCCTCTTGGGCCGCCTTCTTCGCCACGCTTTCCGACCAGGCCGACCAGGTCAAGCGCGCCGCCCAGGACCCGACCTGGACGCCTCGCCAGGCGCCGACCGTCCGTCCAGAGTGGCTGTCGGCCCTGGACGGCCAGTGGCCGACCGTGGCGCCCGCCGTCGAAGCCAAGATGACCAAGGCCATCGAGGCCAAGGCCCCCGGGTCCTCCGCCGAAGCCGTCCGCGCCGCCACGCTGGACAGCCTGCGCGCCATCATGATGATCCGGGCCTACCGGATGCGCGGCCATCTGGCCGCCAACCTCGACCCGCTGGGCCTGGAGCCCAAGCCCGCCGCCCCCGAACTGGACCCGGCGACCTACGGCTTCTCGGAAGCCGACTACGACCGCCCGATCTTCCTGGATTTCGTGCTGGGTCTGGAGACCTCGACGATCCGCGAGATCCTGTCGATCCTGCGCCGCACCTACTGCGACAATGTCGGCGTGCAGTACATGCACATCTCGGATCCGACCGAGAAGGCCTGGCTGCAGGAGCGCATCGAGGGCCGGGACAAGGAGATCGTGTTCTCGAAGGAGGGCAAGATCGCCATCCTCAAGAAGCTGATCGAGACCGAGGGTTTCGAACGCTTCCTGCACAAGCGCTTCCCTGGCACCAAACGTTTCGGCATCGACGGCGGCGAAGCCATGGTCCCGGCCATGGAGCAGATCATCAAGCGCGGCGGTTCGCTGGGCGTGAAGGACATCGTCCTGGGCATGCCGCACCGTGGCCGCCTGAACGTTCTGGCCGCCGTGATGGGCAAGCCCTACCACGTGATCTTCCACGAGTTCCAGGGCGGCTCGAGCCTGCCGTCGGACGTCGAGGGGTCGGGCGACGTCAAGTATCACATGGGCGCTTCGTCGGACCGTGAGTTCGACGACAACAAGGTCCACCTGTCGCTGACCGCCAACCCCTCGCACCTGGAAATCGTCAATCCGGTGGTGATCGGCAAGGCCCGCGCCAAGCAGGCCTTCACCCTGCGCGAACAGCCGGACGCCGGCCGCGGCCACGTGCTGCCGCTGCTGCTGCACGGCGACGCGGCCTTCGCCGGCCAGGGCGTGGTGGCCGAGTGCTTCACCCTGTCGGGCCTGAAGGGCTACCGCACGGGCGGCACCATCCACTTCATCGTCAACAACCAGATCGGCTTCACGACCAGCCCGCGCTATTCGCGCAGCTCGCCCTATCCTTCGGATGTGGCGCTGATGGTCGAGGCCCCGATCTTCCACGTGAACGGCGACGATCCAGAAGCCGTGGTCTTCGCGGCCAAGGTCGCCACCGAATATCGCCAGATGTTCGGCAAGGACGTCGTGGTCGACATGTTCTGCTATCGCCGGTTCGGTCACAACGAAGGTGACGATCCGACGATGACCTCGCCCTTGATGTACGCCAAGATCAAGGACCACATCTCGACCCGCGAGATCTACAGCCAGCGGCTGATCGCCGAGGGCGTGGCCAGCCAGGCCGACGTCGACGGCTGGCTCAGCGAGTTCGAGACCTTCCTCGACAGCGAGTTCGACGCCGGCAAGAGCTACAAGGCCAACAAGGCCGACTGGCTGGACGGCAAGTGGAAGGGTCTGGCCCTGCCCGGCGACGAGGAGCGCAAGGGCAAGACCGGCGTCGCCCAGACCCGTCTTCTGGAAGTGGGCCGCCAGATCACCACCATTCCGGACCGCCTGGACACCCACAAGACCGTCAAGCGCGTGATCGAGAACCGTCGCGAGGCGATCGAGAAGGGCGAGAACATCGACTGGGGCACCGCCGAGCACCTGGCGTTCGCCACCCTGCTCGACGAGGGATTCCCCGTCCGCCTGTCCGGCCAGGACAGCGTGCGCGGCACCTTCACCCAGCGCCATTCGGACATCATCGATCAGAAGACCGAAGAGCACTACACGCCGCTCAACAACATCCGTCCCGGCCAGGCCCATTACGAGGTCATCGACTCGGCCCTGTCGGAAGAGGCCGTGCTGGGCTTCGAGTACGGCTTCTCGCTGGCCGATCCGAACACCCTGACCCTGTGGGAAGGCCAGTTCGGCGACTTCGTCAACGGCGCCCAGGTGGTCATCGACCAGTTCATCAGCTCGGGCGAGCGCAAGTGGCTGCGGATGAGCGGCCTGACCATGCTGCTGCCGCACGGCTACGAGGGCCAGGGGCCCGAGCACAGCTCGGCGCGCCTCGAGCGCTTCCTGCAGTCGTGCGCGGAAGACAACATGCAGGTGGTCAACTGCACCACCCCGGCCAACTACTTCCACGCCCTGCGTCGCCAGATGCACCGCGAGTTCCGCAAGCCCTTGATCGTCATGACGCCCAAGAGCCTGCTGCGTCACAAGAAGGCGGTCTCGAATCTGGCCGACATGGCCGAGGGCTCCAGCTTCCACCGTGTGATGATCGACGGCGCCGAAGCCGGTTGCGACGTCGGCGGGGTCAAGCTGCTGAGCGACGACAAGATCACCCGCGTCATCGCCTGCTCGGGCAAGGTCTATTTCGACCTGATCGACGCCCGGACCAAGGCCGGCCGCGAAGACGTCTACATCGTCCGCCTGGAACAGTTCTATCCGTGGCCGCTGAAGTCGGTTCTGGCCGTGCTGGGCCGCTTCAAGAACGCCGAGCTGGTCTGGTGCCAGGAAGAGCCCAAGAACATGGGCGGCTGGACCTTCGTCGATCCGTGGCTGGAACTCAGCCTGGCCAAGCTGGACGTCAAGGCCAAGCGCGCGCGTTATGTGGGTCGTCCCGCCTCGGCCTCGACGGCCGCCGGCATGATGAGCCGCCACATGAGAGAACTCGAGACCTTCCTGAACGAAGCCTTCGCCTGATCGCTTCGCCAAGATCCTAATCCGCCCGGACTGAAACAGAGACATCGGAACCCCACATGGCCGACATCATGACCCCCGCCCTCGGCGAATCCGTCACCGAAGCGACGGTGGCCCGCTGGACCAAGAAGGCCGGGGAGGCCGTGAAGAAGGACGAACTGCTCGTCGAGCTGGAAACCGACAAGGTCAGCCTCGAGGTCGTGGCGCCGTCCGACGGCGTCCTGGCCTCGATCGCCGCCGAGGAAGGCGCGACCGTGGTTCCGGGCACCGTGCTGGGCGTGGTGACCGAGGGCGGCGCCGCGACCGCAGCGCCGGCCGCGCCCGCGCCGAAGGCCGCTGCTGCCGCTCCCGTCCCGGCCCCCGAGCCGGCCCCGGCCCCGGCCGCCGCCGCTCCGGCTCCCGCCGCTGCTCCGGCTCAGGCCGCCGCCGCGCCGGTCAGCCCGGCCCCGGCCCGCGTCGCCGCCGAGAACAACCTGGACCTGTCGAAGGTCGCCGGCACCGGCAAGGACGGCCGGGTGACCAAGGGCGACGCCCTGGCCGCCTTGGAAGCCCGCGCCAACGCCCCCGCTCCGGCCGCCGCCCCGGCCGCGCCGCGCGCCATCCACGAGCGCGAAGAGCGCGTGAAGATGACGCGCCTGCGTCAGACGATCGCCCGCCGCCTGAAGGAAGCCCAGAACAACGCCGCCATGCTGACGACCTTCAACGAGGTCGACATGACGGCGGTGATGGCCCTGCGCGGCCAGTACAAGGACATCTTCGAGAAGAAGCATGGCGTGAAGCTGGGCTTCATGTCGTTCTTCACCAAGGCGGTCGTCGCCGCCCTGAAGGCCGTGCCGGACGTCAACGCCGAGATCGACGGCACCGACATCGTCTACAAGAACCACTACGACATCGGCGTGGCCGTCGGCACCGAAAAGGGCCTGGTCGTTCCGGTCGTGCGCGACGCCGACACCCTGAGCCTGGCCGAGATCGAAAAGGCCATCGGCGCTCTGGGCAAGAAGGCCCGTGACGGCCAGCTGTCCATCGAGGACATGCAGGGCGGCACCTTCACCATCACCAACGGCGGCATCTACGGCTCGCTGATGTCGACCCCGATCCTCAACGCGCCGCAGTCGGGCATCCTTGGCATGCACGCGATCAAGGAGCGGGCCATGGTGGTCGGCGGCAAGATCGAAGTGCGTCCGATGATGTACCTGGCGCTGAGCTACGATCACCGCGTGGTCGACGGCCAGGGCGCGGTGACCTTCCTGGTCAAGGTCAAGGAAGCCCTGGAAGACCCGCAGCGCCTGCTGCTGGAGCTCTAGTCGCTTCGACGAAGAGCGATTGAAAGGGAGCCGTGCAAGCGGCTCCCTTTTTCGTTGCGAGATTCCCAGATGACCCAGGCCCGCGACCGACTCTTCCTCCTGCGCCCCGACTGGATCGACCGGGACCGGCCGTGGTTCTGTATGGCCTGCGCGGCGGTGGAGGGGTTCCTGGGCTACTATCCGGCCGTCCGCGACCAGCTGGACATCGCCTACCTGCCATATGATCGCCCGCGCCGTCCGGTGGTCGATCTGCTGGGCGAGGCGCGCCAGAACTTGCCGACCCTGATCCTGGCCGGGCCGTTCGAGCATCCGGACTTGCGCGAGGGGGACCTCCAGGATGCGAACGGCCTGTGGTTCGCCACCAACGAAGGCCCGATCACCCGCGTTCTGGCGGCCCGCTACCAGGTCTCGCCGCCCCACCCTTGAGGTCGTGGCGGTTCTCGGTCAGGCTCCGCCGTGGAGGTCTGGCCCATGAGCCTGCAGGAAATCGCCCGTTTCGCCGACCTGGCCGAGGCCCAGATCGCCGCCTCGCGACTGAGGTCCGAGGGCGTCCAGGTGTTGGTCCAGAACGAGTACTGGGGCGGCGCCGACTTCATCATGACCATCGCCATGGGCGGCTTTCGCCTGTGGGCGCCGGAGGAGCAGGCGGATGAGGCCAAGGCGCTGATCACCGAACTGCGCGCCGCTCTGCCGCCGCCTCTGGAGCTGGAAGATGATAACGAGCTGACCGCGAGGTCGCCCGTCGCCGCGCCCGGCGCCGGCCTGGCGCGAACGGGGATGGCGCTGCTGCTGACCCTTTTCTTCGGCTGGGCCGCCGGCTTCCTGGTGGTCGGCCGCCGCCGACACCCCGCCGTGACCGGCGTGATGCTGACCTTGGTCATGATTTGCGGCCTCAGCCTTCTAGTCCTGGTCGGGGCCTGGCTCCGCTATGCTGGGGCCGGGGCGCCGCCGGCCGTGCCCTGATCCGCGCCCGCGTCACGAGGGCGAAATACGCGAAACCCGTACGAACTGAGCCTTTAACGCACCTGTTGGGTTGATCCTTAAGGCAGAGGCGCTAGGAGTACCCGCGCCCATCACCCTTGGGAAACCGGGGGGCAGGCCCCATTTTCTGTCCGGCGCCGAACGTGGCGCGTCTCAAGGCGAAGATCCATGGCTCAATACGACGTCGTCATCATCGGGGGCGGCCCCGGCGGCTACAACGGCGCGATCCGCGCCGGGCAACTGGGCCTGAAGACCGCCATCGTCGAAGGGCGCGGCAAGCTGGGCGGCACCTGCCTGAACGTCGGCTGCATGCCCTCCAAGGCGCTGCTGCACGCCTCGGAGATGTTCGAGGCCGCGACCGGCGGCGAGTTCGCCAAGCTGGGCATCGAGGTCAAGCCGAAGCTGAACCTGCCGCAGATGATGGCCCAGAAGTCCGAGAGCGTCGAAGCCCTGACCAAGGGCGTCGAGTTCCTGATGAAGAAGAACAAGGTCGACTACATCAAGGGCTGGGGCCGCATCGACGGGCCCGGCAAGGTCGTGGTCAAGGCCGAGGACGGCACGGAAACCGTGCTCGAGACCAAGAATATCGTCATCGCCACCGGCTCGGAGCCTACCCCGCTGCCGGGCGTGACCATCGACAACAAGCGCATCGTCGACTCGACCGGCGCGCTGTCCTTGCCCGAGGTTCCCAAGAGCCTGATCGTGGTCGGCGCCGGCGTCATCGGCCTGGAGCTGGGCTCGGTCTGGAAGCGCCTGGGCGCGGAAGTGACCGTGGTCGAGTACCTGGACCGCATCATCCCGGGCACCGACACCGAGGTGGCCACCGCCTTCCAGAAGATCCTCACCAAGCAGGGCTTCAAGTTCAAGCTGGGTTCGAAGATCACCGGCGCGACGGCCGGCGACAAGCAGGTTCAGGTCACCGTCGAACCCGCCGCTGGCGGCGCGGCGGAGACCCTGCAGGCCGACTATGTGCTGGTCGCCATCGGCCGCCGTCCGTTCACCCAAGGCCTGGGCCTGGAGACGGTCGGCATCGTTCCCGACAAGCGTGGCGTGATCGCCAACGACCACTTCAAGACCAGCGCCGCCGGGGTTTGGGTCGTAGGGGACGTGACCTCGGGGCCAATGCTGGCCCACAAGGCCGAGGATGAGGCCATCGCCTGCATGGAGCTGATCGCCGGCAAGGCCGGTCACGTCAACTATGGCATCATCCCGGGCGTGATCTACACCAAGCCGGAAGTGGCCACGGTCGGCCAGACCGAGGACGAGCTGAAGGCCGCGGGCGTCGCCTACAAGGTCGGCAAGTTCCCGTTCCTGGCCAACAGCCGCGCCAAGATCAACCACGAGACCGACGGCTTCGTGAAGGTGCTGGCCGACGCCAAGACCGACCGCATCCTGGGCGCTCACATGGTGGGTCCGAGCGTCGGCGACATGATCGCCGAATATTGCGTGGCCATGGAGTTCGGCGGCGCCTCTGAGGACGTGGCCCGCACCTGCCATCCGCACCCGACCCGCTCAGAGGCCCTGCGCCAGGCGGCGATGGGCGTCGAGGGCTGGGTCACGCAGGCTTAGGTCTGTCCTAAACTTAACGAGCGTTAGCGCTCGACTGGACGTAGAGTGGCGGGGTTTCGAAAATGGAGCCCCGCCATGCTTTTGTCCGCCCTGCTGTTGGCCGCCGCGGTCCAGGCCGCGCCGCCGCCCGTATCGCGTTCCGCGACGCCGCCGTTTCGGGGAAGCGTTGCTGTCTACACCGCCAAGGAAGAGGCCATGGAGGCGATCCGCAAGCCGGCCGTTTGCCGGGAGGCGGGCGTGCAGCTGGTCAACCAGCCTCCGCTCGCCGCCGAGTCCAAGGTCCAGCTCCTGGGCGACCTGCCGCCCGCCAACCATACCCTGACCGTGCTGCGCAGCATCGACGGCTGCCCGGCGTCCTCGACCATCCGCTTCAACGTGGATCGGCCGGCTGGGCGTCGCTAGGCCGCCTTCACCCTTCGCCCACGAAAAAGCCCCGCCAGGGGCAACTGGCGGGGCTTCGACGTTCTCCGAGGGGAGGAGACGCCCTCCGCTACGCGAGGGCGGTACGCTTACTGAAACCCTAGAATTCTTCCCAGTCCTCCGAGACCGGTTGGGCCGATCCGGCGAAGGCGGCCAGCTTGGCCTGGGCCGCGCGGACGGGGTTGGCGCCGGGGCGGCTGGCCGAGGTGGCCGGGGCCACCGCGGGGCGCGGCGCCGGACGCGACACGGCGGTGTTCATCGTCGGGCGGCGGATCGAGGCCGGGCGGGCCTGGGCGCCGCTGACCTGGAAACGCCCGATCATCTGCATCAGGCTGTTGGCCTCGCCCTTCAGGGCGTGGCTGGCGGCCGTCGATTGCTCGACCATGGCGGCGTTCTGCTGAACGGTCTGGTCCATCTGGTTGACCGCGGCGTTGACCTCGTTCAGGCCGGTGGCCTGCTCGGCGCCGCCGGCGGCGATCTCGCTGACCAGAGCGTCGATCTCGCTGACCTTGCCGACGATGGCCTGCAGGGCGTCGCCCGTCTGACCGACCATCGACACGCCTTGACCCACTTGCTGGGTCGAGGTCGAGATCAGGGTCTTGATCTCCTTGGCGGCGTCGGCCGAGCGCTGGGCCAACGCCCGGACTTCCTGGGCGACGACCGCGAAGCCACGGCCGGCGTCACCGGCCCGGGCGGCTTCGACACCGGCGTTCAGGGCCAGCAGATTGGTCTGGAAGGCGATCTCGTCGATGACGCCGATGATCTGGCTGATCTCCTGCGACGACTTCTCGATCTGGTTCATGGCGTCGACCGCGCCGCGCACCACCACGGCCGAGCGTTCGGCGTCCGAACGGGTCGAGGTGACGACGCGCGAGGCTTCGACGGCGCCGGCCGACGAGCGCTTCACCGTGGCGGTGATCTCGTCCAGGGCGGCGGCGGTCTCTTCCAGGCTGGCGGCCTGCTGCTCGCTGCGGCGCGACAGGTCGTCGGCGGCCGAGGCGATCTCGTCCGAACCCGAACCGATGCTGTTTGCGGCCTGGACGATGGTGCGCATTGCCTCTTCCATCTGGGTGATGGCGCCGTTGAAGTCGCCTTGCAGGCGCTCGTAGGCTGGCGGGAACTGGGCGTTGACGCGATAGGTCAGGTCGCCCTCGGCCAGCTTGGTCAGGCCGGTGGCGATGTTCTCCATGACGAAGGCCTGCTCGCGGGCGGCGGCCTCGGCCGCTTCCTGGTTGCGCTGACGTTCGGCTTCGGTCTCGGCGCTGAGGCGCTGCTGGGCGGCCTCGGCGGTGCGCAGGGCCAGGGCGTTGTCCTTGAACACCTGGACCGAACGAGCCATGGCGCCGACCTCGTCCTTGCGCAGGGCGCCGACGACTTCGACGTCCACCGAACCTTGGGCCAGCACCTCCATGGTGCGCGCCAGGTTGTTCAGCGGGGCCGAGATCTTCGAGCGGCCGATCCACAGGGCGAAGATCATGGCGGCGACCGAGGCGACCAGGCCGAACACGATCGACAGCAGGGTGCCGGTGGTCGCGTCCTTGTCGGCCTTGGCCACCATGGCCTTGGTCTCTTCGTTGTGTTTGTTGGTGTAGTCGCCGACGTCCTTGCTCAGGCTGGCGATGTCGGGGTCGATCACGCCCATCACCATCTTGGCGGCCTCGCCGGCGTTCTGAAGACCCAGGTCGGCGCCTTGGCGGGCGCTGGAATAGATGCTGTCGAGGCGGTTCTGGAAGCTGGTGACCAGCTTGGCGGCGGCCGGGTCGGCCTTCTTGATGGCTACCAGATTGGCCTTGGCGTCCTTGTAGGCGATGTCGATCTCGTTGCTGGCGTCCTTGGCCTCGGGCGAGGCGCCGTCGTAGGAAACGGTGCGATAGGCCGCGTAGCCGATGGCGCTGACGCGGCGATTGAAGCGCGCGCTTTCCAGTTCGGCGGGCGCGCGTTGCTCGACCAGCACCTTGGTCGCGTCTTCCGCGACCTTGGACTGCCAGGCGCCGACACCGGTGATCGACAGGGCGACCACGGTCAGGATGACGGCCGGCAGGGCCACCTTGGTCGAAATCTTCAGATCGTCGAACTTCATCGCAAACCCCATGTCCGAGAGCGCTCGCAACGAGGGCGGACTCCGGTCTTGGGGCCACAAGCCGGCAACGCCGTAAAAACGCGGTTAACTGCCAGGCTTTGACCGCCACGAGCGACGGAATGTCACAGGAAGGAGTATCTCGCCCATCCCATCTCGCCCGCATAAGTATGTAATCCGTAGACTAATCAACCTTGTGGGGTATTCTTCAAGCTGCACCAGGCGGTGATGGGACCGCGCGGGGGGGAGAGGAAAAATGACCCAGGCGGCCCGGCCCAATATCCTGCTGATCACCTGCGACCAGTACCGCTTTCCGCGGTTCTCCTACGGGACCGAGGCGGGCTTCGCCGAACCGCTGAAGCGGATCCTGGGCTTCCAGCGCGAGGACGACGACGACAATCCCTACGCCAGGTTCTTTCCCGGCCTGCTAGGCCTGCGTCGGAACGCGGCGCTGCTGCGCAACCACACCATCGCCGCCAGCGCCTGCACGCCCAGCCGGGCGACGATCTATACCGGCCAGTACGGGACCAAGACCGGCGTCACCCAGACCGACGGGCTGTTCAAGAGCGGCGACTCCTACAACTTCCCCTGGCTGGCGGCGGACGGGATCCCCACCCTGGGGACCTGGATGCGCGAGGCGGGCTACTCCACCCACTATTTCGGCAAGTGGCACGTCAGCAATCCGCCCGAGCATTCGCTGGCTCGCTACGGGTTCGACGACTGGGAGGAGTCCTATCCCGAGCCCCATGGGGCGGCGATCAACAATCTGGGCGTCTATCGCGATGTCGGCTTCACCGACCAGGCCTGCGCCTTCATCCGCCGCAAGGCCCTGGCGCTGAACTACAATCGCGCCACCGCCGACGAGCAGGCCCAGGACCCCTACGCCACAGGACCCGATCCCACCGACATTCCGCCCTGGTTCGCGGTGGCCTCCTTCACCAATCCTCACGACATCGCCACCTATCCCGCGGTGATCGCCCAGGCCCTGCCGACCCCGGACAATTCGGGGACCCAGTCGATCTTCGGCCCCCTGACCGCGCCGCTGCAGGGCCAGAAGACACCGCCGCCAACCGCCGGCACGATCCAGATCGCGCTTAATCCCTTGGGCTTTCCGCAGGACTGCACGACGCCGGCGCCGCCGGCGGGGATCGCCAAGGCCTCGCCCACCCAGAACGAGTCCCTGGACGACAAGCCTTCGTGCCAACATGACTACGCCTACAAGGTGGGCCTGGCGCTGAACGCCAAGACCGGCTTCAACCTCGTCAACACGATCAAGACCAAGCTGGACGACAAGTTCCCGAACTTGCCGGACCACGAAAAGGACAGCATCGAAGCTGCGGTCCAGGCGGCGCTTAAGGGCACGATCCCGTTCCAGCTGAGCCAGGACCCGGACGGCTACGCCCTGCAGTTCCTGCAGCTCTATGGTTGGCTCCACTCGGTGGTCGACGTCCACGTCGCGGCGGTGCTCAAGACCCTGGAGGAGACTGGCCAGGCGCAGAACACCATCGTCATCTTCCTGTCCGACCACGGCGAGTACGCGGCCGCCCATGGCATGATGATCGAGAAGTGGCACACGGCCTATCAGGAGGCCCTGCACGTGCCCGTGGTCGTCCGCTTCCCGCCCTCGACCCCGGTGGTCGAGGATGAACCGGACGAGGGGCGGGGACCGCTGGGTTGCACGCCGCGCCAGATCGACGCCCTGACCAGCCATATCGACATCCTGCCCACCGTGCTGGGCCTGGCCGGGGTGACGGCCGAGCAGCGGGCGGGTCTCGCCGAGACCCTGGGCCGCCGCCGCCCCGTGCCGCCGCTGCCGGGCGTGGATCTGTCGGGCCTGCTGAAGGGCCAGACCGACACGGTGATCGAGCCGGACGGCGGCGAGCGCCGGGGCGTTCTGTTCATCACCGACGACGAGATCACCGCCCCTTCGCCCTCGAACGATGATCCCGCCAATCTCAAGTGCGACAAGGAGTTCGAGGTCTACAAGCGGGTGGTCGACCAGGTGAACCACGACCATCCGGCCGTGAACCTGGCCCGCGGCTCGGTGCGACAGCCCAACCATGTGCGCTGCGTGCGAACCCGCGACTACAAGCTGAACCGCTACTTCGATCCGTCCGGCCAGGCGGACCAGGAATGGGAGATGTACGACCTGCGGCTGGATCCCAACGAGGCGGTCAATCTGGTGCAGGTGAAGCGCTCGCCGCCCACCGCGCGGGCGGACCTGCCGTCGCCTTTCGTGGCGCACGAGGTGCAGGCCGAGGCGGATCGGCTGGCGGTGCTGCTGGCGGAGTTGGAGGCCAGGGACTTGTAGGGCCGGGGACACGCACTTGTGCATGTCCCCGATCGTATCACGCCCGCGGGTGGGCCTTGCCGTAAGCCGCCAGCAGGCCGGCCGCGTCAACCTGGGTGTAGCGCTGGGTGGTCGACAGCGAGGCGTGGCCCAGCAGGTCCTGGATGGAGCGCAGGTCCGCGCCCGCCCCCAGCAGATGGGTGGCGAAGGAGTGACGCAGGGCGTGCGGCGTGGCGCGGTCAGACAGGCCCAGGCGGCTCCTCAGCGTCTGCATGGTCGCCTGCACGTGGCGCGGCGACAGCGGCCCGCCGCGCTTGGCGCGGAACAGCGGATCGTCGGGCTCGAGCGTGAAGGGCAGGGCGGCCAGATAGGCGTCGATCCGCTCGCGGACGATATCCAGCACCGGCACGATCCGGGTCTTGCCGCCCTTGCCGGTGATCCGCAGGCTGGCGTCCAGCGGGGCGTCGCGACGGGTCAGGGACAGGCCCTCGGAGATTCGCAGGCCGCAGCCCCACAGCAGGGTCAGAACCGCCTCGTCGCGAGCCACCTCCCAGTCCTCGCGGTCGGGATCCAGCGACAGCTCGGCGATCAGACCGTGGGCCTGGTCCTCGGACACCGGACGCGGGGCGCCGACCTTGATGCGCGGTCCGCGCACCAGGCCGATGGCGGCGTTGGGGGTGTCCAACCGGTGGTCGAGGTAACGGTGGAAGGCGCGGATCGACGACAGGCTCTGCGACATCGAGCGGGGCGAGAGACCCTCGTTGTCGTCGCGCGGTTCGCGGCGGAAGGCCAGATAGGCCCGCAGATCGGCCGCCGTGATCCCGCCCATATCGGCGACCGACAGGGCTTCGCCGCGATGGCGCTCCATGAAGTTCAGATAGGCCAGGACGTTGTCGCCATAGGCCCGCACGGTGCGCGGCGAGGCGCGCTTCTCGTTGGCCAGATGGTCCAGCCAGGCGGTCAGGGCGGCGCGGGCGGTCATCTCCTCACCCGCGCAGCGGGGGAGGTGGCGCGATGCGAATACGCATCGTGACGGAGGGGGCGTTCGAAGGGCAGGGCGGCGAGGGCGCGGACGCCCCCTCCGTCACGTCGCTGATAGCGACGCGCCACCTCCCCCGTTTCTCGGGGGAGGAGCATCATCACAGGATCGGCCAGCGCTCGGCCGTGCGCTCGACGACGCGGGCCAGGAAGGCCACCAGGTCGGACCCCATGTCGGCCGTGAAGCCTTCGGGATCGGACGAGCCGAAGGCCAGCAGGCCCTGGCGCGACGGCTCCCACAGGGCCATGCGGACGATGGCCATGCTCTTGATCTCTTCGATGCGATCGCCGAACAGGCCAAGCGCCGGCGCATGAAACCCCATGCGGGCCGTGCCGTGGTCGCCCATGATCATGTCGATCTGACCGGCGATCAGGCCGTGCCAGCCGGCGGGCACGCGGCCCGGGCCTTCCAGGACGACGACGCCGGCGGCCAGGCCGAAGCGCAGGATGGCCATCTCGTCGACCCGGCGGGCCAGGTCGGAATGGTTGCGGGCGTCCAGCAGGTCGATGACCGCGGCGTGGCTCTGGGCCTGGGCCGAGAAGTTGGCGCGGGCGGTGGCCTCGATCTGGCGGCGGACCAGGGCCTCGCGCTCGTGGGCGGCCGAGACCCGGGCCAGGGCGGCGGGGCCGAAGTCGACGATGTTGCTGGCGTCCGGACGCAGGCCCAGGTCGTTGAGCAGGTCGGGATCGCCGTGCAGGAAGTCCGGCTCGGCCAGCAGGAAGTCGCGGACCAGCGCGGGATCGACCGTCAGAGGCAGCCTGGCTTGCGTCGCTTCGGTCATGACTGGGCCTACTCCGTTCACACTTCGTCCCCATATGCGCTCACAACTCGGGAACAGGCCGATGAAGCCCCAGTTCGGTTAACAGCGGCTTGATGGGGCGGCGACGGCTCCTCTCGACCTGGGGATCTTTCCGAGGCAGAACCCAAGTCCCCTTCATGTCTGGTCCCATGCCCCGCATCGCCTCCGTCCTGCTGCCCATGCCGCTGCCCGAGGCGTTCGACTACGCCGAGCCGGAAGGCCTGGGGCTTGAGGTCGGCGACCACGTGACCGTGCCGCTGGGCCCGCGCGTGATTCGCGGCGTGGTCACCGCCCTGCGCGACGGAACGGGCGGCAACCGGCCGCTGAAGCCGGTGCTCGAGCGGGTGGACGATCCACCCCTGCCGCCCGGGATCCTGGCCTTCGTGGAGTGGGCGGCGCGCTATTCGGTCGACATCCCGGGCTGGCCCCTGGCCATGGCCCTGCGCGGCCTGCGCCATCCCGCCGCCAAGCCCGACAAGGCCCTGGCCCTGACCGGCGTCCAGCCGGCCAAGATGACGCCCGCGCGGCTGAAGGTGCTGGCGGCCGCCCAAGCCGGCCCGCTGGCTTCCGGCGTCCTGGCGACCGCCGCCGGCGTCTCGGCGGGCGTCGTGAAGGGGTTGGTCGACGAGGGCGTTCTGACCGTTACTTGGATCGAACCCGACACCCGCTTCCCGCAGCCGGACCTGTCGCTGCCGCCCCAGACCCTCAATCCCAGCCAGCGGGCCTCGGCCGACGTTCTGGGCGAAATGCTGGGCGCTGGCGGTTTCCAGGCCGCCCTGCTGGACGGGGTGACGGGCTCGGGCAAGACCGAGGTCTATCTGGAGGCCGTGGCCGCCGCCCTGGCCGCCGATCCCGACAGCCAGGTGCTGATCCTGCTGCCCGAGATCGCCCTGACCCAGGCGGTGATCGCCCGCTTCGAGCAGCGGTTCGGCGCGGCCCCGGTCGAGTGGCATTCCGGCGTCTCGCCGCCCCGCCGCCGCCGGGCCTGGGAGGGCGTGGCCACCGGCAAGGCTCGGATCGTGGTCGGCGCCCGCTCGGCCCTGTTCCTGCCGTTCCGCAAGCTGCGGCTGGTGGTGGTGGACGAGGAGCACGACGGCTCGTTCAAGCAGGAGGAGGGCTTCATCTACCAGGCCCGCGACCTGGCCGTGGCCCGCGCCAAGATCGAGGGGGCGCTGGTGGTGCTGGCCTCGGCCACCCCGTCGCTGGAAAGCCTGTGGAACGCCCAGCAGGGCCGCTATCGCTGGCTGCGGCTCAGCGCCCGCCACGGCGCGGCCCAACTGCCCGACATCGACCTGATCGACATGCGCGAGACTCCGCCCGAGCCCGGCCGCTGGCTGTCGCCGCCGCTGGTCAAGGCGGTGTCGCTGACCCTGGCGCGCGGCGAGCAAAGTCTGCTGTTCCTGAACCGCCGGGGCTACGCGCCGCTGGTGCTGTGCAAGGCCTGCGGCGAGAAGATGAAGTCGCCGGACACCGACAGCTGGCTGGTCGAGCACCGCTATACCGGCCGCCTGGTCTGCCACCTCACCGGTTTCTCGATGAAGAAGCCCGAGGCCTGTCCCCATTGCGGGGCCAAGGACAGCCTGACCTCGATCGGCCCCGGGGTGGAGCGGGTCGAGGAGGAAGCGCGGCACCTGTTCCCCAACGCGCGGGTGGCGGTGTTCTCGTCAGACACGGTGTTCGACGCGGCCGGGGCGCGGGCCCTGGTGGAGAGCATGGCGGCCGGCGAGATCGACATCCTGGTCGCCACCCAGGCGGCGGCCAAGGGCCACAACTTCCCCAACCTGACCCTGGTGGGCGTGGTCGACGCCGACCTCAGCTTGCGCGGCGGCGACCTGCGGGCCGGCGAGCGGACGTTCCAGCTGCTGGCCCAGGCGGCCGGCCGGGCCGGGCGGCACGAGAAGCCAGGCCGGGCTCTCCTTCAGACTTACTCTCCAGAGCACGGTGTATTGCAGGCCCTGAAGGCCCAGGACCGCGACGCCTTCGTCGAGGCCGAGATGGCCATGCGGCAGGAGGCCGGCCTGCCGCCGTTCGGACGGCTGGCGGCGGTGATCGCCACAGGGCCCGATCCCGTCGCCCTGGAGGCCTATTGCAACGCCCTGGCGGCGGCGACGCCCAACGCCGAGGGGGTGGAGGTGTTCGGCCCCGCCGACGCGCCCCTGGCGCTGGTGCGCGGGCGGCGGCGCAAACGGTTCCTCGTGCGGGCCGATCGCACGGTGGACCTGCAGGGCTTCCTGGCGGCCTGGCGGGCGCGGGCCAAGGTCCCGAACTCCGTGCGGGTGGTGTTCGACGTGGACCCGTACAGCTTTTTGTAGGGCGGCAGTTTGAACCCCTCTCTCCATAGAGAGAGGGGGGGGCCGCCGCGAAGCGGTGGGAGGGTGAGAGGTTACAATCTCTCAGAACGAAGCTCTAACGCGGACACCGGTCGCCTCCACGTTGGAAGCCCGGCTACGTCGGTTCAAGGTGCTCAGCGGACCGATCTAGGATTTGCCGGTGAGCGGCGAAACCTCTCACCCTCCCACCGCCTGGCGGCGGCGGGCCCCTCCCTCTCTCAAAGAGAGAGGGATTCTAGACCGGTTCCTTCTCCAGCACCGGTTCTGGTCCTGGCTGGCGTCCCCGCAACGGCAGTTCCGGGATCAGGAAGATCACCGCCAGACCCAGGGCGACCACGACCAGTCCGGCGGCGAACACGCCGGTGATGGCGTGGGTCAGGGCCTGGGCCAGCACCGGGTCGGCGTGGCGGGCCGCGCCCTCGACGCCGCCGGGCGTCGTGGCCTTCAGGGCCAGGCCTTGCAGCGAGCCCAGGTCGAAGCCCTGGCCCTGGGCGGCCAGGCGGTGGGTGAGCAGGGCGCCGAACACCGCCACCCCGATTGTCGAGCCGATCTGCCGGAAGAACTGGTTGGAGCTGGTGGCCACGCCGATGTCGCGCGCCTCGACCGCGTTCTGGGTGGCCAGGTTGAACAGGCTCTGGCCGGGGCCAAGGCCCAGCCCCATGATGGCCAGGCGCCAGCACAGGTCGGGCAGGGTGGTCTGGGCGTTGACCTGGGTCAGCAGGCCGATCCCGATCAGCAGCGTCACCGCCCCGGCGATCATCAGCGGCTTGTAGCGACCGGTCTTGCCGACCCACTGGCCGGCGGCGGTCGAGGCCACGATCAGCCCGCCCATCAGCGGCAGGATGGCCAGGCCGCTGGTCGTGGCGTCCACCCCCAGGCCCAGCTGCATGTAGAGCGGCAGGTAGGTCACCACGCCCAGGAAGGCCACGGAGATCAGAAAGCCGGCCAGGTTGGCGGTGGAGAACGCCCGGTTGCCAAACAGCCGCAGCGGGACCAGCGGGTTGCTCACCCGGGTCTGGGCGTAGAGGAACAGGGCCAGGGCCACGGCGGCGAAGGCGAACAGGCCGATGCTCTGGGGCGAGGCCCAGGCGAAGTCGTGACCTCCCAGGCTGAGCGCCAGCAGCAACGGCACGAAGGCGGCGATCAGTAGGATCGCGCCGATATAGTCGACCGCCCCGGTGCGCCGGTGCTGCAGCGGCGGCATCTTCACCAGGATCATGAACAGCGACAGCAGGCTGAGCGGCAGGTTGACGTAGAACACCCAGCGCCAGCCGGCGATCGTGTGCTGGCCCCACTGCACCGTCCCGTGGTCGGTGAAATAGCCGCCGATCAGCGGGCCCAGCACGCTGGCCACGCCGAACACCGATCCGAAGATGCCGGCGAACCGCCCCCGCTCGCGCGGCGGATACAGGTCGGCGATGATCGCGAAGGCGGTGGTGAACAGCGCCCCGCCGCCGATCCCCTGCAGGGCGCGGAAGACGATCAGCTGGACCATGCCGTCCATGCCCAGCAGCGGGCCGAACTCGCCGGACAGGCCCGACAGCCACGAACCGACCAGGAAGATCACGATGCCGGCCACCAGCACGGGCTTGCGGCCATGGATGTCGCCCAGCTTGCCCCAGATCGGCACCATCACCGTCGAGGTCAGCAGATAGGCGGTGGTGACCCAGGAATAGAGCGTCAGGCCGTTCAGCTCGGCGATGATCCGCGGCATGGCCGTGGAGACCACCGTCTGGTCCAGGGCGCTGAGCAGGAAGACGATCATCAGACCCGCCAGCGTCATCCGGCGTTCGGTGTCGGTGAAGGTCTGGGTGGTCATCGCATCCCCATGCGCGGCGTCGCGCCGCTTCATGCGGGCGCGTCGCGCGGTCCGCAAGGGGGACGTGGCGGGATAGGCGCGCCAGAGATTGGGGACAGGCGCATGCGCCTGTCCCCAAACCGTCTAGTCGCTTTTCTTCGCGCCCTTGCGCCGCGAGAGCATGTTCAGGCTTTCCACCCCGGCCGAGAAGGCCATTGCGGCGTAGATGTAGCCCTTGGGGACGTGCACCCCGAAGCCCTCGGCGATCAGCACGGCGCCGATCATCAGCAGGAAGCCCAGGGCCAGCATCACAACGGTGGGGTTGTTGTTGATGAAGTTGCCCAGGGGGTCGGCGGCCAGCAGCATCACGGTCACCGCCACGATCACGGCGATCACCATGATCGGCAGATGGTCGGTCATGCCCACGGCGGTCAGGATCGAGTCGATCGAGAACACCAGGTCCAGCAGGATGATCTGGAAGATCGCGCTGCCGACATTGGAGACCGCCGCCGTCTTCACGTCGGGGGCCACCTCCCCGACGTTGGGATCGACCGTGTGGTGGATTTCCTTGGTGGCCTTCCAGATCAGGAAGAGGCCGCCGGCGAGCAGGATCAGGTCACGCCAAGAGAACGCGGTCTCGAAGGTGGGTTCGCCGTGCGAGAGCGGACCCGCAAGACCCAGGTCGAACACCGGGGCGGTCAGGCCGACGATGAAGGCGATGGTCGAAAGCAGGACCAGTCGCATGATCAGGGCCAACGAAATGCCGATCCGACGCACCCTCTGACGATGTTCGGGCGGCAGCTTGTTGGAGAGGATTGAAATGAACACCAGGTTGTCGATGCCAAGCACGACTTCCATGACGATCAGCGTGACCAACGCGGCCCAGGCGGCCGGGTCGACGGCGAGTTGAAGGAGTTCGTTCATCGTACCGATCTAAGTTCTGGTTCGGAAAACGCGCCGATCGCCTATCCCTCAATAGGCGCCGTCCATGCAAGGAACGCGACGGAAGCCCCCAGGCTTCGCCGAACCGAGAGACGACATGATGCCAGACGCCGCCAATATCAAGCCCCTGACGGCCCTCCGTTTCTTCGCCGCCTTCTGGGTGGTGATGTTCCACTACTGGCCGAACCTCTCCGCGGCGGTCCCGCCGCTGGTGGTCGCCAAGGGCTATCTGGGCGTCGAGGCGTTCTTCACCCTATCGGGCTTCATCCTCTGCCACGTCTATCTGCAGGGCGTCGGCACGGGCCGGTTCAAGTACGGCGACTTCCTGTGGAACCGCCTCGCGCGGGTCTATCCGCTGCACCTGGTCACCCTGGTCGGCGTGGGCCTGATGGCGGTCGCCGCCGGCGCGGCCGGCATCGCCGTCGATCAGAACATGCTGGCCTGGAGCGCTCTGCCGGCCAATCTGCTGCTGGTCCAGGCCTGGGGATTCGCGCCGGTCTCGGGCTGGAACCATCCGTCGTGGTCGATCTCGGCCGAGTGGTTCGCCTATCTCAGCTTCCCGGCCTTCGCCTGGGCCGCCTGGCGGCTGCGCGCGCGGCCGCGCTTGGCCGTCGGCCTGGCCCTGGCCCTGATCGCCGTCCTCTATCCGACTTTCCAAAAGCTGGCGGGCTTTTCACTGACCGAGGCGACGATCCGCTGGGGCTTCCTCAGAATCGTTCCCTGCTTCGCCTATGGCTGCGCCCTGCATGCTCTGTGGCGCTCGGGCCTGGTCACCGGCCGCTTCACGGGGCTAGGCGCCTGCTTGGCGGGCGCCGCCGTCCTGCTCGCTGTACAGTTCGGCGCCCCCGATCAAGTGATCGTCATGGCTCTGGGCGGGCTGATCGTCATGCTGGCGGCCATGGCCGCGGCGGGGTCGCGCTTCGCGACTCAGGCCCCGCTCGTGTATTTGGGTGAGATCAGCTACTCGACCTATATGATCTGCATCCCCTGGAAGATCCTGGCGGTGAATGCAGCGCTCAAGCTTCTGAAGATCGAGGGCGAACAGCTGCCGCTCTATGCTTGGTTGGTCGTGGTGGCGGCACTGGTTCCGCTGTCGGCGATCTCGTACCATCTGGTCGAAAAGCCAGCGCGCGAGCGGATGAAATCTTGGGCTAAGGGCTTGCGGCAGCGACGCCCTGCCACAGCTAAGGCAGGATAAACAGACTTTTCATATTTGCCTGCGAGGGTTATCCCTTAACCCTAGTGACGCGGGGAGTACCCACAGCATGACGAAACGGACGAGAACCCTATGGGGTTCCCTGGCCGCTGCCGCCATGATCAGCCTTGTGCCGATGTCCGGCGCGGTGGCTGACGGGTATTGGCAGTGCGTGCCGTTCGCGCGTCTGATGTCGGGAATTCAGATCTTTGGTGACGCCCGCACCTGGTGGAGCCAGGCGATCGGCAAGTACGACACCGGCTTCACGCCCAAGTCCGGCGCGGTTCTCTGCTTCAAGCCCACCGCCCGCATGAACCTCGGCCACGTCGCCTTCGTCAGCCAGGTGCTGACCGATCGCGTGATCCAGGTGACCCACGCCAACTGGTCGATCATCGACGGCGGCCGCGGCCAGGTCGAGAAGGACGTCACCGTCGTCGACGTCTCGCCGGCCGGCGACTGGAGCCAGGTCAAGGTCTGGTACGACCCGATTCGCGACCTGGGCACCACGGTCTATCCGACCCACGGCTTCATCTATCAGAACAACCAGGCGATCACGATCGCCGCCGCGACCAGCAAGCTGGCCCTGGCCCAGAACGCCGCCGTGTCGCTGGCCAAGTCCGCCGCCAATCAGGTCGCCGCCTCGGTTCGCGCCAGCTCGCCGCTGGACATGATCAACCAGGCCGCCGACTCGACCGACCGCATCGCGGCCCTGATTTCCCAATCCCAGGCCTCGACCCCGCCGCAGGACGCCGACAAGCCGCAAGCCCCGCGTTGACGGCGGGCGCGCTCTGGGCCATGCCCAGGGCTTGAGCTCGTGAGCGTGAACAAGGCGATCTCCACATGCTGAGGGTGCTGCGCCACGGCGCGCCGGGTTTCGAGCCCGGCGGCTTGACCCCCGACTGGACGCTGCCCGCCGACGCGGTGTGGATCGAGCTGGTCTCGCCCAGCCGGGCCGAGGAGGTGGCCGTCGAGAAGTCGATTGGCCTGCTGCTGCCCACCCGCGAGGAGATGTCCGAGATCGAGGCCTCTTCGCGCCTCTACCAGGAAGACGGCGGCACGTTCATGACCGCCACGGTGCTGGTCAACGCCGACGGCGACCTGCCCACGGCCGCGCCGGTGACCTTCGTGCTGACCGGCGACCGGCTGGTCACCATCCGCTATGTCGAGCCCAAGGCCTTCAAGGCGTTCGCCGCCCAGGCCGAGCGCCAGCCCAGCCTCTGCCCCGGCGGCGCCCAGACCTTCCTGGGACTGCTGGACGCCATTGTCGACCGCACGGCCGACATCATCGAGCGCACGGCCAGCGAGGTCGAAACCCAGTCGCGGGTCATCTTCAGCCGCCCGCGCGGCGCGGCGTTCGAGGCCATTCTCAACCGGCTGGGCCGCGCTCAGAACGTCAACGCCAAGGCCCGCGACAGCCTGATCAGCCTGGCTCGCCTGCTCAGCTTCGCGGTGCTGGCCGAGCAGTTCGTCGGCGACAAGGAGCTGCGCGACCATCTCAAGTCGCTGCAGCGCGACGTCCAGTCGATCACCGACCATTCCGGCTTCCTGTCGGGCAACATTACCTTCCTGCTCGACGCCGCCCTGGGCCTGATCAACATCGAGCAGAACGCCATCTTCAAGATCTTCTCGGTCTTCTCGGTGATGTTCCTGCCGCCGACCCTGGTGGCGGGGATCTACGGCATGAACTTCGTGCACATGCCCGAGCTCAACTGGCTGCACGGCTACCCGTTCGCCCTCATCCTGATGATCAGCGCCGCGGCGGGGCCGCTGCTCTGGTTCAAAAGGCGCGGATGGCTTTGACTTTTCGAGGTAAATCGAACGTTTCCTTAAAGATGGCATGACACGGTTCGGCGAAACGAGTCCTCGCATGTCCGCCGCCCCTTCCCCTCAGCAGAGCCTGTTCCGGTCGCTTCCGCCCAAGGCGCTGAAAGCCGCGATCGAGGCCCATGCGCGCTACCTCAAGGGGTTGCCGGCCGGGTCGCGCGCCAATCTCTCCTATGTTGATCTGGATAATGTCGATCTGGAGGGCGTCGACCTTTCCGAGGCCGACCTGACGGGCGTGCGCCTGTCCGGAGCGCTCCTCTCACGCGCCACCCTGGCGCGGGCCACCCTGTATGGCGCCGACCTGCGCGACGCCGACCTGCGCGAGGCCAACCTCGCCCGCTGCGACCTGCGGGGCGTCTGCCTGCGCGGGGCCAATCTGAGCGGCGCCAATCTCTCCGGCTGCGACCTGCGCGAGGGCGTCACCGCCACCCAAGGTAGCGCCGAGGGCTTCAAGATCCTGGAACACCGGACCCGGCGCGGCGAGCTGGACCACGCCGTGACCCGTGGGGCGCGGCTGGACGGCGCCCAGCTGAGCGAGGCCTTCGCCCGGGTCGCCGACCTCACCGACGCGGATCTGGCCGGCGTCAGCCTGCAGGGGGCCCGTCTGAACCGCGCGATGCTGGACGGGGCCAACCTGTCGCGGGCCAATCTCCATAACGCCGACCTCAGCGGCGCCTCGCTGCGCCGGGCCGTGCTGACCGGCGCCGATCTCGCCGGGACCACCTTCGAGGGCGCCGACCTGACGGAGGTGCTGCGCGCGCCACCGCCGATCATCTATATCGACGACGCGCCCCTGCACGAGGTTCTGGAGGCCCACGAGCTGTTCGTGACCAGCGACGGTCGCGAGGGGGTGGCCGCCAGGATCCCGATGGCCGATTTTCGGCCGCTGAAGCGGCTGAAACGCCGCCGCCTGGCCGGCCTGTCGGCGCCCAGCGCGATCTTCTTCGGCATGGATCTGGAGGGCGTCGAGCTGCAGGGCGCCAACCTGGCCGAGGCCGATCTGCGCGGGGTCAATCTGCGCGGCGCCGACCTGCGCGGCGCGCGCCTTGTCGGCGCCCAGCTGTCGCGGGCGGATCTGACCGGCGCTAAGCTGGGACCGCTGACCATCGCCCAGGGCCGGGTCCTGCGCACCGACCTCAGCCGCGCCGTCCTGCGCGGCGCCGACCTGACCGGCGCCAGCGCCCGCCGCGCCCGCCTGATCGACGCAGACCTGGGCCGCTGCAAGCTCGACGGCTGCGACTTGACCAACGCCGAGTTGCCGGACGCGATCGAGGCCTAGCCGCGGCGCCGCCACGGTGCTGGCGTCCGCCGCCATCGTAGCCGAGGCCGCCGATGTCGTCGGCCGAACCGACGCGACGTCTAGCAGGGGCCTGGAGAAGACAGAGGCGTGTTCGATTGTCGGAAACCCGACGATCCATCCATTTACTTGCGAGTATGTCGCCTTATGCTGCCTAAAGTTGATTTGGAGGTCGCCCGCGGAGCGATCCTTCCAGATCTGCATTAGGGGGAGGGGGCCATGGCGGCTGACGAGGCGGGAACCTCGGCGTTCGAGCAATCGCAGATCCTGATGGAGGAATTCGGCTCGGAGGCGAACTTCAACGCCCTGATGGCCGACGAGGCCAAGGCGCTGACCACGCCCGAGGGCATCGAGGAATTCCTGAAGAGCAAGCTGGAGGAGCTGGCCCGGGCCGGCGGCGGCGCGGCCCTGAAATGGGTGTCCGCCTCGCTGCTCAGGGTTCTCGGCCGGGGCGGCGGCGGCTCCGAACTGGAACAGATCAAGGCCATGCTGAACACGATCCTGGCGCAGCAGAAGCTGATCCTGGGCAAGCTGGAGGACCTGCTGTTCGAGGTGAAGTTCCAGCACCTGATCACCCGCGGCTATCCCTCGGTCCAGCAGATCGACAACCTCCAAACGCAGCTCGGGCATCTGTCGAACGTCGTGAACCCGGACGAGCGCAACCGCAGGGCGGCGGCGCTGAGGGCGGCGATCACCGACGTCAACGGCGGCGCCACGGCCAGCCTGAAGGTCATCAGCGACGTCCTGCTCGGCAAGGACCCCATGGGGGTCAGCGATCCGCTGATCCGCCTGTTCACCTCGCGCTGGCAACCGATCTTCCTCGGCCGGCAACTGGCGCCCGACACGCCGCTCAGCACCTACTGGCGCCGGCTGGACGAGTGGCTGCACGGGTTGTTCGTGGTCCAGTACATCGGCATGTCCCAACTGGCCAACGCCCGCGTCGCCGCCGGCGATTTCGAGACCCTGAAGCAGGAGATCGCCGACACCACCAAGAACATGGCGCTGCAGCGGGCCATGCTGAACGAGGCGATCCCGCAATGGACCCGGACCCTGCCGGCCTCCCTGACGGAGGGACGTCGGTACCTCGTGCGCGGTCCCCACATGCATGCGGGCCGATGGGACATCTCCCGTGTCCTGTACGGCGGTCGCGGGCTGGGATTCGTGGACCCCGAGACGCGCAGGCGCTTCCCCCGGGAAGCCCCGAACGCGGAGATATGGCTGTTCCAGAAGCGCAACCCCAACGGCGGCCCCAACGCGCCCAACGCCCCCAACGACTGCTTCTTCCTGCGCCAGGGGCCACGGGATCGGTTCGTCGCCGTCGACAGAGGCAAGGTGGACCTCCGGCCGTACGCCGCATTGCTGCGGCTGGTGATGGCCCCGACAAACGGGCGACAGGGGTGGGGCTCCGAGCCCTTCGTGCCGGCGCTCGGGCTCGTCGGAGCCTCCAAGTACCTGTACTGGCAGCGCAAGGACGACAAAATCGCCCCCGTGCTGGCCGGCGGGCTGGACCGGGCCGCCATCATCCAGATCGTTCCCGCGCCTTAGGCCGCCAGCTCCAGATCCTTCTCCCGCAAGGGCGAGGGGGCCGGATCGCCTACATCCGCTTCTTCAGCGGCACGAGGTCCGGATAGACCGGTTCGCGGTTCTGGGCCTTGGCCTGGAAGGCTTCCATCATGTGCGGCGGCGAGAACATGCCGGTCTGCCAGGTGGCGATGTAGTCCAGCCCGTCCCTGATGCTGTGGTCGCGGGCGTAGTTGATCATCACCTTGCTGCCCGCCACGGCCAGGGGCGACTTGGACGCGATCTCGCGCGCGGTCGCCAGGGCGTGGGCCACCACCTCTTCGTGCGTGTCGAACACCTCGTTGACCAGGCCGATCTCACGGGCCCGGGCGGCCGGCAGGCGGCGGCCGGTGTAGGCCAGCTCGCGCACCCAGCCCTCGGGGATCAGCTTGCACAGGCGCGGGAAGGTGCCGACGTCGGCGGTCATGCCGATATTGATCTCGTGGATCGTGAAGAAGGCATCGCTGCTGGCGTAGCGGATGTCGCAGGCGCTGGTGAAGTCCACCGCCCCGCCGATGCAGCCGCCCTGGATGGCGGCGATCACCGGCATGCGGGCCTCGTCCAGGCAGCTGAACGTGTCCTGCAGGTGGTGCACGTGGCGGCGGAAGCTCTCGGCGGCCACATAGCGGTCGGTCGGGTCGCCGCCGGTCACGCCCTCGCCGTCGGTGAACACCGACAGGTCCATGCCGGCGCAGAAATGCTTGCCGGTCGAGGAGATGACGATGCAGCGCGCGCGAGCGTTGTCGTCGATGTCGCGGATGATGGCTGGAAGCTCGTTCCAGAACGCCCGGGTCATGGTGTTCAGCGCCTCGGGGCGTTTCAGGCGGATATGGGCGACGCCTGTCTCGATCTCGACATCGAAGCAGCTATAGTCCGGCTTATCCTGCACGCGCGTGTCTCCCTTTTGGGATAGTCTGCAACACCCCCGCGTGGGACGCCAACCAGCCCCTACGGAAGCCTGAAGGAAAATAGCCATGGCCAGACATTCGATCGCCACCACCCTGTCCGTCGGCGCGGTGCTCGCGTCGCTGGTCGCCGCGCCGTTGCCGGCGATGGCCCAGTCCAAGGGGATCGGCGGCCTGTTCGGCTGCGAGGGCTCGGGCAAGAAGCAGGAGGGCGGCGCCCTGATCGGGGCCGGCGTCGGCGCCCTGCTGGGCCGTCAGGTCAGCAAGAACGAAAAGACGCTGGGCACCGTGCTCGGCGCGGCGGCCGGCGCGGCGGCGGGGGCCTATATCGGCTGCCGCATGCAATCGACCGACCAGGCCATGGCCCAGCAGGCCACCAAGCGCGCCCTGGACAGCGGCCAGTCGGAGACCTGGAGCAATTCGCGCACCGGCGCCTCGGGCCGCATCGACGTGGTCTCGTCGTCCTATGGTCCCCCGCTCAGCGGCGACGGCCTGCGCTTCGAGCGCGGCGTGACGGTGCTGCGCAGCTATGACGCCGTCGGCGGCGACTATACCGCCCGTTCCACCGCCAACCTGCGCGCGGGTCCGTCGACCAGCGGCAAGGTGGTCGGCAAGCTGTCGGCCGGCGAGCGGGTCGAGGTGCTGGGCGGCGCGCCGAACAGCAACTGGCTGCTGGTGGGCCGCAACGGCTACGGCGTCGGCTATGTCTCGTCCTCGCTGCTGCGCCAGAGCGGCTATGGCCCGGCCCCCAGCTGCCGGATCATCAACGCCTCGATCAGCACCAGGGGCGCCTCGCCCACCACCGAACGCTACAGCGCCTGCAAGGACACCAAGGGCGAGTGGGAGCTGACGGCGGCGTAAGTTCGGCCTGACACTTGCCCCCAACCGTGGGGGCAAGTGTTCGCCACCCAAACCTCTAAAGATCCACGACCTCGCACTTCAACCGCGCCCGGATCTCGTCCGCCACGATCGCCCGGTGGCAGCACGTCGCCTCGGCTTCATAGCAGAGCAGGGCGACACGCTTTTCGCCGGCCAGGGCGGTCGCCTCGCCCAGCGCGACCTGGGCCGCCGGTTCGGCCAGGTGGGCGTGGAAGATGTGCCGCATCTCGTCGGTTCGCCCTCGCCGCGCCGCCTCGCGGCCGGCCTTGGGCGTGCCTAGCGGCCGCAGGTGGACATAGTCGATCCCCTCGGCCCTCAAGCTGGCGCCCAGCATGGTCTTCGAAAAGCCGGGCCTGCGCGAGGCGGCGACGGCGCGGACGTCGACGACGGTCTCGACGCCGGCGGCCTTCAGCCGGCCGATCATGCCGTCCAGGGTGTCGGTCTCATAACCGATGGTCGCGAGCTGTTTCATGGGCGCCTCCATGGACGAGGTAACGCCGCGCGCCTAACTTAGGGCCCAGCAGCCGCAACAGGAGCCTCCCGCCATGGACGCGGCCGTCTTTCGCGAACCCCGCCGACGCTTCATTCCGATCGCCAGCCGCGCCGGAGCCGGCGAGATGGCGGTGCTGGAGTTCGGACCCACCGATCGGCCGGTCGATGTGGTCTTCGTCCACGCCAACGGCTTCAACGGCCAGACCTATCGCGCCCTGCTGGCCCCGCTGTCGGCCGGCCTGCGGGTGCTGGCGGTCGACCAGCGCGGCCATGGCTCCAGCCGCCTGGCGGCGAATCCGGAGCACCGGCGCAGCTGGCTGGACCTGCGCGACGACCTGCTGGCCCTGCTGACCGCCCTGGACCAGACCCAGCCGGTCGTCCTGGCCGGCCACTCGATGGGCGGCACGGTCAGCCTGCTGGCCGCCGCCGCGGCGCCGGACTCCGTGCGCGGCCTGGTGCTGCTGGATCCGGTGATCATGCCACGGATCATGGCCGTCTACGCGCACATGCCCTGGACCTCCGGCGCGCTCTGGAAGCGCCTGCCGCTGGTGCGGGGCGCGCTGCGCCGCCGCGCCGTGTTCGACAATCGGGAGGCCGCCTTCACCGCCTATCGCGGACGCGGGGCCTTCAAGACCTGGCCCGAGACCATGCTGGCCGACTATGTGGGCGGCGGCTTCAAGGACCGCGACGACGGCAAGGTGGAACTGGCCTGCGCCCCGGCCTGGGAGGCCTCCAACTACAGCGCCCAGGCCCATGATCCCTGGCGGGCCATGGGCCGCATCCGCTGCCCGATGCGCCTGATCAAGGCGGAGCAGGGTTCGACCGCGCATGTCGGCGACGGCGCGGGCCTGACGCGTCGTCATCCGTCGATCCGGGTCGAGACGGTGCCGGGCGCCAGCCACTTCCTGCCGATGGAGCGCCCGGACCTGGCGCGCGAGGCGATCTTCGAGATGGCGACGGCCTAGGCGTGGCGAGAACCTTGGCGGACCTGGCGGCGCGCTACGCCACGCATCCGGAGATGGCCGGGGTGACGATCGACGGTCCGAACGTGATCGGGACTGGCCGCGACGGGCTGCTGCACCTCGCGGCGCGGATGGGGCAGGCGGCGGACGTCCGCGACCTCGTGCGTCTCGGCGCCGGCATCGACCTGCCCGGCGACCGGGGCTTCACCGCCTTGCACTACGCGGCCGCGGCCGGCCACGCCGGGGTCGCCGACGCCCTGCTTGAGTTGGGGGCCAATCTCGACGCCAAGAACGACTGGGAGCAGACGGCGCTGGAGGTAGCGATGCTGGCGGGGCATGGGGCGCTGATGGAGCGCTTGTAGCGGGGACATGCCCTTGCGGCGTGTCCCCATCAGCTGGCGCCGCGCCTGGAATTGGGGACACGCCGCGAGGGCATATCCCCGTCAGAGCGCCAACCCCGCCACCGCCGACTTGGCCAGTTCCGCCCGCGCCGCGTCCGAGATCGGCGCCACCTTGCGGGCGTCGAGGTCGAAGGTGATCGCCACCGCCTCGGACGTGCCCCAGGCCCTGCCGGTGGTGGGGTCCAGCATCCAGTGGATCACCCGCATGGCGCTGCCCGTCGTCCCGACCAGGCCGGAGCGCAGTTCCACGCGGTCGCCGGCCCGGGGCCAGGCCAGCTGGACCAGGCGGTATTCCAGGACCGCGCCGCCGACCCGCGCGGGCTTGTGGTCGGCATGGGCCACTACGATGTCGCGGAACGGGCCGATGAAGCTGCCGATGCCGTCCGAGACCCGGCCGATGAACTGCTCGGCGCGCATTCGTCCGTATACGTCGCAATCGGTCGGCGACAGGGCGCCCAGCCCGATCCTTTGGAGGCCCAGGGCGTCGGCGCGCTCGAGACTGGCCGTCGGCTCGAACGGCGACAGGTCCAGGCCGCGGGCCCGGGCCTGTTCGGGAACCTCGACCTTCAGCGCCGCCGCCCGCTCGTGCACGATACGGGGCCAGGGAAAGGCCTCGCCCTCGCGCGGCGTGACGTGGGCGATGGTGGTCTGGAAGGTCGCCGCCAGTTGGCCGCTGGCGGTGTGGACCAGTAGCTGCAGCACCTTGGCCTCGGTGTCGGAAATATCGATCACCCCGCCCAGCATGTGCAGGGTGGCCCCGGCATGGGCCTCGCGCAGGAAGCGGATATGCTGCTCGCGGACCACCACGGTGGCGTTGGCGTAGGGTGAGAAGGCGTGCGGCAGGCCCAGTTCCGCCGCCAGCCCCGCCAAGCCCTCCATGGCCCGCACGACGTAGTGGCGCACGTTCATGTGCCCCATCTCGTCGCAGTCCCAGGTGTTTACGCCCCCGCGCCAGATCTCGACGCCGGGGTGGGACTCGGTGGGCGTCATGGCGATGGTTCCGGGGCGGGTGAACGGATGTTCGAACCCTAGCGGCGTTTGCTTGCCGTCCGCAATCGCCCGCGCCCCGCCGTCAGGACTTCCCGCCCGTAGGTTTTCCGCCCGCAGGTTTCTCGCCAGAGGGCTTCTCGTCGAGGCTGAGCTCGCTGAGATAGCCCATGACGCCGAGGTTGGGCTTGGCGCTGGTGGTGATCCTGACATAGCGGGCGGTGGTCCTGGGCAGGTCGAAATACTGCCAGCCGTCGTTCGCCGTGACGTACATATTCAGGACTTGCACGGTGGCCACTGGGCGGAACGGACCGGTCAGGGCGTCGCCGGCGGCGATCTCGATCGTCGCGGGATTTTCGTCGGCCTCAAGGACCAGGATGCCGAACCGGTCGAAGGTGGCGGGGCGGTCGTCCTGGAAACCGAAGATGGCCGAGGCGTCGAGGAAGGTCACGACGGTCCCGTGGGCCAGGACGCCGTCATTGGCCGAGGCCCAGGACTTTTCCGGCGCGGCGACCAGGCGTCCGCCGGACTGGGGCGACAGCAGGTTGCGGCCGGGCGGTCCGGTCAGGGGCGGTCCGGCCTCGGACGCGTCGGCGGGCGGCGCGGGCGCGGCCAGGGACAAGGGGGCGGCGGCGGAGGTGGTCGTTGACGGAGCGGCGCCCGGCCCTGACGCCGTCACGGTCGGCCCTTCCGAAGCGTTTCCGCCGATTATGCCGGCCTGGTGCAAGCCGACGACCAGGCCCGTGACCGCCGTGAGCAGGCCGGCGATGGCGCTCATCACGACCGGCGTGCTGTGCCACCAGGATGTCTTGGCCTGTTCACGATCGCTCATCTCGCACTCCAAAGGGGTGAGGCGGGGTTTCAATCGTAAAAAGTGTACAGACTTTGGGCGGGGCGCCTAGGCGTCGCGGCAATCGGCGCAGAGGCCGTGGGCCTCGATGGTCACGGCGGTCAGGGCGTAGCCCGCCGAGGCCCCGGCGGCGATGATCTCGGCGCTGGCCTTGGGCTCGATCTCGCGGGTGGCGCCGCAGCAGTCGCAGATCAGGAAGGCGGCGGCGTGACCGTCGGCCTCCTTGCGGCAGGCGACATAGGCGTTGAGGCTTTCGATGCGGTGGGCGAAGCCCTGCTTTTCCAGGAAGTCCAGCGCCCGGTAGACGGTGGGCGGCTTGGCGGGCGGACCGTCGACGGCGAAGCTGGCGATCAGGTCATAGGCCTTCACCGGCTGGCCGGCCTGCAGCAGCAGTTCCAGCACCCGGCGGCGCGGCGCGGTCAGGCGCTGTTCGGCCGCCCCGCAGCGCGCCTCGGCGGCGGCCAGCTCGGCCTCGAGGGCGGAACCGGCGACGCCGTGGTTGTGGTGGTCGTGATCGCAAGCGGCTTGGGCCATGGCCAACAGGTAGAGGGCGCGAAGGTCAGGTGCAAGCGCGCGTCAGTACGGGGCCTGGGCCAGCAGGGCGGCCTGGGCGTCGCACCGGGCCTTGTCCGGGGCGGGGCCTGCCGCCCGCGCGGCGTCCAGCTCGGCGCCGACCGCCGCCAGGTCGGCCTGGAAGTCCGGCGAGGCGCCCAGGGCTTCCACCAGGGCCGTGGCGTTGATCCGGCCGGCGTCCACCGACGAGGCGTTGTGCACGCCGCAGACCACCCGGCTTTCACCATAGGCCCGAGCGCGGGCGAGAAGAGCCTCGGCCCGGTCGGGCTGGGCCTTGGCCAGCACCAGGCCCACCGTCCAGCCCCAGGTGGCGTGGCCCGACGGATAGTCCGAGGTCAGCCCCACGATCATGCCGCTGCGGACGCAGATCGCGCCGCGATCCACCTTGTAAGGACGTTTGCGGTCGTAGAGCTTCTTGGGGCCGGAGATGGCCGGCCGGACGTCATGGCTGACCCGGCGCAGCATGGCCGCCAGCCGGGGGGTGGTCTGGCGTGTTGGGGTGACGCCGAGGGCGCAGCTGTAGGCGTCCATGATCCTGGCCTCCCGCGCGTCCTGCCGGGCCAGCGACCAGCGGGCGCTGTCCTTGAGGGCGCGGGTGTCCAGGAAGGTGCGGCGGTCCTGGTCGTAGGCGGGCGAGCCCCAGGCGGGCGGCGGCGGCACGGCCTTGCGCCCGTCATAGGCGCCCTCGGCCAGATAGGGTGAACCCGTCGCGCAGCCCGCGACAACCAGGCCGGCGAGGGCGGCCGCCCACAAGACGCGCATGAAAAAGGTCCCCGAAGCGAACTCCGGGGACCCTGCATTTTCAGGTCGTCCGTATCAAGCCTACTTGCCGAACAGCTTTTGCCAGCGCGGCTTTTCGCGGCCTTTCCAGGCTTCGCGGTGATAGGCGTCCGAGGCGATCAGCGGCACCACGGTGGTGGCTTCGGCGAACACCATCTGCTCGTGGGTGGTGTTGACCTTGCCCCACGAGGCGGCCTCCTTCAGCGTCGAGGAGCTGCAGGCGCCGTCGCGCACGTCGGCCACGGTGATCTGGATCGCGTACTTGTGCATGTCGGCCTCGACACCGAGGATCTCGGCGCAGACCACGGTGTCCTGGGCGAAGTTCTTGGGAACGCCGCCGCCCACCATGAACAGGCCGGTGGTGCCGGCCGCGATCTTGATGTCGGTCAGTTCGCGGAAGTCGGCGACAGCGTCGATCATCAGATAGGGCTGCTTGGCGGCGATGCGTTCCTTCTGGTGCTTGACCAGGCCAAAGCCGGCCGAGCTGTCGACGAAGGCCGGGCAGAAGATCGGCACGCCCTCTTCATAGGCCGTCTGGATCAGCGAGCCGGGCTTCTTGGCGTTGCCTTCGCTGAGCCACTTGCCCATTTCCCAGATGAACTCGCGCGAGCTATAGGCGCGCGGCTCCAGGCGGTTGCAGATCTCCAGGATCGTGTGATCGCAGTTCTGGAGCTCTTCCTCGTCGATATAGGTGTCGTAGATGCGGTCGATATAGTTGTCGCGCAGCACGTTGTCATCGACCGGGCCGGCGGCCTGGTAGTGTTTGAAGCCCAGGGCCTCGAAGAAATCCATGTCGACGATCGAGGCGCCGGTGGCGACCACGGCGTCGATCATGCCGTTCTTCACCATGTCGCGATAGACGTGCATGCAGCCGCCGGCCGAGGTGGAGCCGGCCAGGATCAGCCACGGCGAGCAGGACTTGTCGGCCAGCGCCATGTTGAAGATGTCGGCGGCGCGGGCGGTGTCGCGCGAGCTGAACGACATCTTGCGCATGGCGTCGATGATCGGACGGGCGTCGAACGCGGTGATGTCGATGTGCTCGACGACGTTCTGCAGCAGCTCGGCCTTGGTGTTATTCGGAACGGGAGCGTTCATCGCTTCGGTTTCCCTGACTTTGGACGCCCGTCGTTGAAAGGGACCTTCCACCGGGACGGAGCGACCGGTGGGGGCGAACAGGTTTGCGCCGTGGAAGGCCCCCTCAGTCGCTCCGCGACAGCTCCCCCAGAGGGGGAGCATCTAGCGCGATCAATCCTCCCCCTTTGGGGGAGGTGGCCCAGAGGGCCGGAGGGGGTCTTCCACGGCGTTGAAGGTCTAAACGCCTAACAAGTCAAATCAGCGACGACGGCGCTTCTTCCCCGCCGCGCCCTTGGGCCGCGAGAACCGCACGATCTTGCGCTCCTCGGCCTCGGGCCGCGGGGTGGGGATCGAGCGCTTGGCCAGGCCGTACATCGAGGCCATCGGGGCGTCCTGCACCTCGGCGGTGTCGGTCTCCCCAAAGCCGTTGAAGCGGGTCGACATGGCCACGCCATAGGCGCCCAGCATGCCGATCTCGATGTAGTCGCCCTCGTCGATGCCGTCGGGCAGGTAGAAGGGGCCCGGCATGTGATCGACGCTGTCGCAGGTGGGGCCGTAGAAGCGGAAGGGGCGCAGGGCTTCCTCCGCCACTTCGCCGCCGTCCTTGCGGTAGGCCTTGACCGGGAAGGGCCACTTCATGTGCGCCGCGTCGAACAGCGAGCCGTACGAGCCGTCGTTCAGATAGAGCGCGTCGCCCTTCTTCAGTTCGACCTTGACCAGCAGCGACGAGGCCTCGGCCACCAGGGCCCGGCCGGGTTCACACCACAGCTGGGTGGTCTCGTGCACCATCATGTCGTTGAAGCCGCGATCGATGGCGGCCAGATATTCCGACAGCTCGGGCGGGGCCATGCCGGGATAGATCGACGGGAAGCCGCCGCCCACGTCGACGACGTCGGCCAGCACGCCGGCGCGAACCAGCGCGCGCGAGGCCTGGGCCATCGCCGCCTGGTAGGCGGTGGGCCGCATGCACTGGCTGCCGACGTGGAAGGAAACGCCCATCAGGTCCTGGGTGGCGCGACGGGCGGCCAGCAGCAGGGCGGGCGCATTGTGCGGCTCGACGCCGAACTTGCCCGACAGGCTGTAGGCCGCACCCTCGGCCTGCACGCCCATGCGGACAATCAGGTTCAGGTCCTTGGCTTGGCCGGTGGCGTCCAGGATCTTGGCCAGTTCCTCATGGGTGTCGAACGAGAACGTCCGCACGCCATGATCGAAATAGGCGGCCGAGATCGCCACGCGGCTCTTCACCGGGTGCATGAAGGCCATGCGCGAACCCGGTGCGTGCTCGGCGACGAGCTCGATCTCGTTCAGGGAGGCCACGTCGAACGACCGCACGCCGGCCTCGACCAGCTCGCGGATCACCCACGGCGAAGGATTGGCCTTCACCGCGTAAAAGACGTCGCCCTTGAATTCAGCCTGGAACCAGCGCGCCGCTACCGACACCGCGTCCGGTCGCACGAGTGCGACGGGACGTTCCGGTGACCGCTCACGGACCAGGTCCAGGGGTGTATGGTACGTGTGCAATTCACGTAGACCCCTGCAGAAGTGAAACCCAGGCCGGCGTTAGCAGCGCTTATGAGGACTTCGGGTCCGCCGGAGCGAGCGAAATAGGGTCATACCTCGACGATGTAAAGTGACATTTGGGCGCGGGGTTTCTCAGAGGGGCGATAGTGGGGCGCCGGCGGCCCAAACCGTGTCCCGGCAAAGCCTCCAGAGCGGTTTGCATTCCCCGCCTGTCCGGGTCCTCGGGGAAACCGATCCCGCTTCCGTCACAAATCCGTTGCGTCCGTGCCCCAAACCGACGAACGCATTTCCCTACGCTGGAAACCTCGTTAAGGATTCGCCCCGACCATGACGTCGGACCCTGTTCTCTCGATCCGCTCCGCCTCCAAGACCTTCGGGTCGCGCCGGGCGCTCGACGCCGTGTCGCTCGACGTCAGTCGCGGCGAGATGATCGCGCTCATCGGTCCCTCGGGCTCAGGCAAGTCGACCCTGCTGCGCTCGATCGACGGCCTGCAGACCATCGACCCGCCCGTCCAGACCAAGGGCGGTCCTGAGAAGGGCGCGGAGGGGACGATCACGGCCTTCGGCGGGCCCGTCCAGGCCAGGGGCAAGGTCAGCGACCAGGTTCGCACGGCGCGCATCCGCATCGGCTTCATCGCCCAGCAGTTCAACCTGGTCGGCCGCCTGAGCCTGTTCACCAACGTCGCCCTGGGCTCGCTGGGGCGGATCGGCTTCGCGCGGGGCCTGTTCGGCGCCTGGCCGGCCGAGACCCGCTCGGCGGTCATGGCCGCCCTGCATCGGGTGGGCGTGGCCGACTACGCCGCCCAGCGCGCCAACACCCTTTCGGGCGGCCAGCAGCAGCGCGGCGCCATCGCCCGCGCCCTGGTCCAGAAGGCCAAGATCATCCTCGCCGACGAGCCTGTCGCCTCGCTCGATCCCGTCTCTGCCCGCAAGGTCATGGAGATCCTCCGTGATCTGAACAAGACGGATGGTCTTACGGTCGTCGTCACCCTGCACCAGGTCGATTACGCCCTGCGCTATTGCGATCGGGTGGTGGCGCTGAAGGCCGGCAAGAAGGTCTATGACGGCCCGACCAGCGGTCTTGGCCGCGACAAACTCATCGACATCTACGGCCCGGAATTCGAGGACGTATTCTGGGAAGGAGCTCCGCAATGATCCGCCGCACTCTCATCGCCGGTCTGGCCCTGGCCGCCCTGTCGCTCGCCGGATGCGGGGACAACAAGGCCGCCGCGCCCGCCGCCAAGGACACCATCGTGTTCTCGATCCTGTCGACCGAGTCGGCCCAGAACATGGAGAGCTACTGGAAGCCCATCCTGGCCGACATGGAAGCGTCGACCGGCATGAAGGTGAAGCCGTTCTTCTCGTCCAACTATTCGTCGCTGATCGTGGCCATGGGCGCCAAGCAGACCGACGTGGGCTGGTTCTCCAACCAGTCGGGACTGGAAGCCGTGCGCCGTTCGAACGGCGAAGTCTTCGCCCGCACGTTCGACCCGTCGGGCACCGACGGCTACAAGTCGGTGATCATCGTCCCGGCCGACAGCAAGCTGACCGTGGAAGGGCTGCTGAAGTGCGACAAGACCCTGGACTTCGGGATCGGCGACAAGAAGTCGACCTCGGGCACCCTGGCCCCGATGACCTACCTGTTCATCCCCGCCAGCAAGAAGCCCGAGACCTGCTTCAAGACCGTGCTCAGCGCCAGCCATGACGCCAACCTGTTCGCGGTGGCCAACGGCAAGCTGGACGCCGCGACCAACAACTCCACGGCCCTGCGCCTGAACCTGTACGCCAAGGGCGGCGCCCAGGCCAAGAAGGTCAAGGTGATCTGGGAATCGCCGACCCTGCCGGAGGATCCGATCGTCTGGCGCAAGGACCTGGATCCGGTCGTGAAGGAAAAGGTCCGCCAGTTCTTCCTGACCTACGGCCAGGGCGACACCCCGGTCGCGGCCCAGCAGCGCAAGAACCTGGAGCGCCTGTCGATGGGCGGCTTCAAGGCCGCCGACGACACCCACCTGCTGGTGGTGCGCGAGATGGAGGCCCTGGAGCAGGTCGGTCTGGCCCGCGAGGCCGGCGACCAGGCCAAGCTGGCCGCCGCCGAGAAGGCCATGGCCGACATCAAGGCCCAGCGCGTCGCCGCCGAGGGCAAGGCCGGCGTGGCCGCGCCGGTCAACTGAACCCGGACGACTGAACGGTCATGAGCGCCCAAACCACGAGCGACGTCATCCCGCCGCCGCCCAGCAAGCCGATCTCGGCGCGGGCCTTCGACCTGCTGCTGTGGGGCGGGGTGATCGCCCTGCTGGTGATCAGCTTCAAGCCGGCCGAGATCGACAAGTTCCCACAGCTGTTCAGCGACGCCAGCAAGATGCAGGGCTTCGCCAGCGGCTTCTTCTCGCCGTTTGTCGATCGCGAGGCGTTCCTGGCCGCCGACTGGCCGCTGTATGTCGGCAAGATGTGGCAGACGATCCAGATGGCGCTGTGGGGCACGGCCCTGGCCATCCTGGTGGCGATCCCGCTGGGGCTGCTGGGCGCGCGCAACATCACCCCGTGGTGGATCCAGCAGCCGGTCCGCCGCCTGCTCGACCTGATCCGCTCGATCCCCGACCTGGTGGTGGCGCTGATCTTCATCACCGCCGTGGGCCTGGGCCCGTTCGCCGGGGTGATGGCCCTGATGTTCAACACCGGCGGCGTGCTGGCCAAGCTGTTCGCCGAGGCCGTCGAGTCGATCGACAAGGGGCCGGTCGAAGGCGTGCGGGCGACCGGCGCCGTCAAGCTGCAGGAAGTGGTCTGGGGGGTGATCCCGCAGGTCGCGCCGCTGTGGACCAGCTACGCGCTCTATCGCTTCGAGTCCTCGAGCCGCTCGGCCACCGTCCTTGGCCTGATCGGGGCCGGCGGGGTCGGCCAGGTGCTGCTCGATTCCATCAACGGCTTCCAGTACGACCAGACCGGCTGCATCGTGCTGGTCATCGTCGTGGCCGTCTCGATGATCGACCTGCTGTCGCAGATCATCCGCACACGTCTGCTTTAGGGACGGCTTATGTGGCCTTCGCGCCACAATTAAGATATTGAAAAGACTTGTCATCGGTCTGTCATCAAAGGGTGGCTGAACCGTCACGGGACCTCCGTAAAGCGCTTCTACCTGATCCGGACCAACGGGCAGGGGGCAAAGCCTTAAGGGGAATTCTCACATGCGGAACAAGACCTCGCTGGTCTGCGGCGCGGCGCTGGGCGTCATGCTCGCCTGCGGCCTCGGCGTCGCGGCTCACGCGCAAGACACCTCGGTCGCCTGGAAGGGCGCGCCGCAATGGACGAACGACGACGTCACCTTCAAGGTCCGTGGCCGGATCCTGCTCGACGCGGTCTTCCAGGAAGTCGACAAGGACGGCGGGGCCGTCGGCGACTACGACACCAGCAACGTCCGCGGCCGCCAGGTCTTCCTCGGCGTCGAAGGCAAGCTGAACAACTACATCGCCTACAAGATCGAAGGCGGCGCGGTGAACGGCGGCGCCTGGGCCTGGGATGACGCCGTCCTTGAGGTCAAGCCGACCGAAGCCACCAGCCTGATGTTCGGCAACATCAAGGTCGCCGGTCTGGAAAACCTGACCTCGACCCGCTTCACCACCTTCATGGATCGCGGTCCCTACGGCGACTTCGGCGTCGACAGCTACCAGCTGGGCGTCGTCGGCAAGTATGTCGGCCCCAACTACAGCGCGACCCTGGGCGTCCAAGGCGGCAGCCTGAACAACGCCGACGTGACCGCCGCCAACGCCGACGCCAAGGAACGCCTGGCCATCACCGGCCGCGCGCACTGGGCGCCGATCGCCACCGACGCGGACAAGGTCCACCTGGGCGTCTCGTACCGCTACCGCAACCGCGGCGACGAAGGCATCTTCGCCTACACCGGCCGCACCAACACCGCCTACAGCAACGGCACGCTGTACACGACGGGCGCCATCGGCAACCGCGACGGCACCATCGCCGTCGAAGGCGCCTGGGTGCATGGTCCGTTCTCGGTGCAGGGCGAGTATTCGAGCATCGACGTGACCCGCGCCGGCACGGCGGGCGCCGATCCGACCGTCAAGGTCGGCTACGCCTTCGTCAGCTTCTGGCCGACCGGCGAGAGCCGCAACTACAACGTCGCCTCCGGCGAATTCGGCCGTCCGAAGATCCTGAATCCGATCACGGCCGGCGGCTGGGGCGGTCTGGAACTGGCGGTCCGCTACGACTTCGCCGACCTGAACGACGCCTATGACACCCTGAGGGTCAAGCCCGCCACCTCGCAAGCGGGCGAGTACACCGGCTGGACCCTGGGCGCGAACTACTACCTGACGGGCTATGTGCGCTTCCAGGCCAACTACACCGACGGCAAGGTCGACAACATCGGCGTCAACCAAGACTTCGAACTGAAGCAATTCCAGCTGCGCGCGCAGCTGGACTTCTAAGACCCCCGGGCCGGCGCTCCGTTCCCCAAAGGGGCGGAGGCCGGCCCGGACCCTTCTGTCAACGCTCCCCAGAGACTCCAGGAGTCCTCCATGAAGAAGCTGCTTTCCTGCGCGGCCGCCGCCGTCGCCCTTTCGGGCCTCGCCGCCGCCCCCGCCCACGCCGCCCGCGACTATGTCTGGGCCGCCGGTTCGTCGACCGTGTTCCCGTTCGCCACCCGCACCGCCGAAAACTTCGCCAAGAAGACCGGCAAGAAGGCTCCGAAGGTTGAAAGCCTCGGCACCGGCGGCGGCATCAAGCTGTTCTGCTCGGGCGCCGGCGAAGGCTTCCCGGACATCGCCAACGCCTCGCGTCCGATGAAGAAGTCGGAATTCGACGCCTGCGCCGCCAAGGGCGTCAAGGACATCATCGCGATCAAGATCGGTTTCGACGGCATCGTCGTGGCCACCGACAAGGAAGGCGCCGACTACAACTTCAAGCGCGAGCACCTGTATCTGGGCCTGTCCAAGCAAGTCCTGAAGGGCGGCCAGTTCGTGGCCAACCCCTACAAGACCTGGGACGAAGTCGGCTCGGGCCTGCCGGGCAACCGCATCAACGTCTACGGCCCGCCGCCCACCTCGGGCACCCGCGACGCCTTCGTGGAGCTGGCTATCGAGGAGGGCGCCCGCAAGTTCCCGACCGCCGACGCCATCCGCTCGGACAACGAGAAGAAGTTCAAGCAACTGGTCGATCCGCTGCGGACCGACGGCTGGGTTGACGCCGGCGAGAACGACAACGCCATCGTCGGCACCCTGACCAAGACCCCCGGCTCGCTGGGCGTCTTCGGCTGGTCCTACCTCGAAGAGAACATGGACAAGATCAAGGGCGCGTCAATCAACGGCGTGAAGCCCTCGGCCCAGACCATCGCCGACGGCTCCTACCCGCTGTCGCGCTCGCTGTTCATCTACGTCAAGAAGAGCAGCATCGGCGTGACCCCGGGCCTGGCCGAGTTCCTGGCCGAGTTCACCTCGGACGCGGCCAGCGGTCGTGGCGGCTACCTGCAAGGCCGCGGCCTGATCCCGCTGCCCCCCGGCCAGCACGCCGCCCAGAAGGCCGTCGTGACCAACAAGACCGTGATGGCTCGCCCGGCTTCCTAAGCCCGGACGATCTTTTCGATACGATGACGCCGCGGTCCCCATGGGCCGCGGCGTTTTCTTTTGTATAGTGGTCGAACCGCGCCCGCTGGTGCGCGCCAACCCTGAAGGGCCATGATCCTCCTCGCGCTCGTTGTCGTCTTGCTCCTCGTTCTGTTGAACGGGGTGTTCTCCATGTCCGAACTGGCGGTGGTTTCCGCCCGCCGCGCCCGCCTCCAGACCTTCGCCGACCGCGGCGACAAGGGCGCGAAGCTGGCCCTGGCCATGGCCGAGCATCCAACGCGGTTCCTGTCGGCCGTGCAGGTGGGCATCACCCTGATCGGCATCCTGGCCGGCGCCTACGGCCAGGCGACGATCGCCGGCGCGCTGGACAAGTGGCTGGAGCCGTTCCCGGTGATCGGCCCGCATTCCGAGGCCATCGCCACCATCATCGTGGTCATCGGCCTGACCTATGTGTCGGTGATCCTGGGCGAACTGGTGCCCAAGCGCCTGGCCCTGCTGTTCCCCGACGCCATCGCGCGCCGCATGGCGCCGTTCCTGGCCATCGTCGCCACGGTGCTGCGCCCGTTCGTCACCGTCCTGACCGTCTCGACCGCCGCCATCCTCAAGATCCTCGGCGTGCGCGACGAGCGGACCAACGACATGACGGCCGAGGAGGTCGAGACCGTCCTGGCCGAGGGCGCAGACGCCGGCCTGATCGAGCCCGAGGAGCGGGCGATGATCAACGAGGTCATGCGCCTGGGCGACCGGCCCGTACGCGTGGCCATGACCCCGCGCCGCGACCTATTCTGGATCTCGCTGTCGGACACCCAGGAGCAGATCCTGGGCGAGATCCGCGCCTGCCCCTATTCGCGGATCGTGGTGGCCAGCGAGGATGACCTGGACGGCGATATCGGCGTGATCCTCAAGAAGGACCTGCTGGACGCCTGCCTCGCCGGCGACACCATCGACATCAAGAGCCACGTCCAGCAGCCGATCGCCATCCCCGAGACCATGTCGCTGCTGCGGGCCATGGCGGTGTTCAAGCAGACGCCGCTGCACATGGCCCTGGTGGTCGACGAGTTCGGCTCGATCCAGGGGGTCATCACCCCGCTGGACCTGCTGGAGATGATCGCCGGCGACTTCCCCGAGGACCACGACGAAACCGAGACCCGGATCCTGCGCCGCGAGGACGGCACCTGGCTGGTCGACGCCCGCGTCGACATCCAGGACCTGAACGACGCCTTGGGCGAGAACTTCGAGGCCGAGGGCGGCTACCATACCGTGGCCGGTTTGCTGCTCGATCGCCTGGGCCGCATCCCCCGCGAGGGCGAGATCGTGGCCCTGGGCGGCTTCGACGCCGAGGTGGTGGACATGGACGGCTCGCGGATCGACAAGCTGATCCTGCGGTGCGTGCCGAAGGGGGAGTAGGGACGAGCTCTGAAATCCAGGCTTGAGGCGTTCTCCTCGTCCTTCGACAAGCTCAGGATGAGGATTTTCTACCGCCGCGGCCTCTCAGTGGTCCTCATCCTGAGCTTGTCGAAGGACGAGGACCATGCACCGGGCCTGAATACCGATCAGCCCTGGACCCCCTAGGTCCGCCACCTCAGCGTCGCCGCCTCCACCGGATTGCTGAACGGCCGCCGCTCTCTCCGGCTGGCGTTCCATTCGCGCTTGAGCTGGTGGTACCAGCGGCCCTGCTGGTCGGCGTCGCCCACCCACATCAGGGCGGGGTTGTCCCGCAGGCCCCGGGTCTGGGCTTCCACGATCCGGCCGTCCTGGCGCAGGAAGGCGCGGGCGGCCAGGCGGATCACGGGATACAGGGCGGTGAAGGCCGGGTGGTCGGACCAGATGATCTGGTTCATCCGGGTCTTGCCGGCGTTGATCGGGGTCATGGCCGAGAGGGCCAGCACCTGTCTGTCGCCGACCTTCACATGCTCCCAGCGCAGGCCCGGCAGGCGGAAGGTGATCTCGGTCAGCGGCTCGCCGCCCAGGACGGCGTAGGCCTTGGAGTTCTTGCTGGGCTCGTGCCGGGTCATGGTGAAGCCGGCCTCGGACGGGGCGAAGGCCTTGTGCTTTTCATGCTGGCTGGCCCGGGTGCGCCACCACCATTGCTGATGCACGAACGGGCCGTGGGCGGGATCGATCAGCCCCAGCACCGCGTGGTCGACATGGATGTCGTAGTCCAGGCGATCGACCAGCTTGGGCCTGCCGCCGACCACGCCGGGGATCACCGGCGGCGGAAAGGGCGGCTGACCGTCAAATCGGGGATCGGCCGTCATCCAGATCCACACCAGCCCCTGGGCCTCGACCAGCGGATAGGTCCGTACGCGGACCTTCGAGATGTCCAGCGGGTTGTCGGCGGTCAGGGACGGGATGCTGGCGCAGGCCCCGTCGGTGCGGAACCGCCAGCCGTGATAGGGGCATTCGACGGTTTCGCCGCCGCCATGCTCGCCATGGGGCGCCTCGGCGCGGATCTTGCCGGCCGACAGCTTGGCGGCGCGGTGCGGACAGACGTCGCGCAGGGCGTAGACGGCGCCAGCCTTGGTGCGGCCGATCAGGACCGGTTCGCCGAGGAACTCGCGGCTTTCCATCCTGCCCGGCTTCAGGTCGGGCGAAAGGGCCGCCAGGTACCAGGCGTCCAGGACGAAGCCCTCGCCGAATTTCGCGGCCTTCGAGGCCGGTCGCGAGGTCAGGAGTTGCGCGTCGTCAGCCATGCGGGTCGTCGTCCCCCGACACGCCCCCGCGCGCCGTTCCCGGCGGCAATAGGCCCGATCACGCCGCCGGGGTCCCGTGAAGAGTTTGTGTCGCCCTCCGGACGGCCGCGCCTATTTCGACGCCGCCGTCTCCACCAGCCGCTGGTAGAAGCGGACCATGCGCTCGACATTGGCCACCGAGATGTGCTCGTCGGTGCCGTGGATCATCTTGGTCGCGTCGATCGACAGCACCAGGGGCTGGAAGCGGTAGATGTCGTCGGCGATCGGACCCATGTAGCGGCTGTCGCTGGCGGCGGTCATCAGGGCGGGCGCGACGGGCGCCTTGCTCTCGTCGCCGGCCAGGGCGGCCAGGGTCTTCCAGCCCTCCGACGAGGTCGACGAGACCTTGCTGGGCTCGTCGGGGGTCTTCACCCAGGCCAGCTTGACGGGCAGGTCGCCGACCGCGTCCTTGGCCCGGGCCATCACGTCGGCCGAGCTGTCGCCGGGCGCGATGCGGTAGTTGATCCAGGCCGTGGCGTCCTGCGGCAGCACATTCTCCTTGGGCGAACCCTTCAGCATGGTCGGGGCGATGGTGGTGTGCAGCATGGCCGCGCCCGCCGGGGTCTTGGCCGTCTGGTCGATCAGCAGCGGCGAGAAGAGCCAGGTGTTGGCGGCCGCCATCTTGATCGTGGTCGAACTGTGCGGGGCCAGGCTTTTCAGCATGTCGGCGCCGGGGCCCTGGAACTTCATCGGGAAGGGGTTGTCGTTGATCGCCAGCACCGCCTTGGCCAGGGTGGCCACGCCTGTCTGGGGCGGCGGGGCCGACGAGTGGCCGCCCACGGCGGGGGCCGTGACGGTCAGGGTGGCGTAGCCCTTCTCGGCCGTGGCGATCAGGGCCACCTTGCCCTTGGTCACCGGATGGTCCTCGACCACCACCATCCCCTCGTCCAGCACGAACTGGGCCTTGACCCCGCGCGACTTCAGCAGGGCGGCGGCGGCCTTGGCCCCCTCGCCGCGCACCTCCTCGTCATGGCCGCTGACCAGGATCACCGTGCGCTTGGGTGTGAAGCCGGCCTTGGCCAGGCCGTCCAGCGCCTCGAACAGGGTGACCAGGCTGCCCTTGTCGTCGATCGCGCCGCGGCCCCAGACCGCGCCGTCGGCGATCACGCCGTCGAACGGCGGGTGGGTCCAGGCGCCTTCGCTGCCCGGCGTCACCGGCACCACGTCCTGGTGGGCCATCAGCACGATCGGCGCCAGGCTCCGGTCGGTTCCCTGCCAGGTGTAGACCAGGGCGTGGCCGGCCACGACCTCGCGGCCCATCACCCGGTGGACGTTGGGATAGGTGGCCTGCAGCCAGGCGTGCAGCCTGTCCCACTCGGCGGGCTGGTCGTCGGCGGGATCCTGGTGGCTGACGGTCCGGAAGCGGACCGCCTCGCCCAGATGCTGGGCCGCCAGGTCGGCGTCGACTGGGCGGGCCGGGGCCAGGGCGAGGCTGGAGGGGTCGACCGCCGCCGGGGCCTTGAACGTCGCCGTACGCACCGCCACCACGCCGGCCACGGCCAGCACCAGGCCCACGGCCGTCAGCGCCGCCTTGCTCTTCCAGCCCATGTCCACTCCCCCGAACGCTTGTTTGTGGAACTGTGCGACGAGTTTGGGGACGTGCCAACCGGCAAGTTCGGTGGTGTGATGGGTGGAAGCTTCGTCAGACCATCACCTTTCAACCGTCGTCCCGGGCCTTGTGCCCGGGACCCCTGGTTCAGCTGACGGTGAAGTGAAAATGGCGCACGGGCGCGCCACCCCTCCGCACTTGCGGCCGTTAGAGGGGTCCTGGGCACAAGGCCCGGGATGACGACCAAGAAATGGCATGGGGTGGGCATCGTCTGTTTGCCTCGAAGCGGCGGCTCGCGCATAGGCTGGCCGCCGGCGAAGGAGTTGCGAACAGCATGAGCGTCCTGGTCCTTGGAGGGACGGGTTTTATCGGCGGACCCACGGTCGCGCGGCTGCTGGCCGACGGCGTCGAGACGGCGGTCGGCCATCACGGCGCGCGACCGGTCGCGGCCGGGGCGCGCTCGGTCTTGCTGGACCGCCGCGACCCGGCGGCGGTGCTGGCGGCGGTGAAGGACGTGGGCGCCGACACGGTGATCGACCTGATCGCCTACACCCAGGCCGACACCCTGCCGCTGCTCGACGCCCTGTCCGGCCAGGTCGCCCGCTACGTTCTGGCCAGCTCGATCGACGTTTATCGCAACTATGAAGGCCTGCACCGCAAGGGCCGGCCGACGCCGATCTGGGACCGATTGTCCGAGGACGCGGATCTGCGCGCCAGCCGCTTCCCCTACCGCCTGGCCAAGCCCCGGGCCGCCAGCGACCCCCAGGCCTGGATGGACGACTACGACAAGATCCCGCTGGAAGAGGCGGCCAGGGCCGCCGATGGGTTCGAGGCCACCATCCTGCGCCTGCCCATGGTGTTCGGCCCCGGCGACCGGCAGCGGCGGTTCTCGTGGGCGATCCGGCCGATGGCCCAGGGCCGACCGCGCTTCGTGATCCCCCATCCGTGGGCCGCCTGGCGAGCGACGTTCGGCTATGTCGATGACGTGGCGGCCGGGATCGCCCTGGCGGCCGTCCACCCCCGGGCCGGCGGCGAGACCTACAATCTGGGCCGGTCCAACACCCCGACCAACCTGGCCTGGGCCGCCAGCTTCGCCGAGCACCTGAACTGGCCCGGCGACGTGCAACTGGCCCACCCCGACGTGGCGCGCGGGGTCCTGGCCAGGGCGGTCTCAAGCCTGGACCTCGACTACCCGCTGTTCATCGACAACGCCAAGATTCGGCGCCGGCTGGGTTATGCCGAGGTCACCGATTTCGACGCGGCCCTGGCGCGGACGGTGGCCGACGAGATGGGGCGGTAGGGTCTAGAGCTCCTTCTCGACGAACAGCGCGCCGACCAGCGACACCATCGTCCCGGCCAGGAACCAGAGGCAACAGGCCGTCACGAAGCCCAGCTCCCGGCCGATCGCGACGAAACCGAACAAGGGGAAGACCATGGCGCGATAGCGCCACTGCAGGGCGGTCGTGCCCAGGCCGCCCGACGGCGCCCGCTGGCCCATCACCACCAGGGTGGTCGCCGCCACGGCGAAGACGGCCAACTCGGGCGACTGGGCGCTCCGGAACGCCAGCCAGGCCGCGCCCGCCGCGCCGGCGATCAAGAGCAGGGTGAGGGCGATCCGCGCCACACGGTGGAACCCCTGGAACCAGATCAGCGGCAGGGTCGATATCCCGATGGCGCTGGCGATCGCCGCTCCGGCGAAGGCGACGATCAGGGGGCCGGTCGTCGCCTCCGGATGGAACAGGCCCAGGGCGATCCAGAAGACGACCAGAGCGCCCTGATTGGCCGCGATCTGCAGGGGCGCGGGCCAGGCCTCGCCCGTGGTTTCCAACTGGACCTCGCAGGTGAGGATCGCCCAGCTCGCCACCAGGGCGGCGCAGAGGCCGATCCCCAGGGTCGTCCATGGACCGTCAGGCACGAAGACGGCCAGCGCCAGCAAGGCCAGGCTGGCCGGGGCCCAGCCGGCGCGCACCCACATCGGGGCCCGCCACTCCCAGGCCTCGCGCCATCTGCGACGCAGCGGCGCCACGCCGAAGATCCACAGACTGAAGGCCGCCAGACCGGAGGCCGCACCGATCATGTAGACGCCGACCGCCGTCGACAGGTTCACCATCAGGCCGAACAAGGCGGGCGCCAGCGGCGCCAGGGCGATGACGCACAACGACATCGACGAAAGACGGGGCTTGTCCAGCCGCTCTTCCCAGGCCGTCAGCGTCTCGAAGTTCAGGTCGGCCCGGAGGCTGGGCCGTCTCTCGTTGATCTCGGCCACTAGGTCGCGCATGACCGAATCGAAGCCCGGCCAGAACCGGTCATGCCAGGCGGGACCCTGGTCGAGCGGGCGGGTCAGGGCCAGGAAGGCCGTGCGTCGCAGGCCCTCGTCGCGCAGGAGGCCCGTGCGGAAGATGATGTCGGCGTCGCGGTCGAGCACCGCCTCGATCACGCCCCCGCCGTGCAGGCCGATGCGGTCGCGGTTCCAACGGAACCGGTTGATCGCCGGGCGCACCAGGCCGTCCGAGCGCGGCGCGTTGTCGACGATCAGGTGGGCGATGCGCTGCTCGGTGTGGACCGCGACGGCTAGCTCCTCCATCGCCGGCGAGGCGAGAATCGCGGTCAGGGCCGCCTCCAGGTGGACAGGGGCTTCCTCATCGCCCGGATCGGCGACCAGGCGCTCCAGGTCGGCCAGCAGCGCCTCGTGCGCGTCGTGCCCGTCCAGCGTGGTCGGTCGGTGCGGCTCGGCGCCCAGCAGACTGGCGCTGGGTATCAAGGTCAGCAGGTCAGAGATCTCGGCGAAGGCCTCGACTGACGGCCCGCCCGGCCCGTCGTCCGCCTCGTCCGCCGCGTCTTCCCAGACCCAGTCCCAGTCCAGCGAGGCCAAGGCCTGCTCGTAGGCCTCGCGCAGGGCCCGGAAGCCTTCGGCGTCGTCCTCGGGGCTCGTGACCTTCAGGCGGCGTGCATAGGCGCGGCGGATGGCGTCGCGGTCGCGCACCGGCGCCAGGTCCAGCACCTCCCAGATCTCGGCGCTCACAGGAAGGTCTCGCCTTCCAGGGCGTCCAGGGCCTGGGTCAGCTCCAGGCGGGCGGTCTCGATCGCGCGCGGGTCCTGCCGGTCAAGGACCGTATCGAAGCGCGAGATCAGCTCGGCGACCTGGGCGCGCCGCTCGCCGAGGAACAGCTCGTAGCAGCGCAGCGCCCGGGCGCCGGCCGCCCGGTTGGCGTCCTGGTCGCGGGGGTTGATCTTCAGGGCGGACAGGACGGCGCGGCGCTGGTCCAGGTCGGGTGGCGGGCCGTCCTGGTCGTCGACGATCACCAGCTGCCGGCGCTCGCCGGTGTGGGGAACATGGACGTCCACCTCGATCAGCCCGTTGACGTCGTAGCTGAAGCGCACCTCGACCTGGATCTCGCCGGCCCGGGCCGGCGGCACGGGGATCTCGATCTGGCCCAGGCGAATGTTGTCGGCCACCAGGCGCGACTCGCCCTGGAAGACGTTGAACACCACCTTGCGCTGACCCGGCTGCACCGTGCTGAAGACGTTCATGCGGCTGGCCGGCACGACGGTGTTGCGTTCGATGATCGGCGAGAAGATGCCGTTGCGCAGCGCAGCGCCCCGCCCGGACCGGTCTCGGCCACGTCGACGCCCAGGGAATAGGGGCAGACGTCGGTCATCACCACGTCCTTGAGGGCCGCGTCGCGGGCCTTCAGCCCCGCCTGGATCGCCGCGCCGATCACCACGGCCTCGTCCGGATGGACGGCGTTGGAGGGGAAGCGTCCGAACATCCGGGTCACGGCGCGGCGCACGATGGGCATGCGGGTGGCACCGCCGACCAGGACGATCTCCTTCAGGGCGCCGGCCTGCACCGAGCCGTCGCGCAGGGCGCCCAGCACGGGTTCGCGCAGGCGGGCCAGCAGGGGCGCTGCGGCGGCCTCGAACGCCTCGGCGGTGACGTCCAGGGTCCAGCTCTTGTCCTCCCAGGTGACCGCCATCTCGGCGATGGCCTGGTCGGTCAGCGTGCGGCGCGCCTTCTCGGCGGCGACCTGCAGGCGCTGGCGGAAGCCGAAGTCGGCGTCGGCCTTGCCCCAGGCCTTGCCGTGCTTCTCGCGCATCATCTGCGCCAGGACGGCATTGAAGTCCTCGCCGCCCAGTTGGTTGTCGCCGGTCGAGGCGCGGACCTCGATCACGCCCTCGAAGATCTCCAGCACCGACACGTCGAAGGTGCCGCCGCCCAGGTCAAACACCAGAAACCGGGTCTCGTCGCCCAGCTCGTGGATGCCGTAGGCCAGGGCCGCGGCGGTGGGCTCGTTCAGCAGGCGCTCGACCTTCAGCCCCGCCAGCTCGCCCGCCCGGCGGGTGGCCTTGCGCTGCTTGTCGTTGAAATAGGCCGGCACGGTGATCACCGCCTCGGTGACCGGCTGGCCCAGATAGGCCTCGGCGTCGGCCTTCAGCCGCGCCAGCACCAGGGCCGACAGCTCCTCGGGCGAGTAGTCCTGCTTGCCCAGGCGCGTGACCCGGGTCGAACCCATGTAGCGCTTGAAGGTGGTGGCGGTCAGGGTCGGGTGGGTCGAGCGCCGCTCGCGCGCGGTTAGGCCGACCAGCAGAGCGCCGTCGTCGTCCAGCCCGACGGCCGACGGCGTCAGCACCGCGCCCAGGCTGTTGGGGATCAGCTCCACCTTGCCGTCACGCCAAACACCCACCGCGCTGTTGGTGGTGCCCAGGTCGATACCGATGATCACGCGACGCCCCCGTCCATACTCCAGCTTCGGACTTATCCGTTCGCGGTGGCACTGAACAGTCTCGCTCTGCCTGGGTCGCCCGCCTCTGTGAGAGAATGGCGTTCGGGGGTACCCTAGCTCCCCAGAGGGGCGCTGATGACGACATCCAGGACATGGCCCGTATGGCTCGTCTGCCTGGCGGCGGCGATGATCGAGGGGTTCGACATCCAGTCGATGGGGGTGGCGGCGCCGCGCATGCTGCCGGCCCTGCACCTGACGCCGGGCCAGGCCGGGTGGGCGTTCAGCGCCAGCCTGATCGGCCTGATGGTCGGGGCTGGCTTCGGCGGGGTCATCGCCGACCGGATCGGACGGCGGCCGGTGCTGACAGTCTCGGTGGCGGCGTTCGGGCTGTTCTCCCTGGCCACGGCCCTGGCGAGCGGCTTCGGGCCGCTGCTGGCGGTGCGGTTTCTCACTGGGTTGGGTCTGGGCGGCGCCATGCCGATGCTGATCGCCCTGGCCTCGGAACAGGCCAGCCCGACGCGCAAGGCGACCATGGTGGCCCTGATCGTCGGCGGCATGCCGCTGGGCGGCGCCGTGGCGGGATTGGTGGCGCGCACGCCCATGGCGCTGGACGACTGGCGGACGATCTTCCTGGTGGGCGGCCTGGCCCCGCTGCTCATCGCGCCACTGCTGTATTGGCTTCTGCCGGCCGGGCGGCCTGACCGCGGCGCACACCAGCGCGGCGACGCCGCGCGCGCCCTGTTCGGGGCCGGGCGCTGGCCGGCCACGGCCTGCATCTGGATCAGCTACGCCCTGGTCGCCCTGACCTTGCACCTGCTGCTCAACTGGCTGCCGACCCTGCTGGTGTCGCGCGGCCTGCCGCCGACCTTCGCCTTCCTGGTTTCGGCCCTGTTCAACATCGGCGGCGCGAGCGGCGGCCTGGTGTTCGGTCTGATCGTCGACCGGGCAGGACCGCGCTGGCCGTTGCTGGCCGGCTTCGCGGGACTGGCCCTGGCGCTGGTGCTGCTGGCCGGGGCCAGCGGCGGCGCGATCGCCGGGCTGGCCTTCGCCGCCGGCTTCCTGCTGATGGGCGGACAGTTCACGCTGTACGGCCTGACCCCGCCCTATTATCCCGCCGCCGTGCGCTCGACCGGCGTGGGCGCGGCCGTGGCCGCCGGCCGCGTGGGTTCGATCCTCGGCCCCCTGGCCGCCGCCCAGCTGATCGGCGGCGGGGCCAGCGGCGCGGCGGTGGTCGGGGCGCTGGTTCCGGTGGTGGTCGTGGCGGGCGCGGTGGCGGGACTGCTGACGCTCTTTCCCAAACCAACCTAGACCTGTCCCTCCCCCTTGTGGGGAGGGTGGCCCCGAAGGGGCCGGTGGGGTTTGATGACTCCAGGTTGGCGGCGAAGCCCCAGCCACCAGCTTCGCTGGTCCCCCTCCCCATAAAAGGGGAGGGAAGGGCGCTAGGCTTGCCCCTCGCTGATCTCCACCACTTCCTCAAACGTCCGCAGTCCCGGCCGTTGCGCGCAGACCAGCACCGCCATGTTGCCGGGCAGGTGCTGATTGGCCAGCATCTTCTCGTGGGCGGCGGGGATGTCTTCCCAGGGGAAGACTTCCGACAGGCAGGGGTCCACCCGGCGGTCGATGACCAGCTGATTGGCGGCGCTGGCCTGCATCAGGTTGGCGAAGTGGCTGCCCTGGACGCGCTTCTGGCGCATCCACAGGAAGCGGGCGTCCATGGTCAGGTTGAAGCCGCTGGTGCCGGCGCAGATGGCGACCATGCCGCCGCGCTTCACCACGAACACCGACACCGGGAAGGTCGACTCGCCCGGATGCTCGAACACCAGGTCGACGTCCTTGTTGCCGGTGACCTGCCAGATCGCCTTACCGAACTTGCGGCTTTCCTTCATGTAGTCGTTGAACTCGGGGCCGTTGACCTTGGGCAGCTGGCCCCAGCAGTTGAATTCCTTGCGGTTCAGCACGGCCTTGGCGCCCATGCTCTTGACGAAGTCGATCTTGTCGTCGTCGCTGACCACCCCGATGGCGTGGGCCCCGGCCACGGCCGCCAACTGCACGGCGAACACGCCCAGCCCGCCCGAGGCGCCCCAGACCAGCACGTTCTGGCCGGGCTTCAGCTCATGCGGCTTGTGGCCGAACAGCATGCGGTAGGCGGTGGCCAGGGTGAGGGTGTAGCAGGCGGCCTCTTCCCAGGTCAGGTGCCTGGGGCGCGGCATCAGCTGGCGCGACTGCACCCGGCAGAACTGGGCGAAGCTGCCATCCGGCGTCTCATAACCCCAAATTCTTTGGCTAGAGGAGAACATCGGGTCGCCGCCGTTGCACTCCTCGTCGTCGCCGTCGTCCTGGTTACAGTGGATGACCACCTCGTCGCCCAGTTTCCAGCGCTTGACCTTGGAGCCCACCTTCCAGACGATGCCCGAGGCGTCGGACCCGGCGATGTGGAAGGGCTGCTTGTGGCCGTCCAGCGGGCTGATCGGCTCGCCCAGGGCGGCCCAGACGCCATTGTAGTTGACGCCGGCGGCCATCACGAGAACCAGCACCTCGTCCTCGCCGATCTCCCAGGTGGGCACGACCTCGACCTGCATGGCGGTGGACGGCGTGCCGTGGCGCTCCTTGCGGATCGCCCAGGCGTACATTGTCTTTGGCACGTGGAAGGCCGGCGGGATCTCGCCGATCTCGTACAGGTCCTTCAGTTCGGTCTTCCGCAGCGTGTCGGTGCTCATCTCACTCCCCGGGTCTTTCGGCGCTGCAACACGAACGCCGGATTGGCTCTCTGCGCTCCGTGGACTGTTGCGCCGGGTCGAAACCCCGCGTCAGTCCATCGTTTTGGGCTCCGTTGCGGAAGTTCCGTCCCGAAGGCCGCCTAAGCTGTGACAAGTGTTTAACTCTGGCAAGGGGAAAGTTGTTGCATCGCAGCATGGTTGCGCGTGAAACGAACCATCCTGCCGACTGCGCTCTTCCCCGCGAACCCGAACAGCTCCGCTTTCCATTCCCGCCGTCATCCTCCACGGTTCCCCGATGAGCGCGATGATCCATGTCAGCCGCCCCACCGGCTCGATCCTCCTACTGGAGCTGGACGCTCCGCCGGCCAACGCCCTGGGGCTGTCGCTGCGGGCCCAACTGGTCAAGATTCTCGACGAGATCGCCACGGATGACGAGACCCGCGCGGTGGTGCTGACCGGCCGGGGCGGGGTGTTCTGCGCCGGCGACGACCTGCGCGAGGCTCACGGTCGCGCGCCGCCCGACGCCTTGGCGTCGGTGGAGGACTTCAACCGTCTGATGGACTGGATCGAGGCCCTGCGCACGCCAGTGATCGCCGCCGTGGACGGCTGGTGCTTCGGCGGCGGGCTGGAGCTGGCCCTGGCCTGCGACATCCGCCTGGCGAGCGACCGGGCGGTGTTCGCCGCCTCGGGGGTGAATATCGGGCTGATGGCCTCGGCCGTCCGCCTGCCCCGGCTGATCGGCGTGGCGCGGGCCAAGGCCCACCTGCTGACCGGCGCCCAGTTCGGTCCCGAGCGGGCCCTGGCCGACGGGATCGTCACCGCCGTCCATGCCCCCGACCGCCTGCTGCCCGAGGCCTTCCACCTGGCCGAATGGATCGCCTCGCGCGCGCCGCTGGCCGTGGAGGCCACCAAGCGGGTGGTCGACGGCCGGTCCTATGTCGAGGAGGAACTGCCGGCCCTGGTGGCCAGCCAGGACCATCGCGAGGCGGTGGCGGCGTTCATGGCCAAGCGCACGACCCTGTTCAAGCGGGGATAGGGCGCGATCACCGACCCTGATGAAGGCGCCCATCGTATTTCCACCGGCCGGCCGCCCAGACGTGCTAGGCTCGCGCCCAAGGCGCTAGGACGCGCCGCCGACGAGTGCCGGTCCGCTTGGCGAGCCGTCTCGACGCACCCCGGAAAGGGGCGCATCCCCATGAAGACCTATCCCGGCACCCGACCCTCGGGGCCCAAGGGCCTGAACGATCCTCGCTCGACCGGCGGCCAGCCGACGCGGCCCCGGCCCGTCGATCCCGACGCCCTGCGCGGCACGAAGACCTGATCGATATGAACGAGACCAAGGGCGCGAAGCTGGCCGATCGGCTGAAGACCGCCGCGCTGGCCAAGCAGGCGCTGCTCGCCAAGTTCAAACCCAAGCCGGCGGTGGTCGATCCGCTGTTCGCCGAGCGCGGCGTCGAGGAAGCCGCCGAGCTGAAGGCCGTGCGCGCCGAACGCCAGGCGGTCCGGACGGTCAAGAAGACGGCGGCCAACGCGGTCGCCGCCGAGGCCGCCGCCGTGGCCGACCAGCGCGCCGAACGCAAGCGCGCCAAGGCCCCCACCGCGGCCGAGGCCAAGGACAAGCGCGACGCCAAATACGCGGCCCGCAAGTCGCGCCAATGACGGGCTTCCGGTGATGGCTCCCCTCTGATGGCCCCCCTCTGATGGCAAGACCTGCGCCGATCCCCGTCTCGCCGTTCGGGTCGCAGGACTACGAGCTGCTGTGCGACAACCTGGTCACCCTGCGCGAGGCCCACATCCGCTCGCGCCACGCCCGGCCGATGCGGGTGGGCGACGTCTGCACGCTCAGCCAGGACGGCGAGGTCTATGAACTGGTGGTCACCGATTTCACCGATCGCGGCGGCGAGGGCTGGAGCGTCCGCTGCCGCATCGTCGACGTGCACCGCCGATGACCCTCTCGGCCGGACGACGGCGGCGTCGAAGCGAGGGCCCCAGGCGGATCGCGTCCCAGCGCCGGATCGGCGGACTGATCCGCTGGCAGGCCGCCCCGCGCCGGGCCGGCGGCGCGCGGCCGGGCCTGTGGGCCGCGGTGGCGGGCGCGGCGGTGCTGCTGACCCTCGCCTTGATCGCCGCCCGCACCGCCGGCTGGCTGCACTGGGGGAACCTGCTGATGCTGGTCCCGGCCGGCGTGCTGGTGATGGCGTTCGGCGCTGGCCTGGTCGCCATGCTCCGGCGCGCCGTGGCGTGGCTGGCGGGATAGGGGCGGACGAGCGGGCCGACAGCTGACATGCTGATTGCCCGCTTACGGCGGAAGTCGGACCTTGGATCAGGCGGTTTGGCCGTGCGCGCAAACCCTCTCTCTTAGAGAGAGGGAGGGGCCCGCCGCGAAGCGGTGGGAGGGTGAGAGGTTTCACCGCCAACCGGAAAATCCATGGCCGTTGAGCCGCTAGGAGGGATCCAAGACCTCCACCAACGATGCGACGGCCGCTAAAACGCTGTCCTCGTCGGCGCTTCATTTTGAGAGACTGTAACCTCTCACCCTCCCATGGCTCCGCCATGGGCCCCTCCCTCTCTCAAAGAGAGAGGGTCTTGAGTCTCGGCGTCCGACGAAGGTGGTCCGGCGGGCCGGACGGGGCTAGCTTGGATTCAGCGGCGATGGAGCGGGAGCGGTCAACCGCGTTCATGGATCCACGACCCGGGGAGAACGGCGATGAAGACGATGGCTAGGGCCTTCATGATCTGCGCGACGTCGGTGCTGCTTGCCGTCGCGTCGGGCGTCGCCGTCGCGAGCGCCCAGGCGAGCCCCGCTCCAGCCACCGACCCGTCCGGTTTCGCGAGCGGCGCGGATGTCCAGGCTCAGCTGCGCGAGATGCTCGCCGCGATGAAACCCGATCAGGGGTTCATGTGGCGACCCCTGGTTCGCGACGGCGCCACCGTGGCCGCGATCGAAATATGGAAGAAGCCCGGCCGCCCCGCCGTTCACCCCGCCGACGCGGAATACGCCATCGTGCTGGAAGGGTCCGGCACGCTGGTTTCGGGCGGGGCCATGGCCGATCAAAAGGTCAAGAACGCCAGCCTGATCGAGGGAAGCCGGATCGAGGGCGGCGCCACACGGACGCTCGGCCCGGGCGACGTCATCCTGATCCCCGCGGGCGTACCGCACTGGTTCGGGATCACCGGCGACCGGTTGGTCCTGCTGGGACTCAAGTTGCCCGGCGCGAAATGACCGATCAGCCGGTGGCGCGGGCGGGACTGGCCAGGCCGACCGGCGTCGAGGCGCGCTCCACGGTGGAGGGGAGCAAGGGGTTGGCGAAGTGAGAGGCCAAGTCCTCCCCCACAGGGGAGGGCTTGAGAAACCCTAAGCCGCCGGCCTGCGCCGCAGTCGCGCCAACCGCCGCAGTCGCCGCCAGAACCGTGTCTTTTCCGGCTCGGGATAGGGCTGCAGGTTCTTGTAGAACTCCTCGGCGCAGGCGCGCCACGAGAAGCCCTCCGCGAACTTGCGCACCACCGTGTGGTCGATGTCCAGGCAGGCCAGGCACGCTTCGCGCAGGCCGTCGGTCTGGCCGGGGGCCAGCACGCCGGCGTTCGAGCCGGGGATGATGTCGATCGGGCCCGGGGCCGAGAACGCCGCCACCGGCACGCCGGCGGCCATGGCCTCCAGGATCACCAGGCCGAAGGTGTCGGTCAGGGACGGGAAGCAGAACACGTCGGCGCAGGCGAAATAGCGGCCCAGCTCCTCGCCGAACTTGGCGCCGGTGAACACCACGTCCGGATATTTCTCGGCCAGCTCCTCGCGTTGCGGGCCGTCGCCGACGATGACCTTGGTGCCGGGCAGGTCCAGGCTGGCGAAGGCCTCGATGTTCTTCTCGACGGCCACGCGGCCCACATTGAGGAAGATCGGCCGCGCCATCCCCTCGAACATGTCCGGATCGCCCTCGGCCCGGGGCTTGAACACGTCGGTGTCGACGCCGCGCGTCCAGGGCGAGATGTTGCGAAAGCCGTGGCGGATCAGCTCGTCGCGCATGGTGGGCGTGGCCACCATCAGCCGGCCCGACGGCTTGTGGAACCAGCGCATATAGGTGTAGCCGGCCGACAGCGGCAGCGGCAGGCGCGCCGACACGTATTCCGGAAACCGCGTGTGGTAGCTGGTCGTGAACGGCAGCTTCCACTCCAGGCAGATGCGGCGGGCCGCCAGGCCGATCGGACCCTCGGTGGCGATGTGGATCGCCTCGGGCTCGAACGACTTGAAGCGCTCCATCACCGGCTCGTAGGCGCCGATGGCCAGCTTGATCTCCGGATAGGTCGGAAGCGGGAAGGTGGGGAACTGGTCGGGGCTGACGACATCGACCTCATGGCCCATGGCTTTCAGCTCGGCCATCACCTTGGTGAGGGTCCGAACCACGCCGTTGACCTGCGGTTCCCAAGCATCTGTGGCGAGTAGTATCCGCATCAGGCGGCGGCAGGCTCCGCGATTGGGGGCTCAAGGGTGAGCGCCCGCGCCCGGTCGATCACCGACCAGGACCTAAGCTTGGACCATTCCAGGATTTCGAGCCGTCCGTCCATATGTTCCACGAGCGCGGTGCAGCTTTCCACCCAGTCGCCGTCGTTCACATAGAGCACGCCGTCGATCTCGCGCATCTCGGCCTTGTGGATATGGCCGCAGATCACGCCGTCGACGCCGCGCCGCCGCGCTTCGTCGGCCACCGCGGCCTCGAAATTCTCGATGAATTGCAGCGCGTTCTTCACCTTGACCTTCAAGAAGGCGGAAAGACTCCAGTAGCCGAACCCCAGGCGCCGACGCGCGCGGTTGAGCAAGGTGTTCAGCATCAGGATGGTTCTGTAGGACCAATCGCCCAGGAAGGCCAGCCACTTGGCGTGTTGCACGATGCCGTCGAACTCGTCGCCATGCACCACCAGGTAGCGCTTGCCGTCGGCGGCCTCGTGGATCACGTCGCGGGCCACCACCACCCCGCCGAAGTGGACGCCGCAGAAGTCCCGGATCCGGTCGTCGTGGTTGCCGGGCACATAGATCACCTCGACCCCCTTGCGGGCCAGGCGCAGGATCTTCTGCACCACGTCGTTGTGACTCTGGGGCCAGTACCAGCCGCTGCGCAGCTTCCAGCCGTCGATGATGTCGCCCACCAGGTACAGCTTGTCGCATTCGACGTGGCGGATGAAGTCCAGCAGCAGCTCGGCCTGGCAGCCGCGCGTGCCCAGGTGCACGTCGCTGATGAAGATCGAGCGGTAGTGGCGGATCTGGATGTCGGTGACCATGGCTTGCCCCTCCGGCGGTTCTGGTCGGCGTTCGAACGCCGATCCCCCCGGACCGGCGGCGGGCCCGGATCGCGATGGAGCCCCTAGGCCGGCGATTAAGCTGATTGCATGTCGCTTTCGTGAAACGGCGATCCGCACACGGCGCGACGCTGCGCCGCACCAACGCCCGAAATTTCACCATTGGATAAAACTTGTACGACAAGGCAAAGCTATCCGCGCGTTGCGCTGTTGCAGCGCAACATCGCTTTGACTAGATCAGGGTCATGGACGCCGCTCGCCTCGCCAAGGATACGCCCAAGTCGCTGAAGACCCGGGCGCGGATTCTCGACCAGGCGATGCGTCTGATCGCCGAGATCGGCTATCACGCCGCGACCAATCCGGTGATCGCCGACGCCGCCGGCCTGACGCGCGGGGCGATGCTCTACCATTTCCCGTCCCGCGAGGCCCTGGTCGAGGCCGCCGTGGCCCACGTCCAGGCCGAGCGCTCGGCCCTGTTCCGCGCCGCCGCCGACGGCCTGCCGCCGGGCGCCGACGTCACCGAGCACGCGATCGACAGCTACTGGGACCTGCTGCACACCGTGCCGTTCCTGGCCTTCGCCGAGCTGGAGGCCGCAGGCCGCACCGACCCCGCCGTCCAGGCCCTGCTGGCCCCGGCCCAGGCCGAGTTCGACCGCGCCCAGGCGGGGGATCACTTCCTGAAGATCCTCCACGCCGGCGCCGGCCCGCGCTTCCAGGCCAGCCGTGACCTGGCGCGGTTCATGCTGGAGGGCCTGGCGCGCACGACCCTGACCTATGACGGCGACGGGCGGCGCGAGCGGCTGCTGATGCTGATCAAGCGGGCGACGCACATGCTGAACCGCAAGGGGGACGTGCAGGATCTCTGGCCGGATTAGGTTGGGGTAGGCTAAGCGAAAGTCATAGCTAGCTAGTTGGATCATCGAGGTGAGCTCTAGGGGCCGAGGTTCAAGGTTGTGCAATTGGCCACGTAGACTCCAGCCTTCGGGACTGCGATCGGCACGCTGAGTCCCTTGCTGGACAATTGCAGCATCTTTGCCTTGCCATCGACTTCACGAATGAACGAGTAGATCTCGACGGCCTCAGCGCCAACCCGGTAGGCAACGAGCACTGTGATCTCGTTCGCGGACTTTCTGAGCTGGACGACCTCGCCGCCATCACTGCGAGCCGACATAGTTGTTCCGGTTGCGTCGCGGAAGATCACATCGAATTCGCCCTTGGCGTTCCGCGTCAGTGTTGTCGATCCACCGCTGATCGGGTCCTCGGTCCAGCCGTCTTTGCCCTTCGGAACAAGGCCGGCAGCCGGGTAGTAGGCCTTGCCCTTCTGCGCGCCACAGGCGGCGACGGTGGCAGCTCCAGCGGGGCTGGCAGTCACGATAAACGCTGCGGAAATGGCTAGGCCAATCAAAGGATTCATGGGTTGGCTCCGTTCAAAACTTGGGTGCGCAAGAGCCCGCGTACTGCGAGATCGCGATGTTGCCCGAGGAGACCAAGATGTGCCGCGAGTACACGGCGGGAAGAGGCTTGTTCGGTTCGGGCGGAGCGAACACGTTGAGGAGTGTGAGATTGCCAGTTGGCGTCTCCTCTAAGAACCGCATCTGGTTTCGGCCTTGAGCGAAGAGAACGCTGCTCGTGCCTGCATTTCCGATCAACTGCGCCTTACCCTCTTGCGCATCCAAGTTCGTGAGCGTGAGCGTGAGCTCATCCCCAGCTCTCCCTCGTTCATAAGTAGGATTCAAGATGCCGGCATGGACTGACCTCAGCTCGCAAGTGAGCGCGGTCATCTGCGGGAACGGAGCACCAGGAAATAATACCACCTTCCTGGAGCACCCTCCGAAGACAACGAGCACGCCGACCCACAACAGTAACGTCCTCGAATAGCTCATCGTCCCACCCCCACTCCTTAGCTGGCGTTGTGACCCATCCGCCCCGGATGGGGCCACGCCTTAAAGCCTTGGTGGATCGGAGCTCTGGCGTCTGGCCGTGTCAAGGATCGCCCGCGGGGCGACCGCGGCGCGGCCGGCCGGAGGCCGGTCCTTGACACGGCCAGACGCCAGAGCAGGCTCGCCATCAAGGTTTCAAGGCGCGGCCTCGCCGTTGGCGGATGGCGTCAGGGGGCCGTTCTTCGCCTTCTCCCCGAGGGCAGAGGGGGGATCTTCAGGTCGCGCAATCGATTATCCGACGGCCGCCCGTCCGCGCGCGCCGAGCCAGGCGCCGGCCAGGGCGCCGGTCAGTTTCGCGGCCAACGAGACGGCGACGGTCGGCGTCAGGAAGGCGTATGCGGGCGCGAAGGGCAGCGTCATGCCGAAATCGATGAGGACGTACAGTCCGATCGTCGCGGCCGCGAACGCCAGGGCGTTCCGTTCGGCGTTGCGCCGCGCCAGCCGAGCGTTGAAGGCGAAGAACAGGATCGGACCCAGGACGTGCGACGACCAGGGCGCGATCCACTTGGCCGCTTCGTTGTAAAACGCCTGCGGACGCCCCGGCTCGATGAAGGTGGCGTAGAAAAACACCATGGGGAAGCTAGCGGCCACCGTCAGGGTCAGGACGGCCAGGGCCACGCCGGCCGCTTTCAGATAGTCGATCGGCTTCATGTTCGTTCCCCCTTTTGATCCTCGACCTCAGCCCTGGGCGGGGACCGTGTTCACCATCCACGGAATCCCGAACCGATCCGTCAGGCTGCCATAGCCCGGCGACCAGAAGGTCTCGGCGAACGGCATGCCCACCTTGCCGCCCTCGGCCAGGGCGTCGAAGACGCGGCGCGCCTCGGCGGCGTCCTCGGTGTGGAAGGTGACGTCGAAGCCGTTCTTGGGCTTGTCGATGTTGGGGGCGTATTCGGGCGGCATGTCCGCGCCCATCAGCGACTGGTCGCCGACGTCCAGCCAGCAATGCATCAGCCAGTCCTTGTACTTGGCGTCGACCGGCATGTCGTCCGGGCCGTCACCGTACGGGAAGGCGGCGGTAACCGTGCCGCCCAGAACCTTGGCGTAGAACTCGAAGGCTTGGCGACAGTCGCCTTGGAAGCTGAGGCTGGTGACGATCTTCACGGCGTTCCTCCCTGGCCGAGGGGCTCGCGCGCCCTTCCGGCCCGACGCCCACCCTATCGCATGACGGCCGCGGACGACAGATCGTGAGGCGTCCGACGCGAGTCGCTCGCGCCAGGATCGCACGGGTACCTCGTTCCCGGCTGCGATTGTCATCGATATCAAATCCGCTGTCGGGGCCGGGGTCCGCGACAGCGCTCCGGCGGCCTTCCGCGCGATCAGCGAGAGAGATGACATGCCCATGCAAACTTCAGCGTCTGGCGACTGGCGATCCCGCTGGCGCGGCAGATCCGCTGGACGGCGACCGCAAGTTCTAGCCGGGTTTAGGGCGATCGACATTCAAGCTCGGTGCGTGGTCCTCGTCCTTCGACAGGCTCAGGATGAGGACCATTTGTGAGGCTCGACGCTAGAAAAACCTCATCCTGAGTTTGTCGCCAAAAGCACTTGGGGGACGAGGTTTTCGTCTCAAACGCTGATGTTGCTACCCCCTAGGCCAGGGTCAGGATCAACGGTCCGTTGCGGGTCGCCACCAGGGTGTGCTCGTACTGCACCGTGGCCTGGCGGCCCGGCGGGCGCAGCGTCCAGCCGTCGTCCAACTCCTCGACCCAGTCCGCGCCCAGCGACAGGAACGGCTCGATGGTGAAGACCAGGCCCTCGGGGATCGTGCGGCGGTCGCGCGGTTCGTACCAGGTGGGGATTTCGCCCGGGTCGTCGTGCAGCGAGCGGCCGACCCCGTGGCTGGAGAGGTTGCGCACCAGGCTGTAGCCGTTCTTCTGGGCGAAACTCTCGATCGAGCGGCCCACCTCGTTCAGACGGGCGCCCGGCTTGACGGCGCGGATGCCGGCCCACATCGCCCGGCGGCCGTCGCGGCAAAGACGCTCGATGCGCTTGCTGGTCGGCGGCACCGCGAAGCTGGCGCCCGTGTCGCCGAAGAACCCGTCCAGCTCGGCCGAGACGTCGATATTGATCAGGTCGCCGGCCTTGATCACCGTGTCGTCGGGGATGCCGTGGGCGCAGTCGGGACCCACCGAGATGCAGGTCGCGCCGGGAAAGTTATAGGCGAGCTCGGGGGCCGAGCGCGCGCCGTCCTTTTCCAGCAGGGCGCGGCCGAAATCGTCCAGCTCCCGGGTGGTCATGCCGGGCTCCAGCGCCTCGCCCATCGCCGCCAGGGTGCGGGCCACCAGCCCGCCGACGGCGCGCAGCTTGTCCAGCTGGTCTTCGTTCTCGATGGTCATGGCGACGTCTCCTTGGCCCGCCGCGCAAAATGTCGACTTCGGCCGGCCGGCGCAACGCTCGTCCGCCGCGTCACAGTCGCCCGCGTCGGCCGCCCTTGAGCTTTTCGAGGGCGCGGCGGGCGTGTTCGGCCTGGGCGGCGATCGGGGCGAGGACGGGCTCGAGCGTCGGGGCGATCTCGAAGGCGGGCCCAAGGGCGGTCTGGGCCGCGGCGCCCGCCGCGCCCGCCGGGGCGGGGCGAGCGACGGGCACGATCAGCGCCACCTTGCGGGCGACGGCCGCCAGCTCGCCGACGGCCTTGGCCTTGTCGCGGGCTCGCCGGATCTCGCCGGGGTCGTCGCTGTGTTCGATGATCGCCCAGACCGCGTCGAGGGCGGCCATGAGCTTGGCTTGCAGGGCCTGGCACCAGGCGGGGGTGTGGGTTTGGGTCATGCCACGATTGTGCGGCCGTCCTGGAGAGTGGGGATAAGAAACGTGCGTTTTTGTGTAAGGCTTTGGATTCGTTGAAGGCGGTCACTCAATCGGCGGGGATAGAGCGCCTTTCTCCCTTCCCGTCGGCGGATGGGGGAAGGTGGCCCGCGAAGCGGGTCGGATGGGGGTGAACGCGCATGCGTTCCTCGCGCCACCAGCTCAGCGGTCACCCCCATCCCCAACCCTTCCCCCATCAAGGAGGAAGGGAGAGAAAGCCTGTGGATAACTTTCACCCTGTCTGGATCGGCAGGGCCGTCGTGAACTTGATCTGCTCCATCGCGAAGCTGGACGACACGTCGGTCAGCGGGGCGGTGGCGATCAGGCGGCGGTAGAAGCGGTCATAGGCGGCGATGTCGCGGACCACGACCTTGAGCAGATAGTCGACGTCGCCGCTCATCCGGTAGAACTCGACCACCTCGGGCAGGGCCTTGGCCCCGGCCGCGAAGGTCGCCAGCCATTCCTCGTCGTGGCGGCCGGTCTTCACCGCCACGAACACCGTCAGCGACAGGTCCAGGGCCTCGCGGTCGATCAGGGCGACGCGGGCGGTGATCACGCCTGCGTCCTGCAGCCTCTTGACCCGTTTCCAGCACGGGGTCTGGGACAGGCCCACCCGCTCGGCCAGCTCGGCGATGGGCACGGTGGCGTCCTGCTGCAGGATGGCCAGCAGGCGGCGGTCGATCTGGTCGAGAGGGATCATTCTCTAGGCAGCCGTTCTTGGAGAACTGAATTCTCTCTAAGTGCCATGAGGCCGTCTCTTCGACCATGTCATTCTCGCCAAGCGAGGCATTCTAAAACGACGCCATCTTGGGGATTCGCATGTTCGACGCCTTCACCCGCCACCCGAGCTCGGTCGACGAGACCTACAGCGAACACATGGCCGTGGCCTGGAGCTTCGCCTTCCCGATGCTGCTGGGCGGCCTGGCGTGTTTCGTCCACGGGATCTTCCCGTTCCTGTTCGAGACCACCGGCAGCCGCTGCGTGAAGCTGCTCCACATCCGCATCGCCAACCGAGGCCGCAAGTCGGCCGGCGGCGAGGTCCCGAACTGGTCGGCCTTCGACGCGGTGATCTGATCAGAAAAACCCCTCTCTCATGGAGAGAGGGAATTGAACCGTCCGACCTCGATGTGAGCTCCAGCTGTACAAGCTTGTCAGAATCCGTCGTCGGCGGAGCAAAATCTCCCCCTTGGCGCCTCGGCTCGGCTGGCTCATCGTCCCGCCCAAGAGTCGGGAGAAGAAACTTGAGCATCTGGACGCGCCGCAAGGCGATCGACACCGCCGCCGGCGAGGGCGTTCACGCCCTGAAGAAGACGCTGAGCTGGTACCACCTGATCGCCCTGGGCGTCGGGGCCATCGTCGGCACCGGCATCTATACCCTGACCGGCGTCGGCGCGGGCCTGGCCGGGCCGGGGGTGATGCTGTCGTTCCTGATCGCCGGGGCGGTCTGCGCCTGCGCGGCCCTGTGCTACGCCGAGCTGTCGACCATGATCCCGGCCTCGGGCAGCGCCTACACCTACAGCTACGTGGCCATGGGCGAGCCGGTGGCCTGGTTCGTCGGCTGGAGCCTGATCCTTGAATATACCCTGGTCTGCGCGGCCGTGGCCGTGGGCTGGTCGGCCCACGCCGCCGGCCTGTTCCGCATGGCCGGCTTCCCCGAGTTCCTGCTGGCCGGCCCGCACATCATCCTGGACGACGGCACGCGCGGCCTGATCAACCTGCCGGCCGTGATCATCTCGTTCGCGGTCGCGGGGCTGCTGGCCCTGGGCACCAAGGAGAGCGCCACGGTCAACATGGTGCTGGTGGTGATCAAGATCACCGCCCTGGCCATCTTCGTGGCCCTGTGCCTGCCGGCCTTCGACGCCAGCCACTTCACGCCGTTCCTGCCGCAGGGCTTCGCGGCGACAGCCGGAGCCGACGGGGTCAAGGTCGGGGTGATGGCGGCGGCCAGCCTGATCTTCTTCGCCTTCTACGGTTTCGACGCGGTGTCGACCGCCGCCGAGGAGACCAAGAACCCCAAGCGCGACCTGACCATCGGCATCGTCGGCTCGATGCTGGTTTGCACCCTGATCTACATGGTCGTGGCCGCCGTCGCGATCGGCGCCTCGCGGGCCGAGGTGTTCTCCAAGAGCGAAGCCCCGCTGGTCTTCATCCTGGAAACCCTGAACCAGCCCCGGATGGCCCAGCTGGTGGCCCTGGCCGCCGTGGTGGCTCTGCCGACCGTGATCCTGGCCTTCATGTATGGCCAGAGCCGGATCTTCTTCGTCATGGCCCGCGACGGCCTGCTGCCGGCCGGCCTGGCCAAGGTCAACGCCAAGACCGGCACGCCGGTGCTGATGACCCTGCTGACCGGCGCCCTGGCGGCCGTGATCTCGGGCCTGCTGTCGCTGAAAGACATCGCCGAGCTGGCCAACGCCGGCACGCTGTGGGCCTTCATCGCGGTCGGCGTGGCGGTGATCATCCTGCGCCGCCGCGAACCGAACCGGCCGCGGGTGTTCTCCACGCCGCTATGGCAGGTGGTGGCGCCGGCGGGCATCCTGGGGTGCCTGTACTTATTCTACAGCCTGCCTTCCAAGACCCAGCTCTACTTCCTGTACGCCCACGCGATCGGGGCGGTGATCTACATCGCCTACGGCATGCGCAAGAGCCTGCTGGCGCGGGCGTAGTCTTTGCTTTCCCTCCCCCCTGCGGGGAGGGTGGCCCGCGTAGCGGGTCGGGTGGGGGTTCGGTGCAGGGTGTCTAGCGCATCAAGCCCCACCCGACCCCTTCGGGGCCACCCTCCCCTTGCGGGCCTGTTGCGTAATTGGCTGGCTGTGATTCCCTGGTCGTGAGGCTGGGAGGTCGTGATGGCGGTCAAGCGGACGGGTCAGTTTAGTTTTGC
>Ga0073929_1000157_pt1 | contig 109168 bp, 96 predicted proteins | sample DewCreD2012metaG_3_FD_76966 | JGI IMG/M metagenome (GOLD analysis project Ga0073929, IMG submission 76966) | Hot spring sediment bacterial and archeal communities from British Columbia, Canada, to study Microbial Dark Matter (Phase II) - Dewar... ... | reverse complement strand
CCCGACTTCCGTCAGAAGATGTGGCGTAACACAAACGGCCAACGGCAATGTGGGTGACTGTACGTCATTCGCCCCGTCATTACCACTGACCGTTCATCCGACATTCGTCTTGGCTACGGACACAATATAATAGAAAGCCTGTAGAGTAATACATGCATTTCCATCAGAATCATAATCTCTTTTCTCAAATATATTAGCGAATGTTGTACCTTTCATAGTATGAACGATATCGTTGAATGTCTTTAGTCCTCTTTCAACCGTCCCTTTCTTATGACCGGCAGCAACTTCAGGAAACAAAGGATCTATTCCAAAGAAATTGAACACATCCTCAAGATCGTATGAGTTATTCGATGATGCATTGTCCACAACAAGCATTTTTGGAATTCCAAAACCAGACCATTCGTTCTGCACATCTGGATATAGCTTTTTCAGATACGTCTTAGGTGTAAAACAGTGCAATAAACATTGTCTTATTGCAAATGAGTCTGGATAATCAAAAGAAATATAAAATCCAAGAGGTTCACCAGAAAATACATCGATTGCGTATACCAACCAAGCTTTTTTTCTTTTTAACGTTCGTGGATCTACCAAATATATATCTATAGGCGTCCAATCAAGTTCAGCTCGTTGTAAGGGACGATCTGGTTTTACTGATTCTTTAGATCCAGCGCGTTTCTAAGTCAGCTGCTACTCGACCTTCCCTTGCCTTCATTTCTCTGTATCGATCTCTCTTCTTCTTAATCACTCTCCATATTGTCTGGAATGACCTTATAATCACTTGATCATCTATATTTCGAAGATCATTTATTTCCTGAATTTTGCTTTTGTATTGCCTATGTATTTGTCGATATGGTATATCTTCCCCTGTATATAGTTCTTCCTCCATAATCTCTCCCAGCGTTTCTACAACCTCAGCCTCCGTCCGACGGTTTTTCGGCCCTGGTTTACCGTTGAATAAGCAATTAACTCCTTCAACTTCCCATATCTTTTTCCAATTATAGAATGTGGCAGTGCAAATATTAATATTTTCTTTTTCGCGAAGCATTTTAAGATGTTCATTTATTTTGATTTTTTTCCCTTTAATAATTGGATCAAGTACCTTTAACTTTATACGAATCTCTTCCTTTTCTTCGACTGATAAGTTATTAATATCTGATTTCGCAAAGAGGGCACGCCCCACTTTGTCTTCATATATTAACTTCTCTTCGAACCATTCATTGTAGAGTTCTTTCTTTTTATATGTTTTCAATTGCTTATATTTTGTTAATTCCACAACTACTTCATCATAAGTTGCTGAGTTAATTTTATGTTCCATACCATCTAATAAGAATTTTGTTCCCACTGATAAATTAAACCTAGACATAATCCACATCCTTCAGCGGCATCCATATTATTGAGTTGTCTGTTATTCTTTCTTTAATTAAGTTTATTTTAATTTCTGATGAGTAAATAAGTTTATATAATGTGACTTTATATATAGGGGGTTCCAATACTTCACAAGTATCAAATAGTGTCTTTATACTGCAGGGTCCAACAGCATATAATGCTACTTTGATTAGTGCAGCAGCTTCTGCAGACAATTTATGATGCTTTATTTCTAGAAGTAAATCAAGATTCTGCTGAAAAAAACCCGGACGAATTTGCTCCTCAGTAACAACTTGGAATATCCAACCTTTTTCCTTACAATGGGCAATCCCAGCTAAAAATTTAGCTTTATTCCTGTCAGAATCCATTTTCCCTTTAGGTTTAACTTCAATAAGATGTGTTTTGTCTTCGACCGTAATTAATTCATAATCAGCATAATACGTCCTATTTCTTCCTTTATACTGATAAGCTATAGCGATTGGTTGATACCTTATATGATTAATATTACGATCGAAATTACACATTTTCACAAAATCTCGTTCCAAAATACTTTCTGAATGCACCACATCGATATTTTTTGAGCGTGTTATCTTACTCCTGTAGTTCCTGCCCTTTGTAGGTCGAATTCTCCGCGCTGGCTTCATTGTTATCACCCTTTGTTCCATAATCTTTTAGAATAAGGGTTTCCATAATATAACTTTGATATTCAAGATTATTAATTTGATTTGAAGTTCAGAGCCTAGTGTATTTGTTGAAAATATAAATCGATATAGCCATATAGAAGAAAATGACGCTTGAGTTTTAAACAACTATAACGCCACTTTCCGAATTATGGTAATATGATTGATAAAGATTGGTGTTTGGAACTATATTTTGCGAAGTTCGCAGATTTGACGTTATAAGAAATTGCTACAGTAATAAAGGGCGGTGTTAGATTGATCAATAATAAACTTAAAGGTATTTGGTCAGTAGATTGTATGTACGGACCTGGTGCTCAATCAGATGAACTACTTATTTTTTTAGACAACGGATTCGGATGGATAGAAATGATCAATTGGGGATCCATGTCAATTGAGACATTCGAGTGGACTGTTGATCAAAAATCTGAACTAACAATCAAAGGTCTAAAAATATTTAGTAATTATGAAAGAACTAGAAAATCGAAAATTAACCTCATAGATGTTGAATTGAAGATTTCCAACGAGATAACATCAACTAAAGAAATGATGGAAGTAATGACATTATCTCAACCAATCATTTTAAATATACAGAAATTTGGTCTTGAAACTCGAGATGTTGATGAGAGATATTTTGAGAGACGAATGGAAGTTTTAAAATCATGAGAATCAAAGAAATCACTAGTAATTCAATGATGGCAGCAACATCTTATAACACAATGTTCACGCATCGTCGCTTAGGCTCCTCGGTCCGCCTTATGAAGCAAACTCAATGAAGTAGAGTCAGGCGGACACATCGATTTCCCTAAGATAAGCATATCTAAGGGAAATCGACGTCGTGAACACGGAAACGTTATCAGAAATCACAAGAAAGGAAAGAAAACATGAGCGAAGATGAGAAAGTTCTTACATGTCTCCATTGTGGAAATAAAACTTCAATGAAAGTAGTTGCTAGTCACAACTTAACTGAGGATGATGATATATGGGACTACTCTGTTGATATGTATCATCCAGCTTATACAGTATCATTTTATAAAAAATGGAATTTGCATTTGTGTCCAATCTGCAAAGAGATGACATTAGAACGGATTACTGCGTTTAGTGAAGAAACTGAACCAAACGGAAGGCCAATATATAATTATGAATATGTATATCCTCAACAATCGAATTATAGTAAATTTATTCCAAAAGTAGTAAACGATGCATTTGAGGCAGCATTGAAGGTAAGCAAACTTGATGGTGCCATCTGTATTATGGCACTTCGTAGAACATTAGAGAAAATGTGTAAGGAAAAAGGAGCAACCGGAAATGACCTGTTCAAGAAGTTAAAAGATCTTCAATCTAGGTCTGTGTTACCCCCAATCATGGATAAAATATCTTATATCCTGAGGAAAGAAGGAAACTCTGCAGCTCATGCAGATGATGTAGAGTTTGATCCTGAGACCGTATCTCTAATGATAGAGTTTACAAGGGTAGTATTGGATTATGTCTATTCACTTCCCGCCAAGATTCAACAAGCACAATTAAGAATAGAAGAGAACGAAGAAGACAACGAAGCTAGCGAAGGCTAATTCATAGAAGCTTGTGACTTCAGCTAACACCGCATTCACGCATCGGGCCGCTGCCGCGTCCCTCGGTCGCCCGAAACGGAAGCAGTGGAAACTCAAGCGACAATCCTGCACTGGCTAAGTCTTCGACCCGGCGGCTCGATCCTGTATGGATCGGCCGGCAGCTTAAGCCAGTGAGGGTTCATGAATGAACAACGTTATGTGAAATACTCGCAAAACCCTTAAAAAGGCGGGAACCCATGAGTGATGAATCCTTTTATATATGGATTAGAGGAAGAAAACAATCATTGAAAATAGGAATTAACTACTTGTTTGAATTTATAGATCCTACTGAGACATCGTTCAATATGCTACGTGCTGAAGTCATGGATATTTATTGGCAAGATGAAGAAAGTGGAAAAACATTCTTTTATATTTTTGTGCATGAACAGAACGAAGATTATTTGATTTGTGATAATGAGATTGTTACAGCGAGATTATCTGATTTGGTTGTCGGAAAGTTTTATAGGTTCGTAATGGATAACGGATCTTCGCTTACTGGTGAGTACCTGGAACAAAAAGAATTAAGTAAAGTTACTCATTCATTTTGGATAGATATAGGTCGGCAGCCAGATTATTTAGATTTTAGAAACGTAGCAGAAATAATAGAACTGAATATAGGTCAATTGTAAGGAATTTGAAGAAGGCGAGAACATCATACAACACAGCATTCACACATCGGCTAAGATAAGAGCTATCTAAGCCGGTGAGGGTTCGTGAATGCAAGAACCTTATATGAAATCATCAAAATTTATAATCAAATACTACAAGTGAGGTAAACTCTAACATGAATTATTACGAAAACATAAGATTTCAGTTGGAAAACAAAATGAAGAATATTTTAAGCGCACGGGAAAAAAACTTCAGGGCAGAAATAAAAATATTATATGAATATTTGAATTCAGTAAGCTTATTGAGCGCTATCTGTAAGGAAATAGAATCAATACAATTTAATGACAAAGAATATCTGAAAGAAGAGAGAAATAGAAGATTTATTGAGTTCCCTGATGATGAAAATTCAAAAATAGCTTTATGTTATTCTATTATGCATAGGTTTATTAATAGCGAGATATCTGTATTAAGTACTTATTTTATGGATTTAACCCGAGGTAATTTTGATGACAGGGCACGCGAGATTTCCAGATTATATATTGTGCCAATTTATCAATATATTGTTGAGAAAATTGAGGAAAGTAGCACAATATTGTATCTCCTCGATAAATACAGACATAGGACTGAATGGTTTCAAAAGAAGAGACTTTTTGGACTTTATAATCAGGATACTCAAAGTGGAGAAGATAATTTAACTTTAGATCTACAAGAATATTTACATAGTCAAGGGATCGATTATCCATTTTCAACACCACATTCCCCTACTGGACGAGCAGATATTGTTGGATTAATTGATACACCGGATCCATTAGTTCTTGAGGTTAAATTATTTAATCTCCATCGTAACTATGGGAAGGATTATATAAGAAAAGGATTTACTCAAGCTTATAGATATGCTATAGACTACGGTAAATCTGTAGGATATTATCTTATATTTAGTCTCGATGAAAGAGACTTGAATTTTGAACAGGAACCAGGAGAGAAACTGAAAAGTATTACAATAGGTGACAAGACTATATTTATCATTGTTGTTAATTTATTTGTGAGTAATAAGACTGCAAGCCAAATGAAGAAACCTCTTCCATATATAATTGAGGATTCATATTTAAAAAATTTAGATGATTCAGAGATGTGATTACTTCACAATGTGTTCTCGCATCGGCGGAAAGCCGCATCGGTCCCGGAAGATGAAGTCAAGGAAGCAATTGCCGTTACACATCCGCACCACCTAACCGCATCGCGGCCGGCCTTACGGGAGGTGGTGGGTCGTCGTGAACACGGAAACGTTATTTGAAACTTCTAAGTAATTGGAAAACTCTATAGAACGGAGTGAGTTGCATTCGCAAAGTATTAATTAGTTGTTTGTTGTTAGTCATTACATTAAATACACTTATTATTTTCACCTTTGTCTTTTATTTTTTTCATGGCTCTTTCGGGATGTTTCCAACCAACGAGGATCATGCAAAGGTGCGGGATGTGAGCCTGTTTTTGATTGCATTTTTATCAATAATTGAAACAATACTTGGATTCTTAGGATATAGACTAATAAAGTTCAAGAGTAAGAAAAGATAATTCGCCCCCTGGTGTCGATATAGGCACTTCTTTGGGATTAAGATTACACAAATAAAAATTATCCTGAAGCTGCTAAGATCAGCATCAGACCAACATGTGTTCACGCATCGGGGCAGACGCCCCTCGGTCTCGGCGCTGGTCGGGAACCGACCAGGTGGCAGCATCGACACACCCGCACCACCTAATCGCGTCGCGGCCGCTCACATTCGTTCGCTTAAGATGGTGGGACGATGTGAACACGAAAACGTTATGTATAATCTCTTGAAAGGATGTTTTAGATGGGCAAACGGTACATGAAATGTACATTCATTGACGAAGACAAACACCTTTACTATTTTGAGCTTGATCATGAAGGAACAGTTTATAGGCAGATCACTATGATTAATGACGACAAAACTTTTGCATCGAACCGACCATTCAAAGATGTACATTTCTGTTTATCTGAAAAGCCAATAGATTTTATTCCGGAAAAAGAAGTATCAAAGGAAGAATTTGAACGGAATTGGTTAAAAGAAAATGAGATAAACATTCAAGAATGGTATAAGACTAAAAACAAGTTTCCAATTGGAACAACTGTCGAGGGGATTATAGAATGTATTTACCCTCAGGGTATTATTATTAATTGTCAAGATAATATATATGGGGTTGTGGATTACGATAAATGTTGTGAGACATCTGGTAGTAATAAAATTTATGTGAGAAACCGAGTAAGGGGTAATGTTAAAGGATTTGATGAAGCAAATCTGTGGGTAGTAATTGAAGATGGAGAAGTTATTTTGGATGTCCACTCAAAGAAGTAGGCAACTTTACACCAACAATGTGTTACACATCGCGGACAATCCCCTCAGTCATGGTACTGGTTGGGAGGTGGTGGAGCGTCGTTAACATGGAAACGCTATATGAAATGAATGCTAAGAAAGGAGAACAGATGTATTCACAAGGAGAAAACAAGTGTGATATTTCAGATCATTTATCAAATAGTTTGATTTACAAACAGATTATGTCTTCCAATTCCGAATCAACGGTATGGTATTCATATGAATTATTTAAATTGATACATCACTCAAGACTATTTAATAACGAAGTGGTATATAAATACGACTTACACAACTTGCATAAACTAACAACACAAGAGATGAAGAAGATCTTAATAGGTTATGAACGTGGTTATACTACATTGAATGACGATACCTTGTTTTTCAATGAGAAGCTTGAATGGATAATAAGAATTGTTGATATAGATACTATTAAAAGCTTCGGTTTATAAAAACTATTGTACAATGCAGCTACAGACCAGCTCGCTAATGCCCAATGCTTATGCACTTTCAATTTGGCCATGTATCCACATCCACCTCACTCTATCATACTACCAAGTTTAAGCGATATTCTCCATAATCTCACTTAAAATTTTTTCGTTTATTGATCATTTCTTCTGTCATTGAGTCAGCAGATCCGAAACCTTTAAGAGCTTCTCTGAATTTCTTTCTTACGTTTGGTTGCTTTACTCTTCTAATGAAATAATGCAAAAATATTATAACCCTATCTGGATGCATGCTTAGATTATTATGAAGATAATTTATTATGTTATATGGCCAATCCTCTAGTAACTGAATAACCAAGTTATTGATGTCGTATTGTAATTTTACATCACTTAAATAACCCCAAGTACTCAAATTATATAATTCAGTCTCTGGAATATTCCGATTTATGATTTTACTATATAAAATATTTGTTAATATTTTGATTAGTTCTATGTATTCTTTATGGGAAATATCCAATTCAGAACTCATATTTGATCTAACAACAACTATGTCATTTTGAAACTCAAAAAGTTGAGTCTTATTAGCAGATAATTTAGCCTTACATTGTTTACATCCACCAAGGACGGTTTCCTCAAAATCAACTTTTTTCCGCAAGAGTCACAATCATCATTTAAATAGCATTGGTGCTTATAACAATAAGTAGAAATAGAAATGCTCCAATAAAAACGATGGTATAGAGAATCCATTAGACAAAGCGGACAGAATCTAGTACTCTTTGATATTCTCCACTTAGGTAATGTTAAATTAACATTATTCCACTCATGAATGAAATGGTCCTTATTATATATTTGACCAGTTAATTTGAAGATAATATCGAAGTATGCAGTTATTTCTCTTTCTGTTGCTTTAGCTTTTATTGATTGTATACCTGTATATTTTAAGGATGTATGGTTTATTATTGAGAGCCTGTATACATATCCTTCTATAGATTCGTTTTCAAACTTAGGTGGGTGAATTACAAATTTATCCGGCATCTATTCACAACCCTTTGTATAAATAAGATCAGGTATCCAAAATTAAAGTTGGATACCTGATCTGTATGATTTCTTGTGTATTTATACACAACTGTGCATAACATCCAAGTTTCTATTGAATTATGGAACAAAATTCTAACGAAATATGGAACAATTCTAATCAATTATGGAATATCACAAAACACAACAATTGTGGTTAATTAACCTTATACCCTACGAACACTTACTATACCCACAGTTCGTACAAGTCTTACAGCCTTCCACATTCACTAGCGCAGCAGCTCCACAAGACGTACATAAGTCCGTTGAAGTGGATGCAGCAAGTTTAGGAGAATCGTAAGTTGGCTTAGGTGCAGGAGCTGGTGTGGCAGCTGGTGCATGGTCGTGAGCATGAGCGGTATGGCCTGCGTGATACTCGAGGTGAAGCTCGAGTGACTTGGCTACTGCATCGGCGATGGATTCTACACGGTTAGCGCCGAAGCCAATTGCGCCGGAGCCACCGATGCCCTTCAGATGCTTGATGAGCAGCTGAACCTTGTTACCGTGATCGCCGTAGCGAAGGAACAAGGAGCATACACGACCGAGTGCCTCGGACATTGCGAACACGTCGGAGCCGGCTTTACCTACGTTCAGGAATAGCTCGCGTGGTTGATTGTCCATGTCGTTGATCGTGATATACGCCATACCGAATGGTGTATTAAATTTATAGGTGGAGCCGCGCAGGATCTGCGGACGTTGACGATATTCCTTGTCAATAATCTCTTGCTTGGCGCTGGACGTAGTCACAGCAAGTGTATTGCTGATTGTATCCAATGTACCAGTCTCGTTAGCAGTTGCTGGAGCCTCGGCTACAGCTTGGGCTGCAGGTGCAGCGTCAGCTAGAGCCTTCGCAGCGGCTTTCGCATCACTCTTAACGCCGTCCTTGTTACTATCATCGAGGTTCAACACCTGTACATCACGACTTCCATCGCGGTACATGGTCACACCCTTACAGCCAAGGTCAAAGGCTAGCTCGTATAGACGCTTCGTGTCCTCAACCGTAAAGTCGGATGGACAGTTAGCTGTCTTGGAGATGGAGCTATCTACCCATCGTTGAATCGCGGCTTGCACACGGACATGATCCTCCGCAGATAAGCTCATCGAGGTTACGAAGAAATCTGGTAGAGCTTGACCCGGGTTCGCATCCAACCAACGTTGTGCAATGGGCACCAATTGTTTGTCGAAGCCAAGGCGACTCTGACGGAAGAATTCGAAGGCGAAGTAAGGCTCAATTCCCGTCGAAGTATCTACCATCGTACCAGTGCTACCTGTTGGTGCTTGTGTAAGCACAGTTACGTTACGCATACCGTTCTTCTTAATCGCAGCGCCGACCTCTGGGAACTCGCTGATGAGGTGCTTCATGAAGCCGCTCTTGAAGAATTTGTCCTTCTCAAATGCAAGGAAGGAGCCCTTCTCACCAGCGATCTCTGCTGAAGCTATATAGGATTCTTTGGCGATAAAACCATAGATTTTGTCCAGGAATTCAAGAGATTCAGGACTGCCATAACGAATTTCCAGCTTAATCATTAGCTCTGCAAGACCCATCGAGCCAAGACCTACACGGCGTTCGTTCTTCTGATTCGCTTCATTCTCAGGGAAATGGTACGGTGTCTTATCAATAACATTATCCAAGAAACGAGTGGAGTAACGCACAACCTTACCGAGATCAGCCCAGTCGACATCGTGATTGTCCGCATCATAGAACTTGGACAGATTAATCGCAGATAGGTTACATACGCCCCAAGCCGGTAGCCCTTGCTCACCGCACGGATTCGTACAGATAATCGGGTTAAAATACCAGCTGTTGGACATCTGATTGTAATATTCGAGGAACACGATACCAGGCTCAGCGCTCTTCCATGCTGATTCAATGATCGTCTCCCATACCTCACGAGCTTTAACTGTCTTGTAATGAACAACTTGCTTGCCCAGCTTCTTCCAAGCGTCTAGATCACCAGTCCATAGCTCGTTATAGTCAGCATCCGTTGTATCTGGGAACACAAGCTCCCAATCCAGATCCTTCTTAACAGCTTCCATAAAACCATTGCTCACACAAACCGATAGATTCGCATTCGTAACTAAACCCATCTTCGACTTCACGGTAATAAAATCAACTAAATCCGGATGCCAGTCATTAATCATGAGCATCAGTGCGCCACGACGGCTACCGCCTTGCTCGATAAGTCCTGTTGTATAGCTGAATAAACCACCCCAGGATACAGCACCACTAGAGGAACCATTCACACCTCTTACAATAGCCCGTCTAGGACGAAGAGATGACAAATTGATACCTACTCCACCACCGCGTGACATGATTTCTGTCATCTCGGATAACGTCTGCATAATGCCCGTACGACTATCCTTAGGTGAAGGTACTACATAACAATTGAACAAGGTTAATTCATCACTCGCATCAGCACCAGCCGCAATACGTCCACCCGGTACGAGCTTCCAATCGTCCAGTATGTATCGGAAATTGGTTTGCCATTCCTTACGTTTCTCTGGTGTAGTCTCAACCGATGCCATGGCACCAGCTAATCGATCCCATAGTTGTTCAGGAGTTTTCTCTTTGGTGAGGGTCAGCTTCTCGATGTCACTCTCCACGATATCGCCACTACGTAGCTTTATCTTGACCGTACGTCCTTCACGAGCAATAACGTCACCGACTTCCTTAGCAGGGAATTTCGGATCGTCCTTCGTCAGCACTAATACAACATCGCCGACCTTCGTATTCTTCGTATCCGCATCCTTCATCGCATAGCGATCCAAGAAAATCTTCTCACTTAACCCTTCTAAACGTTTAACACTCTGAACCGTTTCCAAAGAATCAACCTCCTGAAATATAAAAATAAATATAAAATGCAATGCTAATGATAAGCTCTTAGCTGGGACTAAGAGGTTCATTAGCTGATTAAACTCATTTTTCGACAAAATCCCTGAAATCATGCATTGCTACGGGGATTTTCACAACATATTGTATGCGATTCTCATTATACACTACTATATGTTGTGTATCTAACAACTGACTATTCAAAATTGCTCCCTCATTGGCAAATATAGCTCGTTTTCTTTTATTTTCTCGTTCTATCTCTCTTTTTTGCTTCACAGAAAAATAACTTAATTCGACAAAAAACTCGTTCCTTGTCCCTGTTGACAGATGATATTTAATTGTGTTATTGCATATAAGAGGGGTGATTTATATGATTCTTTACAATGATCAGTTCGTGTCTTCAGAAGAGGCTCACGTGTCTATTAATGATCGGGGCTACTATTTTGGTGATGGCGTTTATGAAGTGTTTCGTATCTATAATGGTGTTCTTTTTGAGAAGGATGCTCATATGGCAAGGCTTGCACGTAGCGCACAGGCAGTGCGAATTAACTTTCCTTGCTCACTCGCTGAGCTTGAGGAACGCCTAGATCGGCTAGTTGCACTTAATGGAATCAATGAAGGTACCCTGTATATGCAGCTTACACGTGGTGAAGCTAAGCGAGCACACCCATTCCCAGAGGATGCTACGCCTGTATTAATGGGATACTGCACCGAGGCTGTTCGTCCATTAATCGCCATGAGGGATGGGATAACGGCTGTAACACTAGCAGATATCCGCTGGCTCCGGTGTGACATTAAATCGTTGAACCTGCTACCTAACGTTCTCGCCAAGCAGGAGGCACTCGACCTCGGCAGCGCAGAGGCTATCTTACATCGTAATGGCATTGTGACTGAATGTAGTGCCTCGAATATTATGATTGTCAAGAATGGTGTCCTCTACACACATCCCGCGAACAATTACATACTCCACGGTATCACTAGAGAGGTGATCCTTAAGCTAGCAGAGACCGAGGGCGTCAAAGTTAAACTACAGGCCTTCACGGTGGAGGATCTCTATGATGCGGATGAAGTCTTTATATGTGGCACTACAGTAGAAATCACACCGGTCATATCCATTGATAATCAGCCTGTCGGTACCAAGTGGGATAAGCTAGAGCTGAATGATAGCAATGACCCTACCCATACTCCTATTAGTCAGCCTGGGATGATTACACGTACATTACAGAATGCGCTTAGCCGCTACATTGGTGTGGATGCGTAAAAACTAGTTTCCATACTGCCGAACCCTTTAGCCGAAAAAACTTCCGTTAAACTGAAGAAAAAGTTTATTTTTTCTCCATTAGCGGATGTTTTCTCGGCTATTAACACGCCATTTGCCTTACACTACACACTACTCCCCCGCTAACCGATAAAATTTCCACTATTCCTCAACAGTATTCTGTTGTCGCTCAATTAACCGAAGTTATTTCGGTTATTAAGCAGCGTCAGATAGGTTTCAACGTCGCATATTCCACTCGGCGTTGCCGTACTTCTCGCGAACGAGCTGCTCCGCGAGCTCCTGCTCCGCGAGCGTCAGCTCGCCGGGCTCGAGCACAATGCCCATGCCCTCGGCGATGCCGAGGCCAAACGCTTCCTCTGCCGCAGGAAGCTCCACCACATTGCGCCCCAGCTGGCGCATCAGATCATTAATCGCCACCGCTTTGCCGGCGAATGAGGCTCTCAACCGATCGCGCACACGCTCGCTCGGGAATTGCAGCACGGCAAACAGCTGGTCGATGTCCATATCGAGCAGGATCGATCCGTGCTGCAGCACCACACCCTTCTGCCGTACCTGCGCACTGCCGGCAACCTTCCGCCCTTCCACGACGAGCTCGTACCAGGACGGCGAGTCGAAGCAGGCGGCCGAGCCCGCTGCGGCATACTTCAGCTTGTCGTCCTCTGACGCCAAGCTGACCATCTCGGCTTGCAAGCCAAGCCGACGAAAGCCGTGCAGCAGTCCCTCGCTCAGCACACGGTACGCCTCCGTCACGCTGCGCGGCATGCCGGGATAATCCTCGGACACGATCATGCTGTAGGTCAGCTCCTGATCGTGGAGCACCGCTCGTCCACCTGTTGGACGACGGACGAAGCCGAGTCCTCTCTTAGCAAGCTCGGCAAAGTCCACTTCCTCATCCGCCTTCTGGAAGTAACCAATCGACAGCGTCGCCGGATTCCAGCCATAGAAACGCACCGTTGGTGGCACCCGCCCTTCACTATGCATCGTTAGCACAGCTTCATCAACCGCCATATTATAGGCCGGGGAGCACTTCCCCGACCGAATAAATCTCCAAGTTTGTGACATGCTTTATCTCCTATATAGTGATGTAGTCAGATCATACGCTCTATTCTAACGTATTCGCACCCAAAAACCCACTTCTGAGCTTCATACATTCTAGTCGGTATTGTTTAGCGCAACCTTTGTCAGCTTATATATGATTAGCTGGCATTGTTCTTCAACGCGACAACGGTATCTTGAATCGCCTGCTTATATGGTGTAGCAGGAACCTTGCCGAATTGCTGCTCATATTTGCGTCCAGACAGAATAAGTGGGTCCTCGTTCAGATAGAACATCTCCACCGCCTCACGGAGCTGAGGCTGGAACAGTCCGACAAATCTGAGCATCAGCTTATTCACTGTTCCAGCTTTGCGAGATGAGCCTGCTGCTTCGTTCGCATATCGAATAACTTCCTCACCGGTAATGGCCCCAGCTCCTGGGATGTTCCATTGCTGATTGTATGCCTCTGCGAAACCAGCCGCATGCACGACGGCCTGAGCAGCATCCGGCAAATAAATGAACTCCCTAGGAATTTGCTGCGAACCCACATATCTGCTGGGTTTATTCGTAGCAATCGCCTCTAAAGTGAAGTGTAAGAGAGTATTAGGGGCTAGAGGACTATAGAAATCAGGCAGGTGGAATATAGCCGATTGGACGCCCTTACGCTGAGCTTCCAAGTAAAGCAGTTCCATCTGTAATCGATAAGCTCCTTTACGAGTATTCGGCTGCTTCGGATGCTGTTCATCTACTCTATCCTGCTGCCTGCGACCATATGCATAGATGTTATCGATAACAACAATTCGAGCTTGCACAGCTCGAGCCGCTTCTATAACCGTCTGAGCTTGTGGAATCAGCTTATCCTTCCATTCTGCGTAAGGTACATTCACGCTTTGATAAATCACATCGGCCCCTTCCGACGCTCGAGTTACGTCCTGCACATTAAATGCATCCCCCACCACAATATCTAGCTGTGGACTATCATATCCTAACTTCAGCATTCGTCCCTGCAATACTGCTAGCTTCTCAGCTGATCTAGCAAAAGCAACAGTGGGTATGCCTTCATGTAACAATCTCTCGACTAAGGCACAGCCCATACCTCCCGTTGCCCCAAGAACAACGGCCTTCTTCACACTAATCCTTGTATTCGATAAACCCTTCATCTTGTTCACCATAAATTCCTCCTAAAAGTTTTTGATGACCACACGAGTGGTAGATAAAACTACTTCGTAAGCAAAGGCTAAAAGTTTTGTTGATGTAACTTAATTAACCGCTGTTCAATAACGTTCAAATAAAAAAGCATCTTACTTTTGGAGCATCGCCAATAACCCCTCATATAACAGCTTGGCATGTGCATATGCGATGGACCGAATGTCTTCAAAGGTCTGATCGGTATGCAAATAATAGGCCACAAAACCATGCAACGATAAGAATATCGAGAACGGAAGCATCGTCTTATTCGTGGTCTGACTATGGTTCGCGCCTACAAGCTGCATAACGGTCTCAGCAAATTTAGCGTAGCTAAGGTCCTTCTCAACAATCGCACATTGTACGGGATCCTCGATCAGGAACATCAGCTCATATTGTGGTTTGTTCTCAAATCCGAAGCGCATAAACTCAACGAACACATTCTCGACCATCGAGATGTCAGGATTCGGAGGGTCTAACAGGGTTTGGTCGAATGCTGCCATTAGCCTGGCAAAATCACGTACCACAATCGCCCCGAATAACTCAGCCTTATCCTTAAAATGATAATAAATAGCACCATGACTATAACCAAGAGCCTGAGCAATTTTGCGCATTGAGACTACTTTGTAGCCTTCCTTAACGAACATCTCCGCCGCGGTGAACAAAATTTTCTCTCTACTAAGCTCCTCCAGAACGATTCTTCTTGGTGCCAACTGATATCATCTCCTCTCATCGCATGTTTATTAACCACTGTTCAATTACCATTAGAATACCAGATGTTATCCGAGATGTAAACATTAATTTCCATACAATTTACTTCAAGAATAAATCTAATAATTAATCCTCACATTGATACGGCTACCCCTCCGCCCCGCGAGAAGCTCCCATGCACGGTGTAACATTGAATTTCAATCTCCCCCCCACGTAAGTGTTTTTAGAATTTCGAAAAAAGCATAAGCAATCCTTATACTACAATCTCATTATCGCAGCATATCTTATGAATTATCAAAATTCCCAAAAAGACACATCTATCCAACTAACTCGATTCCACAAAAAAAACCACATCCGTCCAACTGACTCGATTCCACAAAAAAACCGCATCCGTCAAACTTACTTGATTCCACAAAAGACACATCCGCCCAACTGACTCGGTTCCACAAAAAAACCACCTAAGCAATCCGTGAACTAAGTCCCACAAAGGGTCATAGTTCACATTATTGCTTAGGTGGGTAATGTTGAGATCATTTAACCGCAGTTACAATTTAGAATTGGCTTACGTGCCGCTTGTGTCTCGTCCATTCGCTTCACTACGGTTGAATAAGGTGCATTCTGAACGAGCTCTGGATCTTCCTCAGCCTCGCGTGCGATCTGGATCATGACCTCGATGAAGCCATCCAGCGTCTCTTTGCTCTCGGTCTCGGTCGGCTCGATCATGATACATTCCTCAACAATGATAGGGAAATATATCGTAGGCGGATGATAGCCGAAATCCAGCAAACGTTTGGCGATGTCGAGGGTGCGAACACCGAGTTTTTTCTGTTTTCGACCCGATAGAACAAATTCATGCTTACAGTGACGGTCATAAGGTAGATCGTAATAAGGCGCGAGCTTACGCATCATATAGTTTGCATTGAGCACCGCATATTCCGATACACGCTTCAAGCCTTCCCCACCATAGGTGCGGATGTAGGTGTACGCTCGAACAAGGATACCAAAGTTACCATAGAAAGCTTTTACGCGGCCAATCGAATTCGGGAAATTATGGTCAAAATAGAACGTGCCATCCTCCCGCTTCGCCACATTCGGCTTCGGTAGGAAAGGTATCAGCTTGGCTTTAACCCCAACTGGACCAGCTCCAGGACCGCCACCGCCGTGAGGGGTGCTGAATGTTTTGTGTAAATTCAAGTGAACGACATCAAAGCCCATATCACCCGGACGGGCATAACCTAGAATGGCATTGGCATTCGCGCCATCGTAATAGATAAGCCCACCCGCTTCGTGGACGATCTTTGCGATTTCGGCAATGTCCTCCTCGAACAAACCAAGCGTGCTTGGGTTTGTTAGCATTAATGCAGCGGTATCCGGTCCAACTGCAGCACGGAGTGCATCTAGATCAACGAGTCCATGCTCGTTAGAAGGAATGGTGATCGTATCGAAGCCTGCAACAGTTGCGCTTGCTGGATTAGTACCATGTGCAGTGTCAGGTACAATAACCTTCGTACGAACGTCGCCACGACTCTCATGATAAGCGCGGATCATCATTAGACCCGTCCACTCACCGTGAGCTCCAGCTGCTGGTTGCAGAGTAATCTGATCCATGCCCGTGATTTCGGCTAGATCATTCTGTAGATTGTAGAGTAATTCTAAAGCACCCTGTATGGACTCTTCGGGCTGGTATGGATGGATCTTCGCAAATCCAGCAAACCGAGCAACATCCTCATTAATTTTCGGATTATATTTCATCGTACAAGAGCCTAGTGGGTAGAAGCCATTATCAATACCGAAGTTACGTCGGGAGAGCGCGGTATAGTGACGAATCACATCCACCTCGTACACCTCGGGAAGCTCAGCGGGCTTCGTCCGTAGGAACTGGTTAGGGATCAGCTTAGAAACCTCAACAACAGGAACGTCACACGGGTCGATCTCATAGCCTTTACGGCCAGGCTGACTTAATTCAAAAATAAGTGCTTTATCATGTTTAACATGGGTTTGATTATCGACGTTATTGGCAGGAGTGTCACCAGTATTCCCACCTTTGTTGCCAGCTACCGATGTATTACTAGTGACTATTACATTCTTATCTACGACCTCGTTGCCTGTAGTTGACTGACTCATAGTGCACCCTCCAATTCTTTAGCGAATAGTTCTATATCTTCACGTGAGCGTTGCTCGGTCACGGCAATTAGCATACAGTTTGCAAGCTCAGGATAGTCACGACCTAGATCGAAGCCTCCGATAAAGCCTTGCTTCAATAATCGGCTATTCACCTCAGCGATGTTCGTGCCCTTCGGCAGCCTTATCGCGAATTCGTTGAAGAATGGCGTATCGTAGAGGAGGGATGCGCCTTTCACTTGGCTTAGCACCTGCGAGGCATAGTGCGCTTTCTGTACATTCAGGCCGGCTACATCCTGAAGACCTTGCTTGCCCATCGTGGACAGGTACACGGATGCACATAGCGCTAGCAGCGCCTGGTTGGAGCAGATGTTCGACGTCGCTTTCTCACGTCGAATGTGCTGCTCACGCGCTTGCAGCGTTAGCACGAAGCCGCGCTTGCCGTCGCGGTCTACGGTTTGGCCGACGATGCGGCCGGGCATGCGGCGCATCCATTTGTCGGCGACGGCGAAGTAGCCGCACGTTGGGCCGCCAAGCGCAGCCGCGATCCCGAACGGCTGGGCATCGCCGCAGACGATATCGGCGCCGAAGCGCCCTGGTGCCTCGAGCAAGCCGAGGGACATGGGATTGCTGTTCACCACGAACAATCCACCAACCCCATGGGCGAGCGGACCAATCGCCGCCAAGTCCTCGATACAGCCGAAGAAATTCGGCGATTGGATTAACACGGCTGCTGTGTCGGAGGACACCTTGGAGGATAACTCCTCCAGGTCGGTCACTCCGTTCTTGCAGCCAATTTCTACGACTTCGAGGTTAAGCCCCTTAGCAGTCGTACGAATAATATGGCGCGCCTCCGGATGAACCGCGCGTGATACCAGGAGCTGGCCACGCTTCGTCGCGCCAGCTGCAAGTGCACCCGCTTCTGCTAGCGCCGTAGCGCCATCGTACATCGAGGCATTGGCCACCGCCATGCCTGTCAGCTCGCAGATATACGATTGGAACTCGAATATCGCCTGTAACTCACCCTGACTAATCTCAGGCTGGTATGGGGTATACGCGGTGTAGAACTCTGACCGCGAGATCACGTGATTGATCATCACTGGAAGATGATGATCATAAATCCCTGCGCCAAGAAAGCTGACATATCGATCGAAGTCTGCATTCTTGCCGGCTAACCCGCGCATATATCTAAGCAGCGCTGGCTCACTCATTTTCTCCGATATATTCAATGTTCCCCGAAACCGCACACTCTCTGGAATATCCGCGAACAGCTCTTCCGTACTAGCAACGCCTATCGTTGCTAACATCTCTTCTCTATCCCGCTCCGTCATAGGCAAATATCGATCCTGTACTGACATACTTCCCTCTCCCTTATCTTTAAAATATAAATTTACTCTCCCACTAGTGAATAGAAGTTTTACGCTATCAGCACTCTTGTGCCAACTGCCGCACTAAATCCCATCAAGCTACTGCTTACTCAAACGATCTTAGCCCGTTGCCTTCTACTCCATGAGCGAAGGGGATACAGCCCAAAAGAAAATTTTAAGCACTCCTCATCCGGCAATAATTGTAAAATATTACCTTTGCGCCGCCAAGTTTACCTATTTCTTAACCCTCGTATAGAACGGCGCTTTAATCACAACAGCCTTTAGCCTTTTGCCGCGAATTTCTACGTACAGCTCGGTACCTATTGATGCAAAAGCCGTCTCTATCAGCGCTAATCCAATATTCGTTTTCAGTGTTGGTGATTGTGTGCCTGTGGTTACTTCGCCTATGTGGCGATCATCCTTGTCATAGACGGGATAATGGGAGCGTGGTATGCCACGATCGATCATCTCGATGCCAACAAGCTTACGTGGAGCACCGTTCGTTTTCTGCTCTAGTAGCACCTCACGCCCCATGAAGTCTCCTTTGTCGAGCTTCACGAAGAAACCTAAACCCGCTTCAATCGGTGTAATCGTCGAAGATAGCTCTTGGCCATACAGCGGTAGTCTGGCCTCGAAGCGTAATGTATCGCGCGCTCCCAATCCTGCAGCGATCAAGCCATCCTCTTCACCAGCATCAAGCAGGCGCTCCCACACCATCAGCACCGATTCATTATCGGTATATATCTCAAAGCCGTCCTCACCGGTATAACCGGTCCGTGATATCATCACGGAGGCATCCATGATCTGCACGTCCTGCAAGAATCGATAGCTACCCAATGTCTCTACGGGGGCATCGCAGACCTTCTTCATAATCCGTTCAGCTAATGGACCCTGCAGTGCGATCAGCGACATCTCATCGGAGAGGTTGTCTAGCTCCACACCGTCCTCCACATGCTTCTGCAGCCATTCATAATCTTTGTCAATATTCGATGCATTCACGACGAGCATATAATCATGCTCCTTCAGCTTATATACCAGTAGGTCGTCAACAACGCCGCCATCGGTATAGCACATCAATGTATATAATGCTTGACCGTCCTCCAGCTTCGAGATATCGTTCGTCATCAACTGCTGTAGGAAGGTAAGTGAGCCCTCACCTTTGACAGTAAATTCGCCCATATGGGATACATCGAACAATCCCGCTTGTGTGCGAACAGCCTCGTGCTCCTTCATAATACTTGAGAACTGTACAGGTAAATCCCAACCGCCAAAATCAATCGTCTTCGCACCCTGCTTCTCATAGAGTGGGTATAGTGGTGTTCTTCTTAGCTGTCCCATAACTTCACCTCATCCGTATTAGTCTCTCTTATCCAGTTTTCCCTATTCGGTTCAGGAACAACCACAATTCGTCATTCCTATGCTCCTAGTTTGAACACAAAAAGGACACAGCACAAAGATGAAGGGTTCCGACCATAACGGTTGGATACAACAACATAAGGCCCAAACTCCATATGTTGCATTTCATCTTCCTGCTCTGTCCTTGTACCTGAGAGTTACCTAAACAGCAGATCTTACCACTGAGAAGTTTCCCCTTGGGTGGTTCGCTGCTAGTTATTCATACTAGCCATGCCAACACTCTCCAGAGATGCGTCCAATACAGGTCCATTGTGCCTGAGAGATTCACGATTACGCTTACTCCTTCGGCGGTGCTTCTCCATCCGAAATCGGGTGGTCTACACTCTCTCCCTATACCATCATCCGCGATTACTAAAACCACAGCTATTATAGCAGATACTGGTGCAGAAAGGGAAATATTCTGACGAAAAAAGTATTCTTCCTGACCCACCGTTATGATTTATTCAGGTTATGAACATACTAACCTATATACACTTAGCCAATACTTACGAAGTAGTTTTATCGTCTGCTCGCGCAGTCATCATCACCAAAACTTAGCCAGTGCTTACGAAGTAGTTTTATCGTCTGCTCGCGCAGTCATCATCACCAAAACTTAGCCAATGCTTACGAAGTAGTTTTATCGTCTGCTCGCGCAGTCATCATCACCAAAACTTTTAGGAGGCTACCATGTTCAATCCGACTACTGATATTATTCGTCCAATTAATGAGCTGGTCAACGTCCACTTCAACAGGGATTGGTGTGTCGAATTAGCTGCGCGAAGCTCGCGGAATGGTCCGTGGGACCAATGGGAGCTTGCAAGACTTGGTGTAGAAGCCATGGAGAGCCGACTCGTGCATAGCTTTGATCAACTTCAGTGCCTCCCCCATCTTCCCCACCTTACACCTATGCCACATCAAATTGATACTGCTCGTCGTGTACTCTATGAGATGCGTGGACGCGCTATATTAGCCGATGAAGTAGGTTTGGGCAAGACGATCGAGGCTGGCCTTATTCTCAAAGAATATATCATTCGCGGATTAGTTCGTAAGGTGCTTATCCTTGTACCGGCCTCACTAGTTCTGCAGTGGGTCCGTGAGCTCAATCAGAAGTTTGGTATTCAAGCTACTGCGCAGAAGAAGGAATATATGTGGACGCAGGTAGATATCGTCATTGCCTCTATGGATACAGCCAAGCGGGATCCACACAGAAGCATTGTGCTAAGTCAGGAATACGATATGTTGATTATTGATGAGGCGCACAAGCTGAAGAATAGTAAGACCAGCAATTATATTTTTGTTAATCAGATTAGGAAAAAATACTGTCTCCTGCTCACCGCCACACCTGTGCAGAATGATCTCGGCGAGCTCTATAATCTTATTACCATGCTTAAGCCCGGGCAGTTAGGTGGGCAAGGTCAATTCCAAGCCGATTATGTGGTGGATAAACGTGTGCCTAAGAATGAAGTGCTGCTGCAGCAGGAATTATCGAAGGTAATGATCCGTAACCGTAGGAGTGATGGTGGGATTGAATTCACGCGACGACATGTACGTAATATTCCTTTATCCCTCTCTGCAGAAGAACAAGCACTCTATCAAGGTGTGACCGACTTTGTTAAGGGACGTTATCGCGATGCGGGCTCCGATGCGGGAAGTATGTTATCGATGGTGACGTTACAGCGCGAGGTTTGCTCTAGTCGTGACGCCGTGTTCCTTACCCTTGTTAATCTATTCAAGAAGACTCCCGAGGACTCCCCTTATCGTCCCCAAATTTGGGAGCTAGTCAATCTCATCAAGCAGATTACGGCCAATACCAAAGCGGAGAAAGCGATGGAGCTTATCCTTAGCCTTGGTCCAAAGGAGAAGGTCATCGTCTTCACCGAGTATCGAGCTACCCAAGAGTATCTCATGAAATTCTTCAAGGACCATGGGCTAGCTGCTGTCTCCTATCGAGGTGGGATGAATCGTGGTAAGAAGGACTGGATGATGGATATCTTCCGTAACCGCGCCCAGATTATGATCGCCACAGAGGCCGGCGGCGAAGGAATCAATTTGCAATTCTGCCATAACATGATCAACTTCGATCTACCCTGGAACCCGATGCGGGTGGAGCAGCGGATTGGTCGCGTTCATCGCCTAGGGCAACAGAGTGATGTATTCATCTATAATTTATGCACATTAGGTACCATTGAAGAGCACATCGTCAGCCTGTTACATGAGAAAATAAATATGTTCGAGCTCGTCATTGGTGATCTAGATACGATTCTAGAACGGATGGAGGAGCAATCAACGCTAGAGAGCAGGCTGCAGAAGATCATTCTAGAATCTCAGAACGATGATGAAATCCGTGAGCATTTGCATTCGATAGGTACAGCCTTCCATGATACTCGCTCACGTATTCAGCCTCCCCCCGTCTTCTCCGAAGTGGAAAGGGAGGTGCATCCGTGAATCAAGAGCAAGTGAAGGATTTCTGTATGCGCTATCTGATCGCAACCGACTGTCACATCCTTGAGAAGGACCCGGCCTACGTTAAAGTTAAGCTATCTCCTGAAGCGGATAAGGACTTGACTGGGCGAAGCTACTACTGGAGCTTCGTCGAACGAACCGGTGCTGAGCCCGAGACGATGAGTTTCATCTTCGTGTTCGATCCAGAGAGCCGTAAGCCACCCGAGCCACAGGGCAGAGGAACGACTCAGGGTCGAGCTCCATTAGTTGCCCCGGCACCTAACGATGAACCTCTGAAGAAGGGAGACTCGATCTTAGAGCGCTACTTCGGGATTACACCCATGATCCCTCAGCAAGGAAGAATGATTGAGGAGACCATCAGCTTTGGTAGTCGTCGGCTTGATCAGATGTTCGCAGCGGCTCATGCGAAGGGCAGCTACCTGCAGCTCTTCGAGGAAGCTCCGCCGGTTCAACGCGGCTCAGGAATTTCACACAGTTATACGACCTGGCTTGGTGTAAATTTCAAGGTGGAATTTACCTGTGATATGCGGCGCGAGGAATTACATTCGCTTGGCATCTGTATGAGCACCGGTGAGATCGTCGCGAACTTCCAGCAGTTAATGTGCGAGCGTGTTCTATCACCACGGATGCCAGCTCATTGTCAGCTTCGTGATGTTATATCGCTAGAAACGGCTGTTCAGCAGCTTGAAGCACATCTAGAGCGGGTTCTCGCTCAAGCTGATTACGCTTGGGCATTATCCGCTCGCGAGCGAATGAGTGAAGAGGTCACTCGTATTCATAGCTACTACGGAGACTTGTTAACTAACCTAGCTGCTGAACAGAAGGAAGAGATGCAGGCTCAATATACAAGAAGACAGCAAGAGATTGAATGGCAATATCAGCCGCGTGTTGAAGTTCATGCCATGAACTGCGGTTGGTTTCATTTGTTAGACTGACAACCTTCCTATCATTTCTCCTTATTTCGTCAAGATGATGCAAAAAAATAATGATACCTAGCCCCATAGCAAGAACAAGGACTGGCAAACTCTGCAAGTACCATAAGTTAGAATGGAGAAACGAACTCCATTAGGCTCATCGAAAGGCAGGTGTACTTCATGTTCATCGTTGTAGTCTTAATTGCTGCATTGCTGAATTCTCATACCCAAGTAGCTTATTCACCCACAGTACCATCGAATGAGAGTAATATTTCCCTAGAAGCCGCGCTTAAATTAAATGACTCTGAATCGGATAATATGTTATATATTAGCCCTCCTGTTCTGCCATTAACCGCGCTATTCGATAGTACGGTTAATCAGTGGATATCCGAACTCTCTGAGCAGGATGAGTTTACACAATGGAAGAGTTCAACTCTACAGTGGGATAGACAGCCGCTAGGGCCAGGCTTACATGGATGGGTTGTGATCCTCACTGATCATGGTGAAGAGTTGGGTTATTTGGTAGTCACTGTGGACTCTGAAGGTAATTATCATCTTGCCGAATATGGACAAGGTGAATATCCGCTGTTCAGCGAGAATACGCTGTACCGATCATTGGTACAGCACGAACTTATTGATTCCTCCCTTTCCTATGAGCAATTCCTTGCAGATAGCCACATGACCAGAGAACGAATTTATTTGGGTCCGTTGCAGAATATTTGGCTATTCCGAGTAGGTAATGAAAGCTATCAGCTGGATGCCAAAACTGGCGATCTGATGTCGATTGACACCCACATTCTAGATAGGATTATGAAGTCTGAAACCGAAGCTCATTCGTGGGCCGCCCCTAAAGCTGACACACAGCATGTGCAGAAGTCCTTACAACTACCTGCCTTTGACCCTTATTATGATCTAAGCTGGATCGTTAAGTCACCCAACACAATAAAAGACCTGCAGTCTCTGCAGGCCTCTCTAAATTCAGGGCAATTATTCACCTTTGTCACAGATTTATATGAAGATACCGTTGTGTACGCCTTCTCCGTAACGGGCTACCACCAATGGAACGCAGGTGATCCATTCATCTCTATTGATCAGAACGGTACCCGATTCATACCTGCCCAGCTTATGATGCAGACGGGTCGATACTACCTAACTACTTATGATTTTACTGACGATGCACTTTAAATGCCCTCACCCATGGACTGGTGATGCCGCAATCTTTTGAATCCAAAAAAGCTGATAGTTATGATGAATACCGCAACGACCACAACTAGCGCATAATAATTATTCAGTATGAATAATTGCACCATCGAATAGGAGACAACTAAGGAAGACAGTGGTGAGATAATCCACACCTTAACGATCCGCTTGACGATATTGTTATCCCATAGCTTCTTACCGTGGTCGGCAATACCAACCCCGAAGATCGCCATCGTTGTCGCTTGTGTTAAGGGAACCGGTATGCCGAATAACGATGCGATAATAACTAACGTTCCGCTTGTTAATGAGACGAAGCTACCGTTAAGCAGCGATAGCTTTGTGATCTTTTTGCCATTGGTTTCGAGAACCTTGCCCCCGAGTAGTATAGCTCCCAACCCAACGAATGCACCGCCAAGCCAGATACCTGCCGTCGTGCTTAGGATATTAGCGGCAACAAGAGGTCCTACAGCGTTCGCCACGTTATTCATCCCTGCAGAGAAAGCTTCATAACAGCCTGCGACAATTAAGAAAACAACTAGGACTCTACGGACTAGAACCGGCTTCCCTGTCTTCTGTAACCCTCGCTCCAAATGTGGTGTTATCTTCGCAAGTAAAAAAGCGACTACAAAAGCAATAAACGGTAATGTAATCCATACGGCAAGGATAAATAATATTTTCGTTATAACAAGTGATTGATAAGCTACACCAACCCCAACAACTGAGCCTACTGTAACCTCACTCGTTGATAGAGGAATACCTACTAAATTTGCATAGAATAAAGTCAAGCATGCCGAGGCTAGAATGATAATCGATAGCTCTACGGTTACAGCATTATCGATAAGCCCCTTGCCGATCGTCTTCACGACTTCACCGCCACCTAAGACTGCACCTGCCAACGCGGCAAAAGCAACCAAAGTCACAGCGAATAGCTTATTCTTCACCGCACCGCCACCATAGGCAGCACCCATTGCAGCTGCTGTACCGCTAGCACCAATGTTCATTGCGAAGAATAAAGCGATGAGCAGGGCGATAATTGTCATTACCATTATCATTCACACCTTTTCTAATCCCGAGTACTCTTGTTGGATTACTTTGTATTGTAAGCGATTCTGGCTTATTTGTCTATACTCTGGCCACAAACTTACCTGTTCAATATATGCACATTCGCCTAGACTCGTTCATCATTTAATCTTTGGTCGAGCCATCCTCAGAGGATGATGCCTCTATAGTAGGTGAAGCTGAGCTTGGTTCTGGTGTTGTCGTAGTAGTATCAGCTGTTGTTGAATAATAAGGTTCTTCTATTGCTGTAGTGGGTTCTTCTATAGCTGTAGCGGGTTCTTCTATTGCTGTAGTGGGTTCTTCTATTGCTGTAGTGGGTTCCGCTGCTGTAGCAGGTTCAGTAATTGTAATCTCGAGTCCACCAAATTTTCCAGCTAACCAGTTGTAAACCAATCCAATTAACATGGAGATCAGACCATAGAAGACTAGAATGATTATCGGCATTACCATATATATCCCGCCGAAAATCGCAACCTCACTTTGTTGAATCAGGATACCTATGAGTAATGCAAAGAAGCCTATTACTAATAGTAGGACCATAGGGATCAACATAATGTATACGATCGTCTTCCCCATACTAACAACACCAACAGATTTAATTTCCAGCTTTTTCATTAATAATACCCCCTTAGCAGTATACGATTTAATCTGAATTATAGTCGTAAGGCAGGAAGAGGGCTAGTTATTTTTTTGGCACCTAGTGATTCAAAATCCATATAAATGTGTAATAAAGCTATATATTCTAATCATCAATAACTTACTTATGCTTACGAAGTAGTTTTATCGACCACTCGCGTGGTCATCAAAAACTCAGGAACAAGCGAATAATAACTTGCGGTACATTCACAACAAAAATAGTAAAACCATCTATATTTTGTTGTGAAAACCGCAACTAATCATTCGTTTGTCCCTCAGCTTATGCTTACGAAGTAGTTTTATCGACCACTCGCGTGGTCATCAAAAACTCAGCTTATGCTTACGAAGTAGTTTTATCGACCACTCGCGTGGTCATCAAAAACTTTTAGGAGGACTCATATGAAATCACAATGGATTATTGTTTGCGGATTGTTGTTGGCATTATTGACCGCTATCGTCGCTGTATTCAACACGGATGTCGTACCATTAAACTATATACTGGGTGAGATTGAGGTGTCCCTCATTATTATCATCTCTTCCGCTATATTGGTGGGAGGCCTGATTGTAGCCGTCTTCGGAATGGTTCGTCCGTACCAACTGAAGAAGGAAAATGAACGATTGGAATCACACAATCGGGAGCTGCTCGCTAAGAATGAGGATCTACAAGTAAGATTTTCTGAAACGCAAGCTGCCTACTCATTGATGAAGAAGGAAAAACAGAAAGAAACGGAAGATGATGCTGCTACCAAGAATAACAACGGTGCTGCCAATGAACATCCTCGCAATGGCTTGATACTGGAGTAATAAAAGCCAACTCCTAAAGCTGTAAGCCAAATTAAAGTAGGTAGGGGCGAAAACCCCTACCTACTTTTTCTTCTATGCACCAGCGCATCCTGCAATCAAGCTTTGGCCTTACACTTTCCACTTTGTATCCGCTTCAAGCGATACGCCCATAGGTACAACCCCACGAGAGGCATCCGTGCAATCTCTGAAACGATTTGATGCTGCGATCTGTTTTTGCCTTATTCGCAAAGCTTTCATGCGAGCCTCACCTAAGGTTGCCCGCTCTTCACGAAGATTCTCCGTTGATGCGACAAGATGACCCTGCGCGAATTGTTCAGCATCCAATAAATCAATGCGTTTATTACGGAACTGAAGATGTAATAGATCTGCCTCTTGCAAGTACAGTATACCACCATCATGGTAAGCTTCCGGTGTCATGTGGCCAATCGCAGCCCCATAGGTAACCCCTGAATAACGGCCATCACTGATAAGAGTGGCTAGTCGTTTGAGCTGGCGGTGAGCATTAATATGCTGCATCGGTGTGAACATCTCTGGCATACCGAACGCCTCAGGGCCTTGACCCGAGATTACAATGGCCAGCTTGAGCCATTCGTTACTAACCGCTTTATCAAAAATCTCTTCATAAGATTGCAGCTTAAGCTCTTCAATCTGCACGCCACCATTGTGCTTAGCCATCGTAATTAAATGCTCCTGCTTAAATACACGCTTAGCTTTTAATTTCTCCAACAGATGTACATCCAATAGATCGTGATTGGCCTGCTCCTCATTCTCGAAGTAAAGAATAAAAGCTACCTTATCATCAAATTGATCCAATTGTTTGGTCGGCATACCACTTACCTTAACTACAGCATTATTAAAGAAGTTTCCGCGCAGGACATCTACACCACTAAATTTGCGTCTAGGCTTACTTAGGATGATCGGATTATCCTTCACCCCATCTGCGCTGAGTCCGTCTGTATCCGCTAGCCTCTCTCGCCAAGTTTGTCCAGTCACTGTAGGTGCATCAAGATCCATCGGTACATTATTACGACCTAGTTCATAGATCAGTGTTTCCATTCCGCGAATTTCACCTGAGCAGCATTGCTGTGCTAGCGCATAGATATCTCGTCCTTCGGTGAGGCTGTAATCATACAAGTCAGGAATCGGATACTCCGTCAGTACACGCTCCATGTCCTCTAATGTAAAATCATATCCTGCATAAATCATTGCTCCGACGATATGCATCACTAGATTGGAAGATCCACCGCTGGCGCTGTGGAGACGAATTGTATTCTTAATATTAGCTGTCACTAATTCACTAACGCTAAATTCCGGTTTATTCACTATCGTGAATAGCGCTTCAATTGCTTTATCCACCTGTTCAAGTGTTGGTGGATCTGTTAATAGCTCAAGTGCTGGATATACAACGCCAAATCCTGCTGTAACTTCCCTAGAGCTATTCCCTGTTCCATGGAACGCACATATTCCGCCTTTAGCGTCACAGGTATTCACTGCAAGATTTTTCTCAAAAAGCTTGTGCTGCTCCTCTGTTAGGATACCTCTTTCGATAGCACGTTGAAAAACCCCTTGGAATGCTGTATTCGACGAGCACTGGAGGATATAACTTACGGCTTCATCAATATCATCTGCGATATCATCGAATCCATTCGCAGTTGCATGAGCTGCTAATCGTGCCAGCTCCTGCTTCAATTCATCTGGGATACTACCACCCTTCAGAACATGAGAGGGGCAGAAGCTTGCGAAGACAGGTGCTTCTCCACGGTAGCGACGTACACGATCCAGATGAGCGAGACCACTCAGCACACCGAGCGGCTGCTTATCGCAGCCTTGAATGACGAACGCACCATGATAGGAATGTGCCTCCATCTGATTGACTACCATCTCAGCAATGGCATTCCTGCTTTGTAGAGAGTATGACATCCCCATATTACTCTGCGCGGTTCCATCACATAACACCGGTGTGCTGAAGTAGAAAGGAACGCCACCGTGCCTCCAAATACTAATTGCTGCCTTAGATACAGTCTCATGATCTAGAATGTGTGCAGGATGATCGGATGAACCACCAATAATTGCAATTCGAGGGGCATTATATTCTAATCGATCATATATATTGTCTAGTGTCCAATCTGCCGGTCCGCCAGAATACTCGGCTCCCAGCTCTCGACGGGCACGGTCTAACAAACCAGCAACAGTGATTGGCTCATTCGCTTTTCCTTGCACATTATCCCTGTAGGGATTTATAGTACTATTAATCTTGATCACAAAACTACCTTCCTTCTGTGTAATACATTTATATTATTAAAGAGTTGTCTGAGATATGGCAATCGTCTGAATGGATGTGAAAAATTCAATCGCTGCTCTTCCCTGCTCCCGCGAATGTGAACTCGATTGTTTCATGCCACCAAAGGGTGCGTGAGGCTCTACTCCAGCTGTCTCCCCATTAATCTTAATGAGTCCCGCTTCAATATTTCTTAGAAAATGGAACATCCGATCAATGTCTTTGGTGAAAATAGCCGCACAAAGTCCGAAGGGGGTATCATTAGCAATGGCTAACGCTTGCGCAAGATCATCAGCTGGAATAATCGATAGGACAGGGCCGAATATCTCATGCTGGCCTAACTCTGACTGAGAATCTACCTGATCGAATAAAGTCGGCTGAACGTAACAGCCATTGGCTAGTTCACCTGCTGGGGCTTCACCGCCGACAAGAAGCCGAGCTCCGTTCTCTACTCCACGCTTAATTACAGCCAGAATGGATCGCTGCTGCGTTTCATTCACTACAGGTCCAAGATAACAATCCTGTTCTAATGGATTTGATAGCTTGAGCTGATTGACCTTCTCTACCAGCAGCTCTGTAAAAGTCTCCAGAATACTACGTTCGACAATAACTCGGCTTGTCGCCGTACATTTCTGTCCAGCAGAGCGCATAGCTGCACTAACTGTAAGCGTCGCCGCCTTCTCTAGATCTGCATCCTCACAAACGATGGTCGGATTCTTCCCACCCATCTCTAGCTGATACTTCGCTCCTCGCTCAACTGCAGCAAGTGCTACTAGCTTGCCTACCTCATTAGATCCAGTGAAGGTGATAGCATGTACGGATGGATGTGTAATGATTTTCTGGCCAACCTCCGAGCCTTTCCCTGTGACCATGTTAATGACACCCTTGGGGAATCCAGCTTGATCTAAGATTTGCATTAACCGAAAAGCTGTGATCGAACTAGGATCAGCTGGCTTCCATACCACTGTATTACCGAATATTAATGCGGGCGCCATCTTCCATAGTGGAATGGCAACCGGGAAATTCCAAGGTGTAATCGCTCCTACGACACCGATCGGAACACGATTAGAATACAACAGTGAACCACCATCGGAAGCTGGGTATACTTCTCCCATAGCTCGCATGCCTTCCCCGGCATAATACCGTAATAACGCTACTCCCCGTTTGACCTCCCCTACTGCTTCTCCGATGGGCTTACCCATCTCTCTGGACATTAGCTTCGCAACATCCGTAACCTCATTCTCCAATAATTGAGCCGCACGATATAATACATCACCTCGCGCAGAACCGGACATGGCTTTCCATCCTATTAGTGCTTGTTTAGCAGCAACGATCGCTGAATCCGTCTCATCAACTGTAGCTAGAGGATATACACCTATAGTCTCGGATAAATCCGCTGGGCTTTTCCGTGTAGCCTTCGTCCCGGACTGTCCATCAATCCATTGTCCGTCAATATATAATTTAGCTTCTATCATGGGTAGATTCCTCCTAAGTTTTAGATGACCACGCTAGTGGTCGATAAAACTATCTTCGTAAGCATAAGCTGAGGGACAAACGAATGATTAGTTGCGGTTTTCACAGCAAAATATAGATGGTTTTACTATTTTTGTTGTGAATGTACCGCAAGTTATTATTCGCTTGTTCCTAAGTTTTTGATGTAGCTGTCTTGTTGTTGCGGATGCAACATCATGATCAGCCACCACGCTAGTGGTCGATAAAACTATCTTCGTAAGCATAAACTATCTTTCTTTATTGTGGTTTGGGGATCCCAAGGTCTGCCGCTCCCAGAGGAGACGTAATAGCATCGGGATAATATCGCTCAACCATCTGCATACCCAGCTTAGCGCGATGAACCCTCTCTCGGCAAAGCGCAATATTCGTCCCTTCTAGATGTGCTCCAGATGGATAAACATCGGGATGATTACGCAAGCCAAACTTGATGTAGACCGGTGCAAGAATTCGGATGAACTCAGCAATTTCATAATGACGCACAAACCCACCAAAATTATCAGGCACCTCCACATATAGATCTAGAGGAATATCCACGGTTTGGCGAATGGCCGCAAGCTTAGGTAATGTCAAAGCCGTAGGTAGATTATAAGTGTCCGCTCCTAGATCCTGCATAATTCTAACCGAGACCGGATTGGCTGCCATCATCTGTACAGAGCATTTCACTACGAAATCTTGTGGTAGAATTCCCTGCTTCTTCATCTCTTTGGTCAACAATAGAAGCCCTTCGTCTCCAACCAATGCGCCTCTCACACCAAGAGCTACTGCCCTCTTCAAATCCTCCATCGCATATACAAGTTGGTCTGCACCCTCATGCCGAATACCAAGCGCTTTGCCTGCTGCTGTAAAAGGTAGAGCACTAATGTCCCATGTACCCCGTGGACCCACGAACAAGCTTAGCTCCATACCACGCGAATGACACATCTGGACCATTTCTTCAATTTCTTCATCCGTTAGCATCATAATGCCACTACCCTGGGACACCCGTTGAACGGTTAATCCATAACGATTAATCTCCTCCAATGTTGCCTCTAAAGCACGAGGACCTTCAACACTGGGAAGCTCTACCCTATACTGCGCACCATCTGGAAACCGCTTGGTTGATGTAGGTAAATCATATAAGTCCCCACCAGGATAACCTAACCCTGTAAGAAAATCTCTCGATTCTTTCATTCAACATTCCTCCTAAACGTGATGCCCTAACGGGCTCAAACTGATTTAAAAATGAGGTTTAACCTTTGAATCACTACTTTACAGGTGAATATTCAGCTGAGGTCACTCTCTAAGCCGGCTTTTCCGTCTTACAGCAGCATTTCTGCTCCCAAGTCACTCTCTAAGCCGGCTTTTCCGTCTTACAGCAGACAATTTGCTCCCAGGTCACTCTTCGAACGGAGCTGCAGGGCTATTTTCCCATCCAAAGTTTTGTGTAACTTAGTGGCCATTATCATTTCTCAGCATTAAGGCTGACAAGGTCCTTACGAACATCCTCCAGGTGAGCATTCATCATCTCTTTGGCTAGCTTCCCATCCCTCTGTTCTATAGCAAGAGCAATGATCATGTGAAAATGAGCCGCTCTCTTGGCGCTTCCCGGAACCCTCCCCGTAGTTCGACGGCTTTCCAGCAATAAGTTTGAGATTCCCTTCATCACCTTTGCCATTACCTCATTGGAGCAGGCTAGGGCAATATGATCATGGAACGCGAGATCTGCCTGAAGATAATCATCACCTTGAGCGAGATTCTCAATCATAATTGAAGCAGCCTCGCTAATGTCACGAATTTGACCTGGGGTTCCCCTCTCAGCTGCTAGCTTCGCCATGGCAGGCTCTAGTATTCCTCGGAATTCCAATAGAGACGCGAGATCACCGGAAGAGAAACTATTCAGCTCTAGCTGATTATCTCCCTTCCAATAATTACGGCTCCGTACGAACATACCTCGCCCATGCTCAATGAGTACGTAACCTCTGTTCTCTAGAATCCGTATGGCCTCTCGCAATGTTGAAACGCTTACAGCAAACTCATTAGCTAGAGAAGCAATGGAAGGCAGCTTTTGACCTTCCTTCCATACTTCCTCCATCTCAATTTTCCTAATTAATTCCTGTAGGATCTCCGTACTTGCCGATATTTTAATAATCCGCACCTACTCATATGATATGTTTTCAAACTCATAGTATCACTTGCTCTACTGTTTGACAACGTTAATTTTCGTTTTTGTTGCTCACTTGTAATGACCAATAAGCAGCCCCCGAAGAGACTGCTTTCTTAGTAATATTCAGTATTCATCTAAATTAATAACGCTAGCGTGTCCGGATTTCCTCTTGTCCCTGAATAACCGCGTTAGTCGCTCCGAAGGAATTACCGAGGTAGTGACACCGAATGACTGGAGCTTCTCCGCTCATTTTCTCATCTTTCTCCAAACAAGAACACTTACGATTCCTATAATAAAGAAAACTATCGTCGCAACCCAAACATAGGGATGCACACGATCCAGCTCATTTGTTAAATTGACTTGCTCGGTTGGCACCTTACCTTCACCTAATATAGCTAAGTCCTCTTGCGCCACGGCTAACTCATTCGTCCGATCGCAAATGATGGTTACGAGCAACTCTTTATCCCCATACATGGTAGATGGATTAGCATACACGAGATATTCCTTTCCTTCTTCAAAATGATATCCACAATCACCGCCTCCACTTCCCGTGTGCACAATGATTTGTGATTCCAAACCACCCTTCCAAATTTGACTAACTTCGAATAAGGCAGCTTTTGTCATACTCCCATTTAAGTATCTCTGCTCCTTCACCTCTACTACACGACCAGCAAAAACAGCTTCTGACCGATTAAGCTCCGCTTCAACCGTTGGAGGCTCTACGCAGGAGCACGCATAAACAGTTGACGGGGTGAATATTGTCATAAAGCCTAATGCTAGACATAACACGAACATCCATTGAATGGTTCTTCTCATTATTATTCCTCCCAACAGTTTTTGATGATTGTACTATCGTTCATTAACTACTACAACTGTATGGCCTCGTTTGGTACACATACTATTAAGACGACAACAGCTCAAAGAAAGTTCCAGGATTCTATAAGGACGGTGCGTTTACCAAAGCAAGGGGTTGACGAATTAAAAGAAAGTAAAGTAAGGTGAAAAACTTACGCTTTTTTATTCGATAAAAAACCACCTCCCATAGGGAGATGGCTGATGAAGAAGGGCTATGCTTTCCGTCGTTTCTTCTTTTTCACTCTCTGCATCCAGAAGCTTAGTGCATAGGGCACCATACCAAACCAACGGAAAGCCCATAGCTCTCGATTGCTCTTCTTTTGTTGTCTGGATTCCACACGTGTTGATCTTGGTGTTTCTAAGAAGGAAACCACTTGCTGAGTAATATAACGTACAAGCTTATCGCCATCTGCCATAGAAGATCCCTCCCGTCATAGGCATTTAACCCTAGGATCCCCCAACATAAGACGCTTATTCATTAGATCACTTGACTTATATTTCCTCTGGAGCAGCCAAACCGATTAATTTCAACCCATTACGCAGTGTAATTACCGTAGCACGGACTAACGCTAATCGAGTAGCACGCAATTGCTCATCATCAATCACGATAGGGCATTCATGATAGAACCTATTAAAGGTCTGTGCCAAATCAACTAAGTAACGACTAATTAACGAGGGCTCCAGCTTCTCCATAGCTTGCTTAATCCTTAATGGGAACACGTATATTTCCTTTAGAACAGCCTGCGTCTCAGGACCAGTCAATTGGGTGAAATCGATGGTAGCAAGGTCAACAGTGGCTTCACCATATTTGGCCGCAGTCTTACGGAACAAGCTACAAGCACGTGCTACAGTGTATTGAACATATGGACCCGTCTCACCTTCGAAGTTGAGGATTTCCTCCCAAGAGAATATGACGTCTTTGATCCGATTCGTACGTAGGTCGTTAAAGACGATAGCTCCCACACCAACCTGTCGAGCAACCTCTTCCTTGTTAGGTAGATCTGGATTTTTATCGTTAATAATAGCTAACGTCTTCTCGATCGCTTGTGTTAGCACATCCTCCAACCAGATAGCTTTGCCTTTACGTGTAGAGAAGCCCCCACCCTCCATACTAACTCGACCGAAGGCTACATGCTCCAGATTGCCAGCCCATTCGTAACCCATCAGCTCAACAACCTTAAACCATTGGGCAAAATGAAGATTCTGGGCGTAATCGACCACATAGATACATTTATCAAAATCATACGTTCTCTTCCTATATATAGATGCTGTAATATCACGCGTATGGTATAACGTAGCTCCGTCTGTCTTAATGATCAATGCGGGAGGCATATTGTAGTCATCGAGTCTAACGATCATAGCCCCATTATCCTCAGTGAGAAGCTGCTTCTCCTTAAGCTCCTGCACAACCTCAGACATCTTGTCGTTGTAGAAGCTCTCACCCGTATCGGAATCGAAGGAAACACCCAATAGCTCGTAAATTTTATTGAATTGCTTGTAGCTGACTTCAATAAACCAGCTCCAAAGCTTCTTCGCTTCTGGATCTCCTTGCTCTAGCTTAAGGAATTCGGCTCTAGCTTCTTCCTCGAGCTCTGGATGCTGCTCCGCCTCTTCATGAAACTTCACATACAGTCTGACCAGCTCTCGTACGCCGCCTTGCTCCACCTCTTGCTCATTACCCCACCGTTTGTAAGCAACAATCTGTTTGCCAAACTGTGTACCCCAGTCACCCAGATGGTTAATTCCTACGCATTGGAATCCTAAGAATTGATGAATCTTGTATATGGCTTGTCCGATCATGGTCGATCGCAAATGACCGACATGGAATGGCTTGGCAATATTGGGTGAGGAATAGTCAATAACGATCGTTTTTCCTGTGCCGATCGTATCAGAGCCGTAACGATCCCCAGCTTGGATAACCGCTCGTAACACGTCACCAGCTAAGGATAACTCATTTAGGTAGATATTCAGATAACCCGAAACGGCCTCTGTTCTGGCAACAAAATCTAAGTCTGTCGCTTGTAGCTTAAGCTGTATATCCACTGCAATGGCTTGTGGGGCTTTCTTCATTACTTTGCTCAGCTTAAAGCAAGGCAAAGAATAATCACCCATTGCTGAATTAGTGGGAACCTCGATCATATTTCTAAGTTCTTCAATAGATAGCCCCTCTATTAGACCATCTAGTGCTATAGCAATTTGTTGTTTGTAATCAATCATTAGTTCCAAGACTCCCTCTCTATATCCCAATTCTATTCCTTACATTATAGAGTAAGAGGAAATTTATTCAAGGTGAAGTCTCTTCATATCCTAGTCTCTGTCTGGCTAAATCGTAAGGAATAGCAATTTCCATGAGCATGGTAAGCTGCATATTGCTCTTCACACTCTTCTTTAGATGCTGAAACAGAATTGGCTTTTCCACTTTAATAATGGATATCGTCTCTAGAAGAGGTGCTGGACCAGTAGGTGTAACTAATTTCTGCAATTGTAATAGCACGTCAAGACTACGTGATAATTCTCGATGCTCATCAACTAAACTTGATAAAAATCGCCTAATCTTCTCCGGACTCATCATAAACCCCCTTAATTATGTAAGATAACCCAGAATATTCACAATCCACTAACGTAAAAAACTGCCCAGAAAACAGCAGTTCTATCTCTCCTTGATTTCCGCGCTTATTCTCACATTAATGTTCAGCTTTACAAGAACATTCTAAACGATATTCCCTTAGCTAGCAAGGTTCTTTACCATTCACATTATAGGCATTCATGAAACTAATGCTTATTGGCAATAATACCTATGGTAGAAGTGTAAAACATTAACACTACCATTAAGGACATAACTTGATGAACAACTATGAGAATTTAGATAATAAACATAGGCGGTACAGAGCCCATGTCAGTATTTTTGGAACGACCCAATTCCACCTGCGAAATCCCTATCACATTGCATGGTGGTCTGCGGCATTCCCAGGGTTTGGCCATCTTCTGTTAAGTAAATATTTGCGGGGATTGGTATTGTTCATGTGGGAGGTGTTCGTTAATACACAAGCTCAAATTAATGTAGCGATCGTCCATTCATTCAGCGGGCATATGGATCTGGCCAAGGAAACCTTAGACACCAGATGGATGTTAATGTACATACCGGTCTATATATTTGCCATATGGGACAGCTATCGAACCTCTGTTGACATGAATAAGGTTTATATATTGGCAGAAGGGGAGGATGCTCCGTTTAATTCCTTTAGCATCGGAGCCCTTGAAATTAATTATCTTGATAAGCGGATCCCGTTTATGTCCGTCTTCTGGTCGTTGGTTATGCCTGGACTAGGGCAACTATACATCCATCGTGTCATAACGGCATTCTTTGCCATGGTATGGACAATTGTCTTCTTTTATTTCTCACACCTGTTAAGTGCTATTCATTTTCTATTCCAAGGAGATATACGACAAGCAACTGATGTGCTAAATAAACAGTGGTTTTTATTCTTACCTTCGATATGGGGGTTTTCTATTTATGATTCCTATACGAATACCGTTGAGAATAATAAATTGTTCGACTACGAGCAACAAAGCTTTCTTAGGAAAAATTATCAAAACTATAAATACAAGATCAACAAGACAAGCCGGAGGCATAAATGATACAGATATTTTCAACTTTTGAGCATTCTACTTTTTTAGAGCTAGCTATCAGAAAATTGGAGCAGGACGGGGTAGGCAAGGACCATATTCTTGCTATCCCCTTAACTAATCGAAAAGTAGAGCGAAGACTATTCGACTCCATTCATAATTCTGACGGTATCTCCCTCGTCAATACAGGAGCAGCACTTGCAACCGCTCTTGCTGTTGTTGGAGCATCCTTTGGCTTTAGATTGGCATGGGGGCCGATATATTGGGGGCTTATAGGAGCTGGAGGCGGTTTCATGTTAGGGTTTCTTTTTGATTTCTTTGTATATAAAGTCATTAAGAAGAAACAGCGTCTATTACGCGGTAAAAACTCAGAGGTCATCTTAATTGTCGAATGTGAAGACAAGCAAGCCGACATGGTAGAGAACATACTCTGGCATCACTTGGCTTTTGGCATAGCAAGAATTCGAACCTAAAAAAGGCCGCTATCGATTGCGACCCTAAAGTTTTATATTTAAGAGTGTATTAGTGTTCTCCGATCAGTAGCCCCTGGAACTTTCTCCAGCCACTCGTGCTTAATCAAAAACTTCGTTACTTTCTCCGCATATGCCCCTGCAATTAAATGAAGCGTCGCATACGTCGTCATCAAATCGTGCTTCATCACAGAGCCTATTGAAGAACCAGATAAGGTAATCAGTGAGCCGAATAAGCCTGCAATATGACTTACCATTAATCTGTCTGAGAATACAGTCTCTTGGGTATCAGTAATCTCTCCTACAAAGCTCGGTGGATCTGGTAAGGTATCTTCCGTTAATAATGGAACCAGCTGGGTATACTGGGCTTTCGCAACCTTGATACCATCCTGTAATATTTCCTTAGTCTCCTCTGTCTCGGCAGTTTGCGCAAATCCTATACACAATGCTTCAATCATGGCGAGTAGCTCCAGAATTGAATATAGATTGGCAATTTCCATGCTATTAATCGGTCGAATATCACCAAGCCAACCGTTCAGATAGCTCTGTTTTTTCATTCTTTCCTGAGTAACTGGGGTTGGGATTGTTGGAGGACGCCAATATAGGCCTTTCTGTAGAAGTAAGTTCAGTACGTTTTGGTAAAGCTGTGAAGCCGCATTAAGACAATCTGCCATGTATTCCCTAACATCTACCCTAGTGGCGGTGGCGAGTGCTCTGGCATGGAAGGAAAGTCCTAACTGACTCCCGATATGAAGATAATGAAGCACAAAACGGTCTGAGAATAGAGGCGGTGCTTGTTTGTTGATATCCATATCTGAGAAGCCAAGCGGAATGGGGAATTCATCTATGGAGAGCAGCTGTTCTCTCTTCTTGACAAGTTCTGTAGTAATGTTCAATGCATATGCATACAGCTTCTTCATCTCTGGATCTGAAAGCTGTTGATGGAATATAATTTGATACCAGCTACACATCTCGTTTATGGTATATCCGGTCCATAGGTAACCAATTTCAGATACCGTTAGCTCAATCGAGTCAGGATCATACATTATGAAGTCACTCCCTGTTTGATTTTGACATAGGGTCTAAGCAAGTAGCTGGCAATACTTAACGGATTAACATCTTCAATCTGGAACAGCTTATCTCCCCAGTATCCACTTAACAAGTGAATAACACGATCAATATCTTCATTATCAAGCTGCTCTATGGTCCTTCGCAGCACGAGGGAATTCTCATAGCTCTGTCTCAATGGTTCTGTTAATTGCTCATAATTGCCTAGTCCACATAAGTCATATGCCGCAAAAACCCCAGTTAGTATCGCGATATACTGTCCAAATCCCATAAAGGGCATCATGCTTCCAAAGCAATTCCCAACATAGAACGTGTTGCCAATTCTCGCGCTGTCACAGATGCCTATAGGGTAATTGGTAATTTGAAATTGATCCGTGATAGGTAGAACTTGTTGCAATTCAGAGCATACTCTCTTATAGAAGCCATCCCACAATTGTTCGGTGGTAATGTTGGGTATATCCGGAATCGCAATTACAATATTAGCCTCTTTCTCTGAATAAGGTATGAGATAACCATACCCGTAAGGAAGCAGATCATAATCAATCCATGTCATAATCTCATATCGGTCAAAAGTTCCTTTAACAGTGGCGCCTTTCATGGATACGGCTAGATCTGCCCTAAAATTATGAGTTTGCTTGGAATAATCTCCATCACCCGTTGCAAGTACAACGTGCGTATATTCCATACGCAATTGTTCGTACGTTTTTTCCGAATAGTAATGCATGTCGGTTTTTACTTGCTTGGCTAACTGGGATTCAAACGAATCCTCTTCCCTGCCACGAATATTCGTAAACCCTAGCTCTCCCTCAATGATCGCTTTTTTCGTCTTAGAGAAGATGGATAATTTCTTTATGTGGGATGTCGGATGAAGATAAATACCATACTGCTCAGATAATGAAGCTATACAATCATGCACTGGACGCTCGAAGATATTGAGCAATACTTCCCCACATACAAACCGATCCCCGACTTCACTTCGCTTCTCAAAGATACTTGGTGTAATACCGTGCTTCTCAAGGGTTATTGCACAGGCTAGTCCAGACAAACCAGCACCCATTATGGCAATGTTCATATGAGACTCCTCTGTAATCATTAGTCATGTACCGATCTAAGATTTCCTTATTACCTTTAAACTATGTAATAAATGAGGAGTATGTATTTGGCTATTTAATAATATCAATAATTTACAGTAAGGGATGGGCCTAAGCTGGTTTTTGCCGGGTTATATGGTGGATTGTGCTGCCGTAACAGAAAAAAAGCGTCCAAGAGATCAAGGACACTAAGTTGTTATTAGTTGTAGGTATTTGTTCTTTAGTTTATGCACACTTTTCATTGTATCTAGTCACTTTGTTCATTAACTCTTATACATCAATTCCCCGACACACTATCTACTTCCGCGAAGAGCTTGCGAATTTGCTGGAGATCATTTTCTGGTAAAGGACCTTTGTTGGCTGATTGTATGTTATCTAATAGATGATCTACATTACCGGTTCCTGATAGCATGGAGTGAATGCCTGGCTCATGTCTACAGAACCTATACGCTGCATCCGTTAAGCTATTCGCACCATCTTCATGGACCAGGAACCCAAGCGGATCCTGTTTATCGATTTTATTCCCATCTAGAATCCCTCGATCAATCATGTCATGAATCAATTCAACTAAAGCCGTTGGATTCGCAAGCGCTCTCCTTACAGCGAACATAGCTAGAATTCCAATATTCTTCGCGATTGTGGTCGGGAATAAGGTTCTGCTCGCGCTCTGGTTCAACATGTTAAATCCGACCATCATGACATCCCAGTAGTCATCCTTAACTGCTCTCTCTAGCATACGATGCCCTGGATCGGAAGCAAAGCCTTCTGTAATCCCAAGAAATCGTATCTTACCCTTCTCCTTCATTCTATATAGCTGGGGCACCAACTTATCAACACAATAGTCATAATCCTTCAAGCCGACACCATGCAAATGATAGATATCTAGATAGTCCGTTCTTAGATTAACTAGAGTCCGATCTAGACTTTTCTCCAGTTCCTCAGGACTTTTGAATTCACCGTCATGTTTGAGCGAGTATTTCGAAGATAAATAAACCCGGTCTCTATCGATCGATTGCAAGGCTTCCCCAATACTTGGTTCGGTGCCATAGACCTCGGCGGTATCTATGAAATTGATGCCCATCTCAAACGCCTCGCGGATCAGCTTTATTGATGTCTGTTCATTCTTATGAGTGCCCATTCCCAGCCTACTCGACCCACCGCCTCCTAACCCAATCACACTAACATTAAGACCTGTCCGACCTAGTTTCACATAATCCATCTTATGGCTCCCTTCATTACATATTGATTATTGGGCATTCTTAGCAGTGTTCCGCAAACTACCCAGCCCGCTTATTTCACATTCGATAACATCGTTCTCATGAAGCATGGTCTCATCTACTGCTATACCATATCGACCTTCCAGATTGTAAGCAACTCATTATAAAAAGATCATATATTTTTCTCTTGACGGAACTTGTGCTACCGTTGGATAATACATGGTGTTAACAAAGGGGGAGCCACCATGTTTCGAATAGCACTATTCCTATATTTATTGTTCTCCACCTTCAGTATTGTTGGCTTCTTCTTACCCGTGTACTTTACATCTAAAGGTTTGAATCCTGGACAAATCGGCACGCTGCTTGCAGGTGCTTCTTTAGTATCGATATTCTCCCAGCCATTCTGGGGATATGTTAGTGACAGACAGAAAACTGTCAAGAAGGTATTAATTTTCCTGATGATTGCCGGATTTTTCTTAAGCATGGGCTTCTTCTCCGCAGACACACTGCTATGGATTTCCGTTTTCTACTTTATATTCGCATTCTTCATTAGCTCCTCAGGTCCATTATCCGAAACCTTATGTATTTCTTACGCACAGCAGCACAATACTGAATTCGGTAAAATTCGCCTTTGGGGTGAGGTTGGTGTTGGCACCTCTGCCTTTGCTTTTGGATTTATCGTACAATACATCGGTATTGAGCATTCATGGCTAATCTATCTTATCATCTTAACGTTCGCCATATTAGCTGCCTTTCGACTATCTGATACCCAGTCAACTGCAGCCCCAGTTAATTTGCTAGCGCTTGGTAAGCTGTTCACCCAGAAGAAGTTATTATGGTTTCTTCTGCTAGTGCTTCTAGTAGGTATACCTCATCGTATGAATGATAGTATGTTCTCTATATATCTAAAGGAGCTTGGAGGTAGTGAGTCCCAGCTTGGTCTAGCTTGGCTACTCGCAACACTAAGCACCATTCCTGCGCTTATTTATGTCGGCAGGCTTATTCAGCGTTGGAACGAGCTGGGCATCTTCTTCATAGCTGCTGTCGTGTATACGATACGATGGATCATCTATAGCCTGGCAGAAACACCATCCGTACTTATCGCTTTCCAATTGCTCAATAGCTTAACCTTCCCATTATTCCTTGTTGCTTGTGTACAGTACATGACCACGATCGTGCCTGCCGAATTAAGAGCAACAGGAATCGGTGCATTCGCTGTTACTCTAGGAGGATTAGGCGGGATTATAGGGAATGCTGGGGGCGGTTATGTAATTGAACATTTCGGTGCACCTACTGCGTTTGGAATTGGCGCTGTTCTAGCTGGACTAGGGGCTATCGGCGCAATCGCTACGAATATATATAACATCCGCAAGAGTAATCAGCTTTCCTTGAATTCATTCATCAAGTAATCCTTCCTAGCCATATGGCTAGGCCAGAAAGCCCAGCGCCCAAGTACTATCGTTATTGCTGGGACTAGGAAAGGTCTAACTATGAAGGTATCAATTAGAATGCCTATTGCTGTAATGATTCCGAATTGAACTAGCACTTGAATAGGTAATGTAGCAAGCACAGCGAATGTCCCCGCTAGAATAAGACCTGCAGAGGATATAACTGCACTGGTCTCACCTACACCCTCTTTGACCGCCTGATGTAGTGGCATAGTTCTACGCTTCTGCCAGATGCTTGAAACCATGAAGATATTATAATCCTCACCTAACGCAACCAAGAATACAAAGGAATATAAAGGAATCGATCCTTGAATAGCGTCCGCCCCAAGCACATAATGGATGATCAGCCAACCCAATCCGAGTGCTGAGAAATAGGATAAGACGACTGTTCCAATCAAATAAGCCATCGCTACAACTGAGCGTAAGTAAAGCAGCAGCAGTAAAGCAATCATTCCAATCACGATAGGTATGATAACACGCGTATCACGATCTCCTGTTACCTTCGTATCGTATTGAACTGCGGTTTGCCCACCAATCCATACGTACTCCTGCTCACTACTGACCCCCGCATCATGAAGCGCCTGCTCCGCAATAATTCGTAACTCAGGGATATATTGCATAGCCTCCGTTGAATAGGGATTCACACTTAATTGAACTCTGTAAGCTTGAATTTCTGGATTTAGCTCGCCGGACTGCGGCTCAGATACCTTATCCACATAAGATAGTGCGGCCAATCTATCAACTAAGTCTACTTCCTCCCCCTGTGTGTCAACAACGACTTCAATAGGTGCCAGCTCACCTGGTGAGAATTGTTCACCAATCGTTGCAAACCCTTCTCTGGAAGCCATATCCTTGGGAAAGGTCGACAGAATATCAAATGTAAATTTTATCTGTGAGCTAACTAGCGCTAGTCCTGCTAATAGAACAAGCGTTACTATAATAATAGGCCATGGTCTTCCTACGACTATTGAGCCCAGCTTACTATTATCAAGCTTTTTCTTATTCGCCATAACTGACTTGCCTTTCTTCAGGGCACGAGCCGCCTGCATCTCAGGGGTGCGCGGAATGAATGGGTAGAAGGAGGCACGACCAATGATTGCAAGCATTGCAGGCACTAGTGTGAGACTAGCGATTGCCATAATAAATATAGATATACTGAAGGGGATAGAGAATCGTTCATAAGCACCATAATGTGCAACAATAAGTGCAAGCATGGCAAGAGCCGTTGTAACACCACTCATTGCAATAGCACCAGATGCTCCGCTAATTGCTTTTAACAATGCACTGCTCTTATTCTCTTCAATGGTTAAGAACTGTCGAAACCTTGCGATCAAGAATATACAATAATCCGTGCCTGCCCCGAACAATAGCACCGTCATAATAGATATAGCTTGAGCATCTACGGTTATCCATCCTAGATCAGCTAGAGCTCCTAGGACTGGACTAATTACAGCATATGCGAAGCCAACTGCGACAAGTGGAATGATCGCCAAAATCGGTGAACGATAAATAAGTAACAAGATGACAAGTACAAGTAGAACCGTTCCTAGCAGCAACGATACGTCGGCAGTCTCGAATAATCCCGTAGCATCGATCTGGATTCCCACTGGTCCCGTCACCCTTGCGCTTAAGTCAGCCGATGAATCCACACTCACCGCAAAGGGATCGTAACCAAATTTATTATGCACTTGATTCTTGAGCTCATCTATACTTACTTTTAACTCCTCAACATTCGCATTCTTATCGAATGATACAGGTAAAACTAATGTGCTCTGATCCCTAGATAACTGGTCCTTCAGCGTTGAAAGGGGCAGCTTATGTAACGGAACCATCCCTTGTTGATGAGGAAGTGGATTAGTCTCCCAATATTCGGTCAGATTCATAAGATGTAATAAATCCTCGTCCTGAAGAGCTCCCTCTCGATGCCATACGAGTAAAGCTGGGACACCACCTGTATCAGGAAATTGTTGTTCGATCAGCTTATTGGCTTGTACCGATGGTGCAGTTTCCAATAAATTGGGTGCATTATTAATTTCCTCTTCATTTACACTAGGTAACAAGATGCTTAATACGCCCGCTAGCATGATCCAGATGAACAACGTCACCCATTTAGTTCGTTTCCCAGCAACTAATAATCCATATCCACGCTTCTCTATCATTATTTAGCTCCTTTGCATGCCCTTTCATAATATATTCCATCTTTATGTAATATATATATTATATAGTATTTGAATAAATTTCACTTCTGCTTTTCATTTTGCCTTTGTTTTGGCATTCACAACTGAAAAGCATGCAATCCTTATGGGGATGCATGCTTTTTTGTTATAAATCTACATATATCTTCATACCTTACAGTAACAAAACAAACTCATCGAAAACCTTAAGGAGGTTTAAATCCCTTGAATCAATCGGCACTCTTTGAACATCGCTTTTGGCTGCAAATCTTAGGGGATCATGGAAGGTTTATATTAAATACTCTTTCACCCAAGGAAGCTCAGGCCATTCAAGCAGCGCAGTATTATATGGACTCATTTGATCGATTACTCGAACAGGCCCGGAATACCAATTCAGACAATGAGGTCCTAACACTCAATCAGCAGGCCTATTCCCTGACCTTAGAATTTCGGAAGTTTAAATTAGATCTTCTCCAAAGATTGATTCTAGGTAAAATCACAATAGCTCTAACGCCCACATTCATTAACCATATGGTTAATGAGCTTGAGGAATATCTGCGAATTCTAGGTGAGCTTGTACTGAACAAGTCTGTACCTCAGTTCGATGTGATTCATCATGATTTATTGTGGCTTCCTGATGCCGCCGGACATGCCGCGGCGATTGCAGCTGATTTAGATGCTGTTGAAAAAAGATTAATTCATAAAAGTCAACAATTTGAAGTCCATTTCCAACAGCTCTATATCAAGAGTATTGAATTAGCTGGTTACATGCGAACAGAGCTGAGTGACTTTCCAGCTCTGAGAAGATTTCATATAGAGGTCGACTTGGAATTGAAATTATTCACAGCATTTCTAAGGGAGCTTGAAGAGATGGAAATCACAGCTGAAGTCCTAGATCGGATAAGTCCTCTTATGCCAGATCATATGATGAGAGAGGAATGTTACTATCTTACCAAGCTAGCACTTCAAGGAATGATTCCCAATCCAAATTGCAGTCCTGACAAGCCCAGAATAGAGGCATAGATTGTTGTGTTACATGGTTATGCTTCGACTAATTCCGGACGTTTTACATGAAGGGGTGGTGGTATAAGCCAGCCCTTTTCTTTGCTAATTTGGAGAGTTTTTAAGGCCAGAGCAGCATTCGACATATGATACTTAGCGAACAGAGCTCCAACATCCTCCCGAATCGACATGCCCATAACCTGACTACATGCGGCCATGCTCGCCGCTAAATCAGCTCCTGCTAGTGCTGTAATTTCCTGATCCGTTATTCTTGCTCCAACAGGAATATCGGAAAGCTTCACCTCAGGTCTTTCTGGTAGATAAGGTGATGGAGTTATACCATTCTGCACCAGTATTTGATCACATTCTTTGGCTTCTAGCTTAGATTGATTGATTAAATCATTCAATAGATCCTTAAGATCCTTATCACCAGCATGATTATGGTAAGCACGATATACAGATATACAGCCCTTTGCTTTGGTTGAGGCTGCCCATACGTCGAATGCCTCGCCATAATGTAGAGGCTCGTCTTTTGGATTACCACTTAATATTCCCAACGATATCAGCTCCCTTATACAAGTTAGGTTCGTTTTTTATAATACCCATTGGGAAGTGGAATATTCTATTTGCTAAGTGCTTTATTCGCAACAGTCACATCTAGAGCCAGAAGTTGATCCAAATGATAAGAAGGATATAAACCACGTTCATGCATGAAGTAATAAATCTTTCCATGCAGCATAATAGCGCTGTTCAACTGCTTTTGTAGAGTCTCTCTTAATTGAGGTGTCGCTGTTTCGGTTATTGCAATCGCATAGTTGCGCACAGCGGTTTTGGCAAATCCAAGTAAATGCCCTGCATAGAAAGCGGTCATATCATCGACAGAGTCGGCCCTAGTAGCTGTAGGAGCTTTGGGGTAGTATACCAATAGCTCCTTTAGATTCTGCTCGATGCTGCGTATCGACTCTACATATAACGCATGCAGCTCTGAGTCCTTTACTTCGTTAAGTTGCATTTTGAAAGCTATTAAGTGATTGGCTTGAAACATGACAAGTTCATGCATATCCAGAGTTTCATGCCATGCCAGATGCTGCGGTTGCTTACTTTTTGAGTTCAATGATATCCCTCCAAGATGATGATGGAGTAATATATGCCCACTCTTCGAATTGTGATATTTGTCTAAGAATATTAATCACTTTGTAGGAAACATTAAATCGGTACACAACTAATCATAAGCCAATGCTTACGAAGTAGTTTTATCGACCACTTTCAAATCAGTTTGAGCCCGTTAGGGCATCACGTTTAGGAGGAATATTATGCAACTAGCCGTACATGAAGCACAGGATTTACATGAACTTGCGATGAGCTGTGTTAATTCCATTACGAATATGGCATGTTTTCTTAATCAAGTTCAAGATGCCGAATTAAAAGGGATGTTACAGCAGCATTATCCATTACACATTCAGGATTACAATATGAAGGTCGATTATTTATCAAAAGCCCAGGGTACTACTGCCAAATTGCCTATTCCCAATTTACAACCGATTCTTCAGTCCTATACCCAGTCAACCACGCCTCCGGTCCCGATAACTCCTAGAACCTCGGTTGAACAATTCAATGATCGAGAAATTGCTACAGCTTATTTATTAACTTTGAAGCGGGCAGGAAGAGAATATGCCTGGGCAGCCATGGAGATGAGCAACCCTGGAGTTAGAAGCTTTCTGGAGGATGCTTTCCGCATGAGCTCCCATCATGCATTCGACATCTGGCAATGGATGGTTAAGAAAGGCTACTATCCTCTAGAGCCTGCTTCCCCAGCAACCTTGAACACCTTAGGAGAGATCTATCAACCTGTACAAGAGCCGGTTAATGTATAGTAGTTAATTCCATTTCAGAGCCCTCTTTGTACTCTAGAAGAGGGCTTTTGTTAAGTTTAATCAAACCATCTAAGGGGGTATCTATGTATGGAATCTGATATGACTTACGGTAGTGACTATCATTATTTGCCAGTAACTTCACTAGAGAGCGGGGAGGGACATCAAGTTCTCCCGGATATATTCTGTCAAACCATTCAAATTGTTAATGTTGTGTTCGTTGGTCTTCCTAATCAAGATGATTGGGTATTAGTGGATGCAGGTATGCCCAAGTCCGCTGACAACATTGTGGCAGCATCTGAAAAACGCTACGGCTCTAATCGTAGGCCTAAGGGGATTGTCTTAACTCACGGTCATTTCGATCATGTTGGAGCAATTATCGATTTAGTAAAGCATTGGAATGTTCCTGTATTTGCACACGAATTAGAATTACCCTATTTAACAGGTCAACAAGGTTACTCTCCTCCCGACCCAACAGTCGAAGGGGGATTGGTGGCTAAGATGTCTCCCATGTTTCCTATTCAGCCAATCAATCTTGGCAAACATGTTGAGAAGCTTCCACAGGACGGAACGATTCCTATATTAACGGGGTGGCGCTGGATACATACACCCGGTCACACCCCAGGACATATCTCGTTATTCCGAGAGAGCGATCGTACGCTCATCGTTGGTGATGCATTCGTTACAGTCAAACAAGAATCGATCTACAAGGTTTTTACACAAGAGCAGGAAATTAGCGGACCACCCAGATATCTGACAACGGATTGGCAATCCTCATGGGAATCTGTTAGAAGCTTGGAAGCACTCAAGCCTACTATTGCCGTAACAGGACATGGCATGCCTATGACAGGAGAGTTGTTGGCGAATAGCCTACAGAAGCTCGTCAGAGAATTCGAGCAAATAGCCATTCCCGACTATGGAAGGTACGTCAAACAATAGCAACTTTATGTGAATGAGATATACTCGTCAAGAATCTTATCGTTATAAGGCTGCTGTATCAGAGCAAGCATCATTGCGAATGAGCGCTTCGACTTAGAGTCAGCAAGAACTATCTTGCTGGCTAGCTCTGGTACAAATTCAATGCATTCGGAGGTGCAGACTATAAGCATACGATGAGGATCACAATACTTAGCCACGTGAAGGGATAAAAATTCGTTCAGCACTATTATTCTGTGATCAGGGTGATTATGTATGAAGCATTCCAGTTCATTGATATTGGTAATGGCGCATATCTTTGAAGCAGGTAATCCTGAAGCTTTATACAAGGCTTCCTGAAGCTGATTGTTGTGATAATATTCATGTATAAGGACAAAAGGGGTCTCGCGAAGTGAAGAACGGATGTTCATAAAAAGCGCTGACCAATCCATATTCACACTTCGAAATAGTGGATCGTCAATATAACTGTCTATTAAAACGACTGGTGTCCCAAACTGAAATTGATTAGATACGGCATGAAAGGACTGTTCGCAGGCATCAATAATGAACACACCATCCAGTTTACGCTCCTGAATGATGCTTAACTGCGGATCCTCTGGATCAATATGAGATACAACCATATGATAACCATATTCCGCAGCCAAACGTTCAAGATCATCCATATATCTACCATAGCTTATATGCTTAGAGATTAGATCAGATTTATCGCTGACTAATAGAACACCTAACAATTGAGTTACCCCTTTAGAAAGTGAACGTGCCGTTAAATTCTGAACATAATTTAATTTTTTTACCGCAACGTATATTCGTTCCTTGGTTTCTTGAGGAATGGTTTGATTGCCAACCTTGTTTAATACATAACTCACTGTAGCTACAGAGACTTTTGCTTCTTTGGCAACATCCTTCAGGGTTATCTTGGGGTTGATCATCATATTTAACCTCCAGCTATAATATTTTCACTTGACAAATATTTACTTCATCCCTAATAATACTAATTATAACTTAACCGGTTAAGTTAGGCAAACGCACTTCCTCAGGAAACGATATATTTTTTTGGCATTCCACTTAACCGATTAAGCAAGCGAGAGGATGATAAGTATGTCCCTGCAGCTTCAACAAACACAATCAAACTCATCACTCTGGTCCAATAGAGCCTTTGTAGGAGTTTTGAGTGGTAATGTAGTATCCGTATTCGGGGATTGCTTTAATGGGATTGCTCTAAGTTTATGGATTCTACAGACTACCGGAAGCGCTGTGTATATGTCGTCAATCCTCATAACTTATTCAATAATGAATATCTGCTTTGGGTCAATTGCAGGTACAGTTGCCGATCGTGTGAATCGACGAAAACTCATGCTCTACTCTGACATTCTTCGCGGGCTTATAACCTTCACTCTAGCAATCTGTGTTTGGTTAAATTATACATCTATATTACTAATAGTTGTCCTAGTAGCCTTATCTGCTTTTTCCAGCTTGTTTCACGGTCCTGCCTTTCAGGCATCATTAATTATGATTGTGGGAAAATCGAAGGTTCAACAAGCAACTGGTATAGTTCAACTCTTAGATAACGTCGCAAGAATTAGTGGATTAGCAGCAGGTGGCATAGTTGTTGCGACTCTTGGCGGATATATGGCCATCTTATTCAACGCTGCTGCATTCTGGTTTTCCGCGATATGTGTCCTTGCTGGCGGCTATTTTCCAAGTCCAGAGGTACTATCTAAGGAGAGAAGCAGCTTTACCCAAGACTTCATAGAAGGCTTTAAATATATTAAGAATAATAAATTTGCTAGAGCCGTTGTGATCATGAATCCATTACTTTTTCTATTCTTTATGTCTTCACTAATGCTTGTTCAGGTTATGGCTGTGAAGGAATGGTTAGCTAGTCCTATTCTGTTCGGCTTCATTGAAGCCTGCATACCATTGGGCTATATGGTTGGTGCCGGGATTATTCTAAGCTTTAATAACAGATTAGGTCGAAGAGGATGGTTAATATGTGCAGGTATATTGCTCATGGGTCCCGTATTCCTGTTCATCTCAGTGATGAATTCCGCTATCTCAGCGATTCCATTCATTCTAATTAGCGGATTGTTATTTGCCTTCTGTACGATGTTAATCCAGATTATATTAAGAACAGAGGTTGACGTGCAGCTTCAAGGCAGAATATATGGTACCTTGGGCTCCTTATCTAGTATTGCACCACCGATAGGGCTTGCTTTGTCCTCTGTGTTGGCAGATCAATATGGAGCCTCTATTGTTCTAGCTTGTAACGGAGTCGGTATGCTTCTCTTAGGTATAATGGTAACCCTGTGCATGAGAAGAATACGTACCTACACATAGTTTAAAGGCTTCATGTGAGTTTAATACAACCCACATGAAGCCTTTATATTGAAATCCTATCGTTTTGTAAACATTATTTTTTTAAGCTATCCCATGTTTTCTGGAATGACTCAAGCAGCTGTTCTTTGGTCATTTTACCACCAACGTACGCCTGCATCGCATCGCCAAACTCATTACTGGACGCTTCCCCACCTGGGAATTTAAACCAGTTCCAGCTTAGTGTCTTACCTGCTTTACTGTATTCAATAATATCTGCAGCTAGTGGTCCTAGAACCGCTTCGTCAGCCTCGATATTCTTGAATGCGGGGATGAACTTAAATTCTTCTGTAATGTATCGTTGACCTACCGGGTCGCTAACCATCCAGTTCAAGAATGCCTTAGCTTCTTCTTTCACAGCAGAGTTCTTATGCACTACCCAGTTGTTCGGTACACCTACAGGTAATTTATCCATTTCTTCGGCGTTGTTATTAATAGGCATTGGCAGAAAACCAATGTTGATGTCAGGACTAGTCTCTGATATGCCAACCTGCGTCCAGTTACCTTGTTGTGTCATGGCCGCTTTACCTGTTGCAAAGTCAGTAACCTGCGTGTTGTAGTCCGTCTGTAGCGGGTTTTTATTACCATATTTCAAGGTAAGATCGAATAGCTCTGTCCATTGTTGGAATTTTTCATTTCCCGTGATTTTCGCAGTACCCTCATTTAATCCTTTGATGAAAGCATCAGAATCTTCCTGCTGAGCAAAAGGTATGTTCACGAAGTGGTTACCTAATACCCACCACTCACCATAACCATTCACGAAAGGTGTGATACCAGCCGTTTGCAGCTTTACCGCTGCAGCTTCAAGCTCATCTAACGTTCTAGGTTTATCAGTAATACCCGCCTGTTCGAAGAGATCCTTGTTGTATATAAATCCATAACCTTCTAGGTTTAGCGCTTGCCCATATAACTTACCGTCCATCGTCATAGGCTCTTTGGCCACATCGACCAGTTGCTCGACCCATGGCTGATCGGATAGATCCTCAAGATGCTCAACCCATAGTTCCAAATCCGTAAAACCACCATTGTTAAAAATATCAGGCTTATCATTGGAATTGAATTTCGCTTTGAGTGCTGCACCATAATCGGCACCGCCACCAACGGTTTCTACTTCAATGTTGACTCCTGGATGCAACGTCTCATACTCTTCAATCATCTTCGTAAGCTGTTCCGCGATCTCTACCTTAAACTGGAACATCTTGATCGTTACCTCTTTAGCTGGTTCCTTCTGATCTCCAGCATTTCCTGCATCTCCAGCATTCTGCGTGTTCTCTGTGTTAGTTGCACAACCCGCTAGAACGATGGAAAGCATCAATATTACCGTCAAGATAACTAAGCTAAGTTTTTTCATAATTGTAGACCCTCCTATTTTTTTCTCGCAATTTCAACCACATGTTCATTATAAGAAATATAAAAATTATGAAAAACTGATAATATTGAACAATTAGGGGTAACTTGTTGACTTTCAATATTGGTTTATCCTTTTACTGATCCTGCTGTAATTCCGGCTATAATGTGCTTCTGCATGAGTAAGAAGAAAATAATGATTGGTGTTATACCCATAACCAACCCTGCGAGCGCTAAATCCCATTGCTTCGTGTATTGCCCAAAGAAGGAATAAGTCGCAAGTGGAATCGTTCTTAGCTCAGGATCGTAGAGGAACAGTAATGGAAGTAAGAAATCGTTCCAGATCCATAAGCTATTCAAGAGAACGATGGTAACAGTCATCGGCTTTAATAAAGGGAATACAATTCTCCAGAACACACCATACGGACTACAACCATCTACAACAGCGGATTCTTCTATTTCTTTAGGAATAGATTTAATAAATCCATGGAATAAGAAAATATTAAGCGATACACCAAAGCCAAAGTAAGCAATGACTAATCCCCAGATGCTATTCATCAGATTAAGCTCACTGGCGACCTTAACCAATGGAATCATGATCGACTGGAAGGGTATAACCATAGCCGATACGAAGAGAAATAACAAAATCATATTAAATCGGCTTGGGTTTCTGACCATACGATAAGCAGCCATAGAACTAATAACAATTAAACCGATATTGCTGAATACTGTGATAAGGAATGAATTCGTGAAAGCACGGGGGAATCTCATAATATCCCATACCCGCGTATAATTATCCAAACGGAATTCTGCAGGCCAACCAGCGGCATTGTTCAACAAATCACCAAAGCTCTTCACCGAATTAATACCTACAAAATAGAAGGGTATTAAGAATATGAGTCCAATTAGAAGACCTAGCACTTCTAAACCAAAGAGGCGTGGTGTATATCTTATCCTTTCTTTCATTATGCTTCCACCTCTTTCTTCTTGGTGAAATACACCTGTAGCATCGTAATTGTTGCTACTATGATGAAGAAAATCAGTGCTTTAGCCGTACCCACACCATATCGATTATTACGGAATGCCTCTTGATAGATATTGAGTGCTACAGATTCAGTAGACCCAAAAGGACCTCCCTTAGTCAGGGAAAGATTTAGATCGAACACCTTGAAGGACCAAGAGATCGTTAAGAATAAGCAAACGGTAACTGCTGGCATAATCAATGGAACAATGATACTGCGTAACAATTGGAGACGTGTAGCCCCGTCTATTCTTGCGGCCTCGAGCAACTCTTTAGGCACATTCATAATTGCCGCAATATAGATAACCATCAAGTAACCTGATAGCTGCCAAACCGTTACTATGACAATCCCCCAGAACGCTGTGGCAGAGGTACCTAACCATGGCAGCTGGAAAAATCCTATGTTTGTTAGCTCTCCCACTGCTGCAAATCCCTTGACGAAGATAAAAGACCAGATAAATCCTAACAACAGACCTCCTATCACATTAGGAAGGAAGAAGATCGTCCGTAGAAAATTACTTGTTTTTAAAGCTTGTGTTAGTAACAAAGCCAATAAAAATCCCACTAAATTCGTAAAGAAAACAGCAGCTATTGTATATCTAGCCGTAAACCAGAAGGATGTTCTGAAGCCCTCGTCCTCCATAATGATCTGTTTGTAATTGTCGAAGCCTACCCAAGTAATAGTAGAAGTTACACCATTCCAGTTCGTAAATGCATAGTAAATGCTAAGTAGAAAAGGAACAATTACAATTAGCGTAAAGAATAGCGTTGCGGGTCCTACAAAAACAAGCTGCTGTAGGCGTGCTGCTAGCCTTCTGTTATTTGCACTATCCATAGTTTACACCTTCCCCCTTTATAGCGACATAATTGTAACGATAATACTAAGTATAGAAAACCACTCCCATTTAATACACTGACAATGATGATCGATTAGGTGGAATTTATTGATTTCTCCTGCTACACTGAAGGAAAGTCTAATCTAGATGAGGGATTGTGCAATGAGAATATATCGGAACAGCTTGCGCAATAAACTGATCATTTTTTTGCTTTGTGCCATTATTATTCCAATTTCCACTTCCATTATTCTTACTTATAAGTACACCAAGGAAAGCATAAAAGAAGATTATATTCGAGATAATACAACGTTACTCCAGCAGGGAAGCACGAATATGCTAAATTATTTAGATCGAATGGATCTGGTATCTTTATTCATTTATCAGGAATTCGCCGATACCCGGAATCGAGAGCTATATAATAGTTTTGTGTATGGTAATATTCAATTGTCCGACAGAAAAGAGATTGAGCGAACCTTACAGGTTATGTCCAATTCTCTCAAAGAAGTGAAACAAATTTATCTTTACATGAATAAGGACGATGTTTCATTTCGTTATGCCAATAATTTATTTAGAGATTCCCAGGGACAAGCATACAGTATTAAATTTGCTGACGAGATAGATACGTTCGTTGAATCCACACATCTTAGCCATGCATATGGAATTACCAACTTCCCTTTTGAGATTGAAGAGAATGTCATCACGATTCACAGGAGACTTCTCAATGCACCTTCCAGCAGTATTCTGGGGTCTGTTTCCATAGATATTAAGATGGACGTAATCGAAGAAATCAGTGAAATGCTCTACACAACTGGTGATGAACAACTGCTCCTATTCAATCAGGATGGCTCCATCATTTATTCCTCCGAAATCAGCGATTTGGGCGAACTTACGCCATATCTTTGGATAGATGCTATATTAAATCAATCTTCCTCGTCTGGACATGTCGAATACCATGATGATGAATTTGACGGTATCCATATTTATCAGACTTTATCTACCTCATTCGCAGAATGGACATTGGTGAAGCGAGTACCCTATGAGCAGCTTTATAAGAATGCGCGACAGCTTACGCTTATGAACAGCCTTGTGGTTTCCTTATTCCTAATCATCGCTGTTGCAGCAACTTTATATATATCATTCCATTTCACCTCACCGATTAAGCAGTTGATTCGTTATATCAATAAGATAGAAGCAGGTCAGCTAGATGCAAGCATTGATACGCACAGAACTGATGAAATCGGTATACTATCAAGAAGATTCCACCAGATGATGCAAAGATTAAATCAGTTGATTAACAAAGAGTACCGGCTGGAGATTGCGAATAAGACGAATCAATTAAAGGCGCTGCAAGCACAGGTCAACCCCCATTTTATGAACAATGCCCTACAATCTATAGGAACCCTGGCACTGCAGAACAATGAGAAAAAAATATATACGCTCATCTCTTCTTTAGGTAAGATGATGCGTTATCAGATGAACACCAATGAAACCTTAGTACCTTTATCCTCTGAGGTTGACTATGTAAAGTCCTATCTCGATTTGCAAGCACAACGATTTGATGAGAAGCTACAGTTCCACGTTGATATGGAGGAGAATACGAAGCACATTGAAGTACCTAGAATGATCCTGCAGCCAATCGTAGAAAATTGCTTCAAGCATGGGTTTGTCAAGCAGAATAATGTGGGTGAGCTACGAATAACAGCCAGGCTCATTGATCACAAGCTGCTAGAAATCAAAGTTGAAGATAATGGAACAGGTATGGAAACGAAGAGGCTCGAATCGATACAGGCCCTATTAGATCGTCTCCACACTTGGGATGAGGGACTTGATACGAATAATATAGGTTTGATTAATGTGATATCTCGATTGCGTCTTTACTTTAGCAAGAATACACAAATTTCGCTTGAAGCTAGGGAACCACAAGGCCTCAAGGTTACTTTAATGATTCCCTTAGAAAAAGGAGATAATCTTTCTTGAAAGCACTTATTGTCGATGATGAGAAACATGTAAGGGACGCGATACGTCTGCTTGTCGATTGGGAAAGTTATGGAATCCGCACAATACTTGAAGCCCCCGAGGGCTTAAGCGCAGTTCAACTCATAGAAGCGGAACAGCCCGACATCATATTTACAGATATGCTAATGCCTCTAATGAATGGTTCAGAGCTTCTGGAGTGGATTCATCTACATGCACCTAATAGTAAAACAATCGTCATAAGTGGACACGATGACTTCGGCTTCGTTCGACATACAGTAAAGTATGGTGGAATGGACTACATTCTTAAGCCCATTGATGAGGCTCAGTTGAATGAAGCACTTCTTAAAGCCGTTCTGGCTAGGGAATCTGACGAGCTCATTCGGAATCAGAACCAGAATCAGAGTATGAAGTTAAATCAAATCAAGCCGATTTATTGGGATAAGGTTTTCTCGAATCTCATTGAAGAGCCCAGCCTATATCCGTCCTTCGCCAAGGAGCTTGAATCGGAATTCTCAATAAGTCAGCATACTGCTCAGGTACAAGTGTCCATTCTAAGCCTAGAAACCACACCGGCAAAATTGAGGGCAAAATTCGCTTCAAATCTCGATTTACTCTTCTACTCATTAGCTAATATTGCAAATGAGTTTTTAACCAATGATCATCTCGGTTATGCATTTCGAAATTGGAACAAGGACCACGAGCTTGTGATCATGACATGTGGAGAAGGTCATGCCCTTCCTATGCTCATTCAGAAAATCAACGAAGGTATTTATCGTACTTTCGGAGTTCGTTATGACATAGGAATAGGAAGCACCAAAAGCTTTCCTACACAATTGCCGCTTTCTTATCAAGAAGCTAAAGCCATACTCAGGCAAAGGAATTTATTACAGAAGGGAAACCATATTCATGTTTACTCAATGAATCATACACCTAGGATAACTACACTATATTATAATAAGCATCAAGAAAGAATAAAGCTGGCCATGCTCAGCAGTAATGCGGAACAGATATGTGGAGCGATAGATGACTGGTTTAAGGATGTTAGGACATTAGATTCGATAACGTCCGATCAGCTAGACATGTGGCTACATGAATTTACAGTTTTCAGGTCGCGTTGCTTGGAGGAGTTCTACTCGGACGATGATGCCCGTGAACACATAAGCTCACTTCATTCAAGGTCATTCATCATACCGCTTGATGAAGAAGGTCGATTATCTATTGATCTGTGGCAGAATGAAATAACACAATACGTACTATCCTTAGCCACTCTTCATAACCAGCAACACCTTAAGAGTAACAATATTATCTTAGCAATAGCAGAATATATAGAAACCCATTATCAAGAGGATATTACCCTACAACATATATCGGAACGTTTCTACTTAAGTAGAGAGTATATCTCGAGAAAATTTAAGCTGGAGATGAGAGAGAATATCTCCGATTTTATTGGTCGCATTCGTATTAATAAAGCAAAATCGCTCTTACTTAACCCACAATTAAGGATGGCACAGATCTCTGAGATGATTGGTTATCAAGACGAAAAGTATTTCAGTAAGGTATTCAAGAAGATGGTCGGTATATCACCAAACCAGTACCGCAAAAAGTCAATGATCAAGCAATGAATAAGCTAGACTCCTTTAAACCATATTATTCTAAGAATATATAAGGGGGTCATCACTACTCATGTTCTATCATGTAAAGGAACTACAGTATAATGCTAAACCAGACCAACCAGATCCGGTCTATGCCAAGAAACTACAAGAAGTCCTTGGTGGTCAATTCGGTGAGATAACCGTTATGATCCAATATTTATTCCAAGGGTGGAATTGTAGAGGTGAGCAAAAATACAGGGACATGCTCCTGGATATTGGAACAGAAGAAATAGCACATGTAGAAATGCTGACAACCATGATTGCTCAATTATTGGACAATGCACCTGCACGAGAGCAGGAGGAAGCAGCTAGAAATCCCATAGTCAATGCAGTTCTAGGTGGCACTGATGTTCAAGAATCTATTATAAGAACCGTATTAAGTGGTATGAATCCACAGCATGGAATTGTATCTGGATTAGGCGCTACCCCTACAGATAGTGTAGGATATCCGTGGAACTCTCGTTACACAATAGCAAGTGGCAATCTCCTCGCAGATTTCAGAGCTAATCTGAATGCCGAGTCACAGGGACGCCTTCAGGTTTGCCGTTTGTACGAGATGACTACAGATAAGGGTGTTCGAGATATGCTATCGTTTTTAATCGCTAGAGACACGATGCACCAGAATCAATGGATGGCCGCTATCGAAGAATTGGAAATGAACCAGAAAGCCACTGTTCCTAGTACCTTTCCGCAGGATCTTGAGAAGCAAGAAGTATCCTATGCCTTCATGAACTTCTCCGCTGGAGAAGAGAGTAAAACAGGACGTTGGGCTAACGGTAATAGCATGGATGGCCAAGGAAAGTTTGAATATGTTGCGAAACCTACAGCGATGGGACAGAATCCACTACTCATCCCTGCGCCACCATATACCCATGGTACGCCTCCTACACCTGGTCAACCCACTCCTCAAGGGGTCAACGATGCAAGCTATGTGACACAATAGAAATTTGCAAATGGTTAAGGAAGGCTTCTCATGAGTTCATAATGAACTCATGAGAAGCCTTTTAGTTAACATTTTTCACATTCGTTTAGCATTCGTTATTACAAATCCACTTTCAGGTAATGTTGGCATTTTACTTAAATTATAGTTTAAGTCTTGATCTGGAACATCAAACGTTATCTTATTAACTAGGAAATCTAGGCTTGTTTTCATGATTTCAATGGTTATCCCCTCGCCTGGGCACCGATGCCCCTGTGCAGAATCTCCACCACCTTGTGGTATTAACTCATATGAGCTACCCTTCCAGTCCTTAAACCGCTCCGGTGTAAATTCATTGGGCTTCTCCCAGATTCGTGAATCGTGGTTTGTCCCATATATATCAAGTAAAACTAACATATCCTTCTCAAAATTGCAGTCTTTCCACACAAAATCCTTCCGAACTCTGGCTCCCAGGAAAGGGGCAAATGGATAATAGCGCCGAACCTCCTGTGTGAACATGTCAAGATCGCTGTTGCGGTTGGATTGTAGCTTTTCTTTATATTCTGGATGCTCATAAAGCGCCACTGCTGAGAAGGTAATGAAGGTCGCAATGGCAACAATCGGTCGTAACACATTAATAAGCTCAATTGCAGCCATCTGAGTATCCAGCTGGTTACCTTCTATATCCTTGTGGTAAGCCATTGCATAGAGGGCTGAATCTTCTTCAGCTTTCAGAATGCCTGTACGAACATCTTCAATCGTCTCTCGAATCCAGTCTTCCGTTCTAGATCTTGCTATTCTTCCTTTCCAATGCCTTGGCCCAATTGCTCCAAAGCCGTCAACCATGGCATGGAAGTCGTCCGCTCGTTGCTTTACTTCAGATTCATTAAGCGGCACTCCCGCCCAACGGCATGCTATTCGACACAATATATCCTTAGCTTCTTCGAAAAGCACAACCTTGTCGACAATTTCCCATTTGCTTGCCGAAGCCATCCACTGCTCCATAGCAAGCTCTGCAAGTCGTTGTTGATGAGGTGGAGTCATGAGCGACATGAATAGTAGCTTCCGATGAATGTGCGCTTCACCATCCATAGTTTGGATCGCATTTACTCCAGTCAGTGTTTTTTGTACTCGCTTTGGTGCTGCGCCCTGACGTTTAAATTTCTCTGTATCATAGAACAGCCTCGCCGCTTCCTCGCCACTCATACATATAGTTTTCTGTCCCAGCAACCGTGCCTCGAATAGGTCGGACTGGTATCGATCAACCCTGTTTTTGATAAATAAATAGCCCTCTTGCATTAATGCGACACTGTTATCGAGACTTTTATCGTGTGGAACTTGAACACTCGTGGCCATCATGATCTCTCCTTATATTTCTGTAGCTTATCCCCCTTAGTTTTTACTATTTATCCACTAATTACTCCACCTTGTTCGGTAGTTATAAGTATAAACGGCTTCGCCGTCCTTATATGACGGGGCCTTTAGCTGAATGACTACCAGAGAATTTATAACTGCTACTGTGTGAAAAGTTATAAATTATGATTATTCAAAAAAAACACCGACTATTAGCCGATGCTCTCAGATTTATTAACTAATAAATAAATAAATAAATGGAGTTATCCAGTTAATATCACGATCTCCTCCCTTTGTGGAGCGATAAATGGAATAATACAGTTATTATTCAGCATTCAGTCGGAAATCCGTGAATTACTCTAATAATAAATGGATTGTGCTTATGGCGGGAGAGTAACTCAGGCGCGGGGCAACAAGCTTACAGTTTTGTCTATACGTCGTTACCGTGTCTCATATCAGTTTCGTACCTCCTCAACTTACGTAATAATACTTTTGCGGTTATTGCCTAGGTCCTTCATTCACGAATCCAATAAAATCTACGATTGATTGTGACATCCACTTCTTGGGGTGGACAGCGAGTTGCATGAATAATCGGAGGTCCCTATGTGCAAATGGTAAAACTACTAATTCTCCCCTCTGTATCTCCTCTTCTGCAGCCATTCTTGGTAGCAGTGATATGCCTAGCCCAACCTTTACAGACCTTTTGATAGCTTCTGGATTTCCTAATTCAAAGCCGATTCGATACGATATCCCACTTGCCCGTAGAACCTTCTCAAGCATAATTCGGTAGTTGCAGCTATCTTCAGCCATAATCCAATCAAGACCATCCATATGATCGAACTCAATTTTCTCCATTCTGGACAGCGGATGATCTGGATTTGCTAAAAGTACTAACGGTTCTTCTTTTATCGTTGTCCATTGTAGCGCTGGATCAGACGGTTGATTATCTAGAATCAAACCAATGTCTACTTCACCTTCTTTTACTTTATTAACAACAACATTCTCACGGTCTGTTTCTAGCCTTATAGTAAGCTTAGGATATTGCTGCCGAATTTGTTGGATTACAGGTGGAAGATAATATGAAGCTAGTGAGTCAATCGTCCCAATAGAGAGAGTTCCTCCTCCTTGCAGAGCAACTCTTTCTTTGGACTGCTGATAAAGATTGAGCATGGGTATGGCGATTTTCATTAACTCTTCACCAGATGAGGTTAGTCGGATTTTCCTGCCATATCGTTCGAATAACTGGACATTGTACGCCTTTTCTAGCTTCTGAATCTGTGTTGTAACACTTGACTGTGCATATCCTAGTTCCTCAGCTGCACGTGTAAAGCTCTGACGAAGCGCAACCTCCCGAAAAGTTTGAAAATAGATTAGCTCCATACACTCCACCCATCAATAATATTGATAACAACTATCAACTATTATAGCTAACAGTGATGTGATATTCCATGTTAATGTTACATTAATCAAGATTAACAGGAGGGAACAGAATGCTGAATGAACAGGATTTAAAAGGTATCATTGTCCCAGTAGTAGCGCCATTCTTGCCGAGTGAGGAGCTTGATTTGGAATCTTATCAGAATTACCTAAGCGAATTATTGGTTCACGACATACAGGGGCTAGTTATACATGGCACCACCGGAGAATCACCGACGGTTCATTGGAGAGAGGTAGAGGAGCTTGTTGCTACAACGAAGGCAGAATTGTTGAAACAGCAAAAACGCGTACCCCTTATCATCGGAACGGGAACTAACAACACGGCTTCTACGGTTAATCAAACAGATATGGCGGGTCAATTAGGAGCGGATGCTGTGCTTGTCGTGACACCCTATTATAGTCGTCCATCACAATGGGGTATCGTGGAGCATTATCGTAGAATAGCGCAAGTCGGGGTGCCTGTTATTGCATATGAAGTCCCTTCTCGCACTGGTGTAGAGGTAACAGCGGAAACAATGAGGAGAATTCTGGATCTTAATGGCGTTATTGGTTTAAAAGATAGCACAGGAGGTACAGAACTCATATCGGAATTGCAGCAAGATACTAAACCTATTCTCTGTGGTTCGGACATCAATTTCTACAACATGCTAAGCCAAGGAGCCGCGGGAGGTATATTGGCATCAGCTAATATCTATACAAGTGCTCTAATGCGGATATATTCCCTTACCTTCCAAGCAGATCCAATCCGTGCAAAAGAAGAATTCGATGCCCTGCTCCCCTCCATTCAACTGCTTTTCCAAGAATCCAATCCCTCTCCGTTAAAGTGGTTACTTGCACGTCAAGGAGTCATTTCCTCCAGCACCGTCCGGTTGCCGATGGGGCCGATAAGTGAACAGTTTGAAATGGAATGGGAGCAAGCACTCCACACTTCATAGCAAAATTTTAGGGTTCATATTATGGTACAATAGCACTTGGGTAATCCAAACACTAAAAGCATAGAGGAGACTTTTATATGGTTAACGTTAAAGGAAGATGGGCTCTTATTACTGGTGCAAGCAGAGGTGTAGGCTACCAAACCGCGATATTCATGGCCAAGCAAGGCTGTAATCTGATTCTGCATAGCAGAAATTTAGAGCACACTCATAAAGTTGAGGAAGAAGTAAAAGCACTTGGAGTAGATACCTATTGCGTGGAGGCAGAGCTTGCTAATAACGAAGAAGTCGTTATCATGCTTGATGCGATAGAAGCCAGGGGAACTATTGTAGATATCGTCTTTAACAATGCTGCAGTACAGATTGCTTATAGGAAGGATTACTGGAATACTCCCATTGAGGATTTTGAACAGAGCTTTCAGATTAATTTCATCTCAATTGCGACAATCTGCAATCGGTTAATGCCTAAGATGATTGAACGAGGCTTTGGTCGGGTCATCAATACGACTAGTGGAATTAAGAATGAGCCTGAACAAGCGGGATATGCAGCAAGCAAAGCAGCACTTGATAAATTCACTAAGGATTTGGCCTCGAGACTTGAAGGAACTAACGTTATGATCAACCTAACAGATCCAGGTTGGTGTAGAACCGATTTAGGTGGACCGAGTGCTCATCATGCAGTAGAAACAGTTATTCCTGGAATTACAGTTGGTGCCTTCATCGATGATAAGAAGAGCGGACGTTTCCTAGGAGCACAGAGCTTTACGGGGATGACTTTAGAGGACGCGGTTGCAAAAGCTGAAACTATGGAAGCTACTCCGTATACGATTTAATTACAATAAGTCTAGTAAGAGAGCCCTATACTGATGGCTCTCTTTTTCATTCATTCACATTATGTTCATTGAATATATAGATTTTATTATTTTGCATCTCGAATGCAATTGTACGTAACGCCCCCCATCTATCGCCTACCTGGTTAAATGCCGAAAGTGCTTGAAGATCAATCATATATCTCCCCTTCTTTAGCGGTCCTAGAGTCACAGTAAAGCTTTGTTTATCGTCGACTTTTAGAGTTCCCTTAAACAGCTCTTTCTCGTCTATAACTGTATTCCTATCGATATCTAACCTGCTCAATGTATACATCAGTACGTTTTCCCTGAAATTCAATTCATTCATGGTAAAGCTCACCTTCAGAATACCTTCTCCCGATTCATGCGACACGTTAAACAATTCCGACTCGATGGTATAGTATTGTGGCTGGGATGGAGGTACAAGTCTCTCAGATTCGTTCTCGCTACAGCCTGATACGATCAAGACAGCGATTAATATAAGATAGAGAAGTCGCAATTGAATCCTCCTTGTTCAACCTAAATTCACTTGTAGCCTTTCCCAGCAATGAGAAGCAAATCACGAAACGCTCTAACATATCTTGAACAATGGCATACACTAGGAATAGGTATAACTAAGGAGGCTTTGCCATGAGATATACGGTGCAATATATACCTATTCGTAAGATTAAGACGGGTATTAATACGAGGATAACACAACGTATGAAGGAGCTACAGAAAGTAGCACAGGATTACGTGCATTTATTGATTGTCCGAAAAAGCAGAAAAGATAGGTGTTACATCATAGTCAACGGAAACAATAATTTTGAATTTCTCAAGAATCATACGAAGAAAAAATTTGCACCTTGTCTCGTGGCGGAGAGTAAAGCTTCTGAGAGTTTCTCTTCAATTGTTCACCGATTCAGGAAGCGTAAGCTACCCTTTGATCTCCCACCAAATAAAGTGGACAAAATTAACGCAGCAAGCTGGTCCATTATTAACTCTTTCTTAAAGAAAGAGCCTCGGTTTAAACAATTACCCCTCAACCAGCAAATCAGAATAATATGGATAGCCCTTCGGTATAAAAAAGCGACACTATTAGCCATGAGAAAAAAAGTAGATCAGCTGCTAAAAAAATAGACTTTCCCTCATTCTTTTATCTTCTTTGCTAAACCTTCTTGCAGAATTTCAAATACTTTCCCAAAGCACCATATAACAATCCCGCCAAGTAAAGATAAAAACATGATGATTCCCCCGAATAACCACCGATAGGGGTCTGGTCGACTGATGAACAATTCAGGGTCAGGCGTAGTGACATGTTCCCGCCACTTGTAGAAGTGGGGGCTTCCCAGGACGTACCTGCTAACGCAGATATAATTACTGGGCTATCCCCGCCAGCCCGGCGGTTATTTATTCATTATGCATGGGTCAACATTCTTATCCCTTCGGCCTGTATATTTCCGGCAGCATTCACATCCCTATGATGGGTAATTCCGCATCCCTCACACAGCCAGATTCGATCTTTCAGCGTAAGTTCCGTGTTGATGGCCCCGCATGCTCTACAGAGTTTACTTGAGGGAAACCATTTGTCGATCACTAGAAGTCGTTTTCCACGTTCAGCCAGTTTATAGTCGAGGAATGCTCTAAAGATGCCATATCCATTATCCATCGTTGTTTTTCCGAGCGATAATGTTTGGGACATGGCTTTCATGTTCAGATCTTCTACTGCTATTGCATCCCATGTTTCAGCCAGCCTTCTGCTCTCTTTATGTAGGAAATCTTTCCGCTGATTGGATACCTTCTCATGGAGCCGAGCTAACCGAAGTTTCTGCTTCTTCCAGTTTGCCCCACCCTTCTTCCTTCTGGAGAGGACTCTCTGTTCGCCTTTCAGTCGAATCTCCATCTGGCGGAGATATTTCGGATAGTCTGCGGATGTATTGGTATGGTCTATGTAAAGCGCAGGGGAACTGTAGTCCAACCCCAATACCATTTCTGGACAAGGGATGTTAGGTTCCACACTCACGGTGTATGCAGTTAGGATGGATATGGCATATGTACCACTTGCACTGCGGCTGATTGTTGCTGATTTGATTACATGTCCCTGTGGAATCTTACGGTGAAGTTTGATTCGGATCAACCCAAGTTTAGGGATCCGAACATGCTTTCCATCTTCTGTGATTCGTATCGTTCCCTTTTGATTGTTGGTCGTATAGCTTTGAACTGGGTTCTTCCTGCCCTTGAACTTTGGATAACCGATCTTCTTATCACGGAAGAAGTTGCGGAAGGCTGTTTTTAGGTTCAACTCAGCATTGCACAGTGCGAGGCTGTCTACTTCTCGCAGCCAATCAAACTCCATCTTGAATCCAGCAGGTGTCCGGTAGCATTGTTGCTTCAATTGTTCTTTATCGTCTTTGAACTGATCATACTTGGTCTGTCGTTCTGCTAGTAACTGATTGTAGATAAACCGAACACAGCCAAATGTCTTACGAATCATCGTCTCCTGCTCTCTTGTTGGATAGATTCGGAACCGATATGCCTTATGCATGTGCTCACCCCATAGGTATATTATACCACAAATAGGGGAATATTTGTTCTGTTTTTTTCAAAACTAATGACTTTTAATGCACCGATTCATCCACCGCCTACGCTCTCACTCCGTGAGTAAGGTAGCTTAGAGGGAGGGGACTTCTCGGCATATTATGTTAAATTTGATCCCTATGTAAATGCCGACTAAATTGCCCAAGAACAAGATAGTAAGTCCAATAAATTTAATGTTAAAGATCTGTTCGTTCGAAATAGAATTCCCTCCTTATCTATAGTAATTACCAGTATAATACCACTTTTGGGCGATAACGGGGTAATTTCCCTTACATAATGATTCAATCTATGATTATTTGGTTAAATAGAATGATAGAGTGCGTTATTAATTGGCAAAAAGTTTGAAAGGATATTGTTCTAGTATTAGAACTATCGCTAAGTCGAATCCTTTCTCACCCATTCTAATTAATTGAACATGTTCTCTTTTTTTACGCTTCATATAGATTTAACGAGGAGTGCTGATGATGAATCGAAGAAGTAGCAGAAAATTACTAGTATGGATCACAGCTTTATGTTTAATTTTCTCATCAGTTGGTATAGTGTCTGCGGCAACTGCCAATGATGTAAAAGGCCACTGGGCAGAAGCGATAATTAATAGCTGGACAAGTCAAGGCTTAGTAAGTGGATATGAAGATGGCACAGTCAGACCTAATTCCAAGGTAGAACGGCAAGAATTTACTGCATTGGTCAACAGGTCCTTCGCATTCGAGGAGCTTGGAGCCATTCAATTTACAGATGTAGCACAGACAGATTGGTCTTATTCAGATATATCAAAGGCTAAAGCCGCCGGATATATTGCTGGATATGAGGATGGGACATTCCGACCGATACAAGAAATTAGCCGCCAAGAAGTAGCGGTTATTATAACAAATTTATTAGGCTTGAAGATCTCAGCATCAGCCGACCTGTATGTAGATGCGAAGAACAATGCAGCATGGAGTAAGAGTGCCATTGGTTCGGTTGCTGACCTCGGGATTATGATAGGTTATCCCGACGGAACCTTCCGTCCAGAGCAATCCGTTACCCGAGCAGAGGCTATTGTCCTCCTAGATAGAGCGTTAAAAGCCAAGGCTACGGTCATTAGAACGACTTATTACGATGTGGCAGGAATTTACGGTCCATTATCAGGCATGTTGACTATTGAAGGTAATGTTATCATCTCAGCGAAGGATGTAACCCTTCAGAATATGACGATAACTGGCGACCTTCTATTAGCAGAAAGCATTGGAGAAGGCGATGTATTCCTTAAGAAGGTTACAGTATTAGGTGAAACGACAGTGGCAGGCGGCGGTGTGAACAGTATTCATATCGAGGACTCCATTCTGGGTGAAGTTATCGTCAATAAACCAATTGGTATCGTCCGAATTGTTGCGTCTGGAACTACGACTCTCGGTGAAGTTACCCTTGAATCGAGTGCTTTATTAGAAGAATCAAACTTAACTGGAACAGGATTTACAGATGTTACTGTTTCGGAATTAATGCTTGATGGCTCTATAGTGAAATTGGACGGGGATTTTGTGAACGTAGATGTGAATGCGAATAACATAACGATGAATATCCCAACAGGAACAGTAAGTAACCTGGACATGAATGCTTCGTCTACAGGAACTTCTGTCAATGTAGGCAGCGAAGCACATATTGATTCACTCATTCTCGATGCTGCAGTCTCCATTGTGGGACAAGGGACCATTGACAATGCCCAAATTAATACGTCTGGGGCAAGCGTAGAACAAACACCTACAACAGTAGAGGTAGCTGATGGAGTTAGCGCAACAGTAGGTGGAACTATTGCTGTTACAACACCTACACCAACACCTACTCCTACACCAACACCTACGTCATCGCCGGAGCCACCGGCATTGAGCAGCAGTAGGGCGATAACAAGCTTTAACTTCCTTGAACTTACACCTGACGTTATAGGAGTGATCAATCAAGGAGCAAGGACGATCGCACTTACAGTTCCTTTCGGTACGGATGTAACAGATTTGATTCCTAGCATTGTAATAACAGGATCGAACATTTCTCCTAATTCAGGGGCATATCAGAACTTCGCAAGTGGCGTTACCTATACGGTTACAGCTGAGAATGGTACAACTCAAACCTATGTGGTTACTGTTACTGCGACATCAACGGTAACTGCTGCAGCAAACGTCACCATTATCGCTCCGGTAGTTGGCGTTACAGCATGGTTAGTACCTGTTGCTACAGCTACAACCGAAACCGAGTTTATTGTATCGGCAAATATGACAAAGCTTGATGGAGATGGAGCTTTAACAACAATTTCAGCTCCTACAGCAATAGGAAATTACAAATTGTTCTTAGTCAACTCAACAGGTGTAGCGGTAGCAACCGAATCCCCTGTGGGAACATTAACAGTAGTATCAGGGGTGGGAGTAAATCTTTTGGCAGCTGAGAATTATGCGATCCTTGCCAAAACAGGAGTTTCTACTGTTCCAACCTCCAGTGTAACTGGAAATATAGGAGTTAGCCCAGCAGCAGCAACGGCAATAACTGGATTTAATCTATCTTTGATTGATGGTGCAGCCTTCGCGACATCAGCACAGGTTGTTGGCAGTGTATATGCGCCAGGTTATGCTTCTCCCACAGCGGATAATCTAACTACAGCAGTAAGTAATATGGAAGATGCGTATACGAATGCTGCGGGACGCGCTTCCAATTATACAGAGCTGTATAGTGGTAACATTAGTGGACGAACCCTTGCGCCAGGTGTTTATAAGTGGGGTACAGACGTTAAGATAGATTCAGGTACGAATGTTACACTTCATGGAGATGCGAATGCTGTCTGGATCTTTCAGATCGCTGGTGGACTAACACAAGCAAGCGCTACACAGATTATTCTTACAGGTGGAGCAAAGGCCGAGAACATCTTCTGGCAAGTAGCAAATACCGTTGCTATTGGTACAACGGCTCACTTCGAGGGAATCATTCTAGCTAAAACCAATATTTCCGTAGGAACAGGTGCAACTATCAACGGCCGATTATTGGCACAGACAGCGGTCACTCTGGATCAGAATACGATTGTACAACCGAATTTAGATTTGGTGGATTAATAATATTCCGCAAGTGGGTGTATCTATCCAATAACTCTTTAATCCAATGGATTTCCAGTATTGGTTATCCAAAGATCGTTCTAGAATAGGACTGCCAGCAATTCGCCACAACCCTTTACGGGTATGACCCCATTCAAAGGCTTTATCTCTAGGAATCCCTAGAGATACAAGCCTTTTTACTTTAGTCTTAGGTTTCTTCCATTGTTTCCAGAGGCACATTCGAAGTCGCCTCCGTATCCACGAGTCTAGTCCTTGAAAGACACTTGGTGTGTCGGCTAATACATAGTAGCCTCCCCAGCCTGTGAGATACTGATTAAGTTCTTTGATCCTCTGTTCCATCGAAAGTGGTTTCTTCCGAGAGGTAATCTCACGGATTGTAGCTTTCACTCTCTTCATGGATTGCGGAGAAATTCGAACTTTGGGGTCTTTATTCCATGTAAAGCTAAATCCAAGAAACCGTATCCATCACTATTCCGTTGATCATAACGCCAGATTGTAGGTACTTTGCCATCAATCTGTCATGGTTCACTCGATCAAAGAATTTCTCCAGATCGAGGTCAATGACCCATAGATACCCTTCTTTCATGTACTGTCTGGCTTCTTGAACCGCATCATGTCCTCGCCTTTTTGGGCGGAAGCCATAACTATGCTCAGAAAATTGTGGATCAAACACTGGATTTAACACTTGGGCAATCGCTTGCTGGATGAATCGGTCTGTTACGGTAGGTATACCTAATAACCTGACGCCTTTGCCATCGGGTTTCGGGATTTCGACCCTTCGGACTGGACTAGGTTCATAGGTTCCTTCCTCTATCGCTTGACGAAGCTGGTGCCAGTTTTGTAGGATGTGTTCTCGTAAGGTTTTTACGGACATGCCATCTACGCCATGACTTCCTTTATTCGCTTCGACACGTTTTAATGCCGATAGCAGGTTTTCCCGTGACAATAGTTCCTGTATCATCCTCATACAACTCCTTCTCGTGAATTGTTTTCTCCTTTGTGCCATGGATGAACTCTGCCCTCTCCAAGTCCCCTGCGGATTCACCGCTTCCTCCTTCGAGCAAGTCCTTTCGGATTATCTGCTTTCACTGCTCATCCTTGAACATCCAGATATTCAATTCTTATTTCATGTTCAGCCCTTCCGCAGATTGATGCATCCATCTACGTACTATGACTTCTGCTGACTTCTGTACGTTCAGCCTACTTTCACAAGCAGGGTTACGGAGATTGCTCCGCATTCCGTACAGATCTCCCCAGGTAAGAACGTTAAATCTATTCGCCTCATCTACTCCCATTCGCCTTCGGCAGTATGGACTTCGACTTGTTTGGCAGTCTCGTCAAACGAATGTTAGCCTTATATGAAGTTCGTGTTCCTCGAACCGGAGGTTTGCCGCCGACTTCCTTCAGATTCCACCTCACGGTGGACACCCTAATACGTTAAACTTCATTTTGTAGTACCATTATTGTGGGGAAAAGCTTCGACACCCCGGTAGACGAAGCAATGTAATAACGGTTCGTCTAAATGATGAGACGCTTCAATGCATTGATGACCTCGTGTCAGCAGGAATTGCTCAAAGTCGTTCACAAGCGGCATCTATGTTAATAAACGAAGGTATCAATGCAAAATCCACATTATTCAATGAAATTCGGAGGCGGATCGAGGAAATAAATAATAGTCGTCAATTGTTGCAGCAAACATTTCTCGATTCCGGGTTCGGAAAAATCGAGAAATGAAATGGACAATAAAGCACGGGGACTCTCGTGCTTTATTGTTCTGCTAAACTTCGCGTTTAATAAAAAGAGCAGGCCATCGCAGCGCCTGCTCATTCATATGTGTTTTTCAACTGTCGTCTCCGTTCGTTTAGCAACCATCGGGTCAATGGCTTATCATCCCAAACTTGTACTTCTATGTACCTCTCTGGTCCATTATTCCCCAGGGTATTCCACTCCTGAGGCAATCCGAATTCTTTTATAACTTCATTAATCTCATTTATTGTATAAATTTGACCTCGATATTTCTTTCCGTCCTTGTATCTCATCGTTGGAAATAAATCTCCATAAGTAAAGCTAATGGAATAAGGATCGAATTCTTTAATAGGTATGTAAAGTTCCTTACCCTTATCGAACCACTCCAAGAGCCACGGACATTCTCCAATAGTCATATAATGTGGATAGTTTCTAATAGGCATTCCGCCCTTTAATATAAACAGTTCTCTTGCCTTTTCTTCAAGACTTCGTCGAATGATTAGATAGTCAACGGATCTTTTGCTGGCGAATCCTTTCTCCTGGATCCGAATTTCGTTAAGTATTCTCTCCGCATCCTCTGGTTCTAAATCTGATAAGTTTTGAAAAGGTCCTGTTGATTCATCAAAATAATGGTATAGAAAATTCATCATTAATAACCTCACAAAATGTTAGATATCACCCGATACAATCATACCACGATATCGAACTATCCTCCCTCATGTTCATATAAATAGTTCATGAAACCATCGTGCAATTCTCCAAAATCCCTTAAAGAATTTTTTGTATCCTTATCAATCAAGTCCACTGGATATTTCAAATCACCATACCCATCAATAATCTCCATAATCCTATAAATAACCGTCTCGACAAGTTCGTTTTGTATTATTGAGATGGCATTTAGATCGTCCTCAGATTTAAACTTTTCTTGTAGAAGTTTATATGCTTCATTGGAGTCAGCCCACTTTATTCTTGATTGAGGATTAAAACTATTTACTGATAAATCTACCCAAGTATCCTTTATCCCTTTTAAACTTCCGAAAAATAACTCTTGCTTTTCCTTCGACATTTGGAGTCTCCTTCAGATTAGTGTTTCCTTTTCCTGTAATTATACTAAACCTATTAGTCTTGAACATTACTGCAAGATAGCTTAATGCCGAATAGTCAGTCTAACACTTTACATTCATCTGACATTAAGGATAATCATACCACTATATTCTGGAACTCTTAATCTAAGTGCTGTACAATTTCATGATACTACGGTTGCGGGTATGAATTAGGGGGTAGCTTATGAAGAGAGGACTTTTTATACGATTGTGGCTATTACAAGCTACTTTTCGGGGATTCTAGCTTATCTGAATTACTTGTCAGTAGTCCAAAACGAGGGTATTGGCAGTGAATGGCTCAAGTTTCTGGTGTGGACGTTGCTTTTTAGCCCCCTAAATCTAAGCCAAGAAAACAACGATATGCTCGATTAACTATAATATCTTCTTTTTAATTTTCTCTCCGAAGGTATTCCAAACAGGTATCCAATACATTAGTTGATTTTCTTTGTTTACACCATCTACACCCATCATAACGTTGCTCTCCAGTGAAAAGACCGTATAGATATTAATTCTACACGCTCTTCAAAAAACCTGAGTTTATCTTATATAACATCAATGCTTAACATTAAGTTGATAATATATTAAAAATTATATCTAGCATTAACATCATTAAGTTAGGTATCTCAAATCATCAGTGGTCCTTTTTACCATTTCGGCTGTGAAGGATGAGGGCATTGCTGCCCCTGAATTTTTGTCTTGATCTGAACAAGACAACCGCAATACATACACGTACCACCATGAGCATAAGCGGAACAACTCAGGCACAATGATACCCTTTCACTGCTTGTTTCATGGTCAACCAGCTCGATATTTCTATTCTTTACTAAGTATTTCAACGTTTCTTCCATTTCCTTTGAAGTTACATCAATACTTTCCGAACATTCTTTGCATGGGATCAGTTTCACCATTCCATACCTCCACTCAAGCTAATGTCAGTAGAACAACAGACATTGGTGGAATATCTGCAGAAATACCTTCATAATTCAATTGCGCATTAGTAAATGCCACAGGCTTGACTTCTTCAGGCTGATCAAAAGTATTATGACTATTCATTGAAGTTGAGGTTAATATTCTTCCGGATATTTGCTTGCCTTCATATCCTTCTATTTCGAAATTCAATTGTGCATGATTTCGCGGATCTGAATTACTGATCGTGATATTAAGTTTACCAGTAGCATCAATAGAAGCAGAAATGCTGAATTGAGGAATTTCTTCTTCTGCGAAATTATATTTGCTTGAAATGAGCTCAACTGGTTGTAATAGGGCATCCTGATGCACCTTGAACATTTCGAAAACATAGTATGTTGGCGTAAGTATCATCTTCTCACCTTCGGTGAGAATAACAGCTTGCAGAACATTGACCGTTTGGGCAAGATTAGCCATTCTTACACGATCGCAGTGATTGTTGAATACATTCAAGCTGATCGCTGCGGAGACAGCATCTCTTATCGTATTTTGCTGATACAGAAACCCTGGATTAGTGCCGGGTTCAACGTCAAACCAGGTTCCCCATTCATCTACAATTAATGCTACTCTCTTCTCCGGATCATATTTGTCCATAATGGCAGAATGCTTAGCGACAAGCTCTTCCGTGAAGTAAGCTGCTTTCATAATACCAAACCATTCATGCTCATCGAAATCCAAGGCATCTCCTCTTACTGCGTCCGGTTTTTTCAAATATACTTTGTTTCCATCATGTTCTTCGATGACAATGCTATGGTCTTGTAACCGAGTGTAATAGTGCAAGCCAATACCATCCATAAAATAGCCGGCTTCTCTCATCATCACTTCCGTCCAATGATAGTTATTCCCTCTTGGACCTGCAGCTACTTTATAAATCGAATTTTCTCCATAATCTCTCACGAACAGACTGTACTGCCTATACAAATTCGCATAATATTCAGCCTTCATTCTGCCGCCGCAACCCCAGTTTTCATTCCCTACACCGAAAAATTTGAGATTCCAAGGTTTTTCTCTTCCGTTTGCCTTTCGCAAGTCTGCCATGGGAGATACGCCGTCAAAGGTCATATATTCAACCCATTGCTGCATCTCATAAACCGTACCGCTACCAACATTTCCACATATATATGGCTCGGTTCCTAGTAATTCACATAGATCCAAAAATTCATGGGTTCCGAAGTGGTTGTTCTCCACCACACCGCCCCAATTCGTATTAATCATCCGAGGTCTGTTCTCCTTAGGTCCGATGCCGTCCATCCAGTGATATTCATCCGCAAAGCACCCTCCCGGCCAACGGAGATTTGGAATATCCAGGTCTTTTAATGCTTGGATGACATCATTTCTCAGACCACGGGTATTGGGAATCTCGGAGTCTTCTCCTACCCAGATTCCTTCGTAGATACATCGACCTAAATGCTCGGCAAAATGACCGTATATATGTTTGTCCACTCTGTGTTTACCAGCATTCGCATTGATTTTTATTGTGTTTCTCATCTCCAGCAAGCCTCCTAAGTTTTATTGTTACATACATTTAACCCTTGACTCCTAATTGCCAACACAGCTCCAGAAATCATCCCGTTTGGCGACATTAGTGAAGAAAAGCCAACTGGGAGTGTAAACATGTTATTTGTGCGCATTACAATTAAAGGCCATACAAAACTATTCCAATCCGTCATGGCGAGCAGTATCCCCATTGCCCCAAAGGCAGGTTTCATCAAGGGTGCCATAATCCGAAAGAAAATGCCGAATTCGGTACATCCATCCATTCTTCCTGCGTCCACGAAATCTTTTGGTAGCCCTTCGACAAACACACGAAAGATCTACCTGGAGACTTTAGGCTACCAGATACCGATATGTATTTCTGAACTCTTTCAAACTTCCTCCTCCTCAACTCGCCTTTACACGGCCTGTTTGGAGCCAACCCTTCACTCTCTTGAGGATGAAGTGAAAGGTTGGCTCCCATCCCGGTCCCTGATGACTTGAAGAAGGATCAAGCCACATATAAGCGCCCCTAAGAGGAGCTTTAATTGATTATTATCAACCTTTAATAAAACAAAATAACCTCCAAAAATACCAATAAGCGCCCAAGGCAACAGGCTGATCAGATGCTTCCATATTACATTTTCTCGGTAGTAATAAACGCCTATCAAATTGCCGAAAATTAGCCAGCCATGGTTTGACGGTTTGTTTTTTTATGTTGTCATCGCGACCCGCACCGCATAATAAGGCTGATTGCACAGGCTCCGGTCAAGCCCGGGCAGCATGCTGACACGGTCCACTCCCTCGCGAAGCTCAAAATAATAGAGCAGCGGGTATGGCGAATCGGTATAGACTCCTAGAATAATGGCTGTGAAAAGGTCACCTTCGCGGTTCATCTCCAGCACCTCGAACCGCTCCGCCTGATTCGCGTGCCGGTAGTGCAGCACCGCGCTTGCGTCGGCTGAAGCACCTGGAATGTCCAGTTGCACCGGCAGTATGTCCCCTCTGTTGATGCTGATCGATTGCTCATGGTGATATTTGGGCTGTTCCGCTCTTATTAGATGCGACTCAAACGACAGCGCTGCGGTGACCGATGGCGCGGCTTTTGCTGACGATCCGGCGGAAGCAACGAGTTCGCGCTCCATGGCCGCTATATCAGTTTCTATCGCCGCAAGACGACCTGCCCAATGACCACGCAAAGATGGGTGGGAGCTAAAGGCGACATCGCTGCGGTACACTCCTTTTGTCACGTCGACAACTTGTTCCCATTTATCTTTGGCCAGCTTGTACTGGGAGACTGCGGATGTCAGTATATCTGGGTCACCCGTGCGTTCAAACAGCGCATAGGCGACGCCTGCGCGGAACTTGTGCACGAAGAAGCGGCCAATGCCGATCTGAGCCTTCACATCGACGGCAAGACGGCGGAAGGACGGTTCCTCCTGATCGGCAATCCGAGCGGATGCATCCTGCAAACCCTGGTCCGCCTTATCGGCTATCTCTTCAAGCAGCAGGGCTGTGTCGAGCGGCGAATATTTACATCTCTTGTAGCCATTGACCAGATCATCCGCATAATCGTTAATCAGGCTGAATAGCTCTGTATCGACAGGACTAGAAGCCCCAAAGTTGTGCGGCTGCGGGGAATCCTTGTAAATATTCTGTTCGTTGCTAGCAACGATTGGCATATTCACATACATTTCCGGCCAATACCGTTTGTTGGAGGCCGATGGAAGATGCGTAACGGTGATGAATGGCAAAATCCGGCTTGCATAACCAAGCGCTTGCTCACAGCCTTCCGCTGCATCGCCGAACTCGCTCTGCAAGTAGCGTCTCCAGTCATTTGGATCAGCTTTTGGATCATACAGAAGACGGCCGAACAGCCTATACGTATATTTGTACTTGCGCCATTCCCGACCGCCTAGCTGCAGCCGCTTATCCTCGTACGGATCGCGGCCTCCTTCGATTCCGGAGTTTTTGCGACCCTTAAATGACAACGGCTCACACAACTCCATACCGTCTGAACCGCAGAAGCTGGCTGCGTTCCCATATCCGGCAAACAGCTCGGGGTCCCCCCATAAGAACAACCGCTGCGTACCCGGCCAAATGCGGTGCAGCACCCCATAAGGGCGGTCCTCTCGTAAGAAGTCAGCGTATCCGTAACGGGTGAAACTACGTGTCGCCGTAAGAACATTAAAGCCCGAACGCTTCTTGGTTAAATTCGGCATTTCCATCTCACGAATAGCCCCTTGGTGATAAGACAGTCCCACATGTTCCGCCCAGAATTTAGGCGAAATTTTAACCGAAAGCCCGGTGTCAAGCGCTACCTGCAGCATTTCTCCATCCGCGCCTTTCGCATGCAGGTCGATCTCCAGCGGCCGCCCTACCTTTGTCAAATCGGACATGACGATTCTCCAAAACTCGTGAGCCGGCTCCGAAATGCCACTCTCATAATGCACACGCAGCGTAACCCCATCGATCGATGGGCACTCCACCAATAGCTGATGAAGCGCATCGCGGCAATAGAGGGCATGGTTTTCGGGTGTGATGCCGGTAAATTTATACCGTGCATCAGGACTATCCTCCAGGAAATAGGCTTGTGTCCAAATGCCAAGCTGGAAGTGCAATCCGCGTCGCTTTACCTCTTTGCCGATATATTGTAGCATCTCTAAATTGCGGGCCGCTTCCCCGTCTGGCAAATTATCCACTTTTACATCGTAGCCAGGGACGGTAAGTAAAAACGGATAGGCAAAATACATATAATTGTCAATCATACCGGGATCATGTCCGAAATCACAGGCCAACCCAAGTGTAAGGCTGAATCGGTTAAAGCGGTGTGTCGCCAGCTCCGTTAAATATTCGTCCCAGAATTCGCGATCATAAAACCATGGTTTATCCTCCAATTCACTGGTGAATAAACGGGCTATGCTGCGAATTCGGTTTGCGGGCGCTTCGCTGGACACGTGGATCGACCGCAGCACTTCCAACACATCTACGGCGTGCTCGACCCGATCTGTCAGCTCTAGCAGTGCGTATACGAGACCCCGTTCGTCAGCGCCACAAGCAAGAAGTGCAGCGGAGTCTAGCGCAAGGGAGAAAGACTCAGCCGCTGTTGGTACAGCGATGCCGACACGCGATGCCAGACGAACGGAGACAGCCGCACTGGAACTGGCCGCCCAAATCGTAAGCACCGCTTCTTCGCTTCCGTCCCCTTCCCGCACCACAAAACCCTTCGACTTCAAGATATCAGACAGCTGGTTAAGCGCCCACTGCGCAGGCTCGCGGAAGGCTACTGGATCGCCATTCTCTCTGGCCAAAGTGATAACTTTATTCGATCGTTCCATCGTACATTCTCCTTTGCTCTATTGTTGTCTTAGAACGTAATAGGGTTGGTTTGATAAATGCTTCTCAAATCCCGGAATAATCCAAGCGTCACCCGACTCATCTCGCAATTCGAAGTAGTATACAATCGGGTAAGGAGAATCCGTATAAGAACCCGGAATAGTGGCTGTATAACGATTGTTCTGCCTTGACATCTCAACGATACTGTAGCTTTCCTCTTGGTTCGCACGACGGTAGTGCAACTTCAGCTTCACCTCTGAGCCTGCATCTGGCAAGTCGGCATCAATTTCTAGCTGTTCTCCTCTCTGGAAATGGCTTGGAGACTGATGCAAATAAGTCTGCCGACGTTGTGCAGTGGCCTGAAAGGCAATTGGCTCAATTGTCGAATTCTCAGCAGATGGTTTTTGTTCTAGTATCCTATCGTATTCGGATTCCATGGCCAAGATATCGGATTCAATATTCTTCATCCGATCCTCCCAGTTTCCTCTAATGTGTACTTTGAACCCGAACGTAATATCTTCACGGTAGACACCTTTTGTGGCACCTACAATCTTCTCCCATCCATTCCTTGCTGTTCGGTAGAATGTAAGGGCCTGCTGCAACATATCAGGACCACCAGTCCGTTCAAACAAGGAGTAAGCCACACCAGCGCGGAGTTTATTGGCGAAGAAGTGTCCTAAACCAGCAAGCGCCGCCACATCCACGGCTAACCGTCGGAACGTTGGTTCAAGCTGATTACCGATTCGCTGCTTGGCTTCAGTCAGATTAAGCTCGGCATTATTAGCAAGCTCTTCTAGCCACCCAGCAACATCATTCGGTGAATATTTTCCACTGCGCTCACCTTTTAATATATCATCGACAAAGTCATCAATTCGGTAGAATAGGGCCGGATCGAATGGACTTATTGATCCGAAAGTTCCCGGAGGTTGAGTATCTAAGAATGGTCCTTCATATTTATCCTGCTTCACGATCGGCATGTTATAGTACATCTCTGGCCAGTAAGAATTGTTTGCACCCGAGAGCCCATGGGCAACGGTGACCAACGGTAGAATACGGCTGGCCTGAGCTAATGCCACTTCACAGGCCTCAGACGCATCGCCAAACTCACTTCGCAAATAACGTCGCCAAGTTTCTGGATTAGCATCAGGATTATACAGCAGCCTTCCCCATAGACGGTAAGTATACAAGTACTTCCGCCATTCCTGACCGGATAGTTTAAGTGATTCATCAGCATACGGTTCACGGCCTATAGACGATCCACTATTCTTGCGTGCTTTAAAAGTAAGAGGCTCACAGAATTCAACACCCTGACTTCCACAGAAGGTTCCGTAACGTCCAAAACCTGCGGCCATTTCTGGATCTCCCCACAACAGAACTCTTTGTGTACCTGGCCAAACGCGATGCAGAACGCCATAATTCCGATCTTCCTTCAGGTAGTCAGCATATCCGTACCGAGTGAATCGTCGGTTTGTAGAGGTAATTGCCATCAATCCAGTTCTTGGTTTAGTAAGGTCAGGTTTTTCCCGTTCTCGAATATCGGTCTGATGGTAGGGTAGCCCCATGTGCTCGGCCCAATACTTTGGAGACAATACAACAGGCATGTCCGTATCCAAAGCAATTTGTAGCATTTCATCATCAACACCCTTTGGATGCATATCAATCTCCACAGGTTGACCAGAGTGAGCTGCTCCTTTTAACGCTATCTTCCAAAACTCGTGTGCTGGTTCGGGAATTCCACCCTCGTAATGGACTCGGAAGGTGAATCCGTCAATAGCCGGACAAGCCTCTAATAGAGTTTGGATCGCATCGCGACAGTATTCGGCGTGATTCTCAGCCGTTAACCCTTCGATTATATAGTTCTCATTGGGGCTATCGAGATAATGATAGGCATGATTCCATAAACCTAATTGAAAATGTAATCCTCTCCGTTTTGCTTCTTCACTAATAAAGCGGAGCATCTCCAAATTCCGCTTTCTTTCATCTTCAGAGAGCCTTGCAGCCTTTACATCATAACCAGGAACCTGGATAAAAAATGGATAGGCAAAGCAAAAGTAATTATCGCGAATATCTGGGTCGTGCCCGTAATCATATGACATCCCCAGTGCAAGATGGAATCGGTTAAAGCGATGTGTTGCCAGCTCCGTCAAATACTCTTCCCAGAAGGATTTATCATAAAACCACGGTTTATCCTCAATTTCATTGGAGAATAGACGATTGATACTTCGAATCGGTGTTGATGGTTGTTCGATAAGCTGACTAATGCCGTTCAGTTCGGCCAAAGGATCAGCTGTATACCTAATACGATCAACGAGCTCAAGTATCGCATAAAGCAATCCATTGGCATCAGATCCGGCTGCAAGCAGAAGTGTGTGTGCTCCACCTGTTTTCTTAACTATGCAGAATGCTTCAGCTTTAGATGGAATGCCTACTCCTTCACCCTGTAGAATCTGGAGTGCTTGCTGTGAATCCTGTCCAGCGACTACAATGCACAGTTCGTCTATAGGTACATCATCGATCTGCTCTACTTCGGTAACAGTGAGAGATTTTTGCTTAATCGTTTCCTTAAGATGCACAACTGCCCAGTTCACCTCATTACTCGAGGCAATCTTATCTGATGGGTTCCGCACAATGGCCACACCCATATGAATGATTGAATGTTTACTGTTCATTGCTTCGCTTTTCCCCCTAAACTTTGATATCGAATAAAATGATCATTTCCAATTGTTATGACTCATATTTACTCCCAGCCTGATAGCAAATCAGGCTGGGACAGCGTTAGATAGAGGTATTTAATTGGCTACGATAGCAGTACAATTATTATTACTTTCCACTCTTATACCAATCATTCGCTTCTTGAGTTAGTACTTCTCCTCCGTCTTTATACCAACGTTTCACTTCATCGTCGAAGGTTTTGTCGATGTCAATATCACCAGCGATTGCCTTCACGACGTATTCCTTTATGCGGGTATCCGTAATTTCCGAATATTTCGCCCCTGATGGTAGAACGATTCCCAATTTATCGCTGTAGGATGGGAATTCTTTGATAATATCCATCGTACGTTCATACCGTTGTTCAGCACGCGGTCCACCAATAACACTAAAAAATGCAGGATTGGTATTTTGTACAGGATTTAATATCCAATCTCCGTATTTTTTATAACCTGGATCGAACAATGCGTGTTTAGACCAATCCGGGTTAAGAAGTCTACGCCCTTGTTCATCGCTCTTCCACTCTAGACCGTCAATACCATAGCTCATGTGAAGATATGTTTCCTCATCACTTGTAATATGATCGATAATTCTTAGAAGTTTTGCTAGTTTTTCTGGTTCATCAGCCATTTGCTGTCCAAAAATCATCGGACTACCCTGTAACCCAGAAGTGTAGTAACCTTCTGCACCATTAGGACCTTTTAATGTCGGTAGATTAATATAGTATGGCTGAGGTACATCATCGTTAAAATCTGTAAATACCTCAGTTTTGTACATTTCATCAGGGTTATCTTTATTATCTTCAAAGAATTTTAACCATTCAGGACTTTGCTTCACCCATCTGTAGTTAATATGGCCATCAGCATCCCATTGATTGTCTTCAAAAGAAAGGTTATCCATATATCCAATCTTACCTTCGGCAAATTTAGTGGAAATATCTTCTACGGATGTACTTCTACCATTATCTGTAATGAACTCAGGAGAAATGAGCTCTAGCTCATACCATTTATGAAGTCTTTTCAGCGCCTCTTTCGTCTCTACAGTAGTGAACCCAAACTGAAGTTTGTCATCTCTTTCAAGCCACATGAACGGATTTGTTCCATAAGCACCGAATATGGATTGAAACCAGATTGGCCCTGCTTGAGTACTTGGATTTGTTAGTGCATAGGTGTTCTTCTTGCCATCTTTGTCGGGGTCATCATTTCTGAATTTAATAAAAGCTTCTTCCAGTTCATCCAAGGTTTTTGGCACAGTGTTGATTCCAACATTCTTTAACCAGTCTGCACGAATAGCTGGAGGCCATGGTACTCCACCTTTTGCAGCATAGAACGGAAGGGCCATATTCTTACCTTCCACGCTGGTGCTTTGAAATAAATTAGCCTCTTTAATAAACGGATAATAATTCGGCATATTCTCCTTGATCATGGCCTCTGGAACTTCCGCTAGAAGTCCTTGTTTGGCATATACTCCAACATCGGAAGCTGGGATATATGATAGAAAATCAGGTATTTTACCGGTTGCAAACATCGTATTTAATTGGTCTTTTCTGTTTGTCGTGTCAAGTGCAATAAATTTAAGCTTGGCATTAAACTTCTTTTCAAAATATCTTTGTCCGAATGTTCCCTCTTTTTCGGGGGATACTAGATACTGGACAGTATACTCATACGTAGGAGTGTTTTTGAAGTAATCGGGAGTCACTACCTTGGCAAGAGCATCCTCAATAATTTTATTATCAGCTTCCAAAGAAAATGGATCATCCGGTGTATTTGTGTCTACTTTTCCGCTATTGTTCGTAGTATCATGCTTATTGCTATCCCCTTGACTTTGGTTGTTGTTGTTTGTACATCCGGCAAAGAATGTAGCAACAAAGCAAATAATTAAGATGAAAACAAACATTGATCTAAATTTCCTCAACATACTCAACCTCCCAATAATTTGTGTTTGTATTCTCGAACTTTTTTACCTAGGAACACATGTTGCAACCGCTTCCAATCAATTAGCCTTAACAGTTCTGCTATTTGAAACGCCAAGCTTCACGCACAGATCACCCCCTTAAAGGAACCATTAATAATTAGCCTTTAACAGCTCCCATAACTACCCCTTTGACAAAGTACTTCTGAATAAAAGGGTACACACATACGATAGGAATCATTGTGATGAGAATGGCTGCTGCCTTAATACTTTCAGCTGTTGGAACACTATCCATATTTGCAAAACCTATTGTTTGAGACATCAACAATTGGCTCTGTTCGATAACCAGCTTTCTGATTAGTAACTGAATCACTTGTTTATCTGTAGATTGAATATAGATCAAGGAATCAAACCACGAATTCCAATGTTGAACTGCAACCCATAAACTAATCGTCGCTAAGGCTGGACCTGACAATGGAATAATGATTTTGAGGAAAATTTTTAAGTCGCTAGCACCATCCATCTTTGCTGATTCTTCCAAGCTTTCCGGAATTGTCATGAAAAAATTACGCAATATGAGGATATAAAAAGAGTTAAATAAGAATGGTGGAGCTAGAATATAGACTAAGGGATTGTCCAAAAGCCCCAAATTCTTAACCAAAATAAATGTGGGAATTAGCCCCCCAGAAAAAAACATTGTAAAAACAAAATAAAAAGTAAATGATCTTCTAAAAGGTATTTTTTTCGAAATGGCATACGCTACCAATGACATTAAAAAAACGCCTAATATTGTACCCACTACTGTCCTACTTATTGTGTAAAAATAGCCTGTATAAACAAAAGATGTTCTGAAGAATGCCATGTAAGCTTCTGTCGTGAATCCCTGCGGCCACAAAAGTAAAGTAGAGCTCGTGCCTCCTGATGCCAATCCGTCACGAGTACTCAACGACAAACAAGTCAAGTATACGATCGGGTAAATGATTGAAATGGACAACAAGGTCAACGCGGAATAGTTAATATAATCAAACAAAGTAAACCTTTTTTGCCCTACAATAGCCACGTTTATCCACCTCCTACCAAACTCCGGTTTGACCGAATCGATTTGCAAGCCAATTGACAATAAGAACTAGTGTTAAACCAATCGCATTTTTAAACAATCCAATAGCAGTGGAGAGGCTATAATTCATTTGCACAAGTCCCACACGGTAAACATAAGTGTCAATGATGTCACCGACTTCATACACTCTTGGATTATATAAGTTAAAAACTTGATCAAATCCCGCATTCATGATATTACCAATGCTAAAGATCATCATAATGATAATAACAGTAGTAATGGACGGTAGGGTGATATGCCACATTTTGGCAAATCTTCCTGCCCCATCGATTGTTGCTGCTTCATAAATTTCTTGATCAATTCCTGCAATGGCCGCTAAATATATGATCGAACCCCAACCAATGCTCTGCCATACGTCCGATGCAATTAGAACGGGAACAAACCAATTAGGATCAGCCAAAAAGTAAATCGCTTTCCCACCAAGCGCTACAATGATATTATTCACAAGTCCGCTGACAGGGGATAATAGTTCGATCATGATACTTCCGATAATAACCCATGATAGAAAGTGAGGCAGATAACTAACAGACTGTACAATTCTTTTGAACTTTTCATGAAACATTTCGTTTAAAGCCAGAGCTAAGAAGATGCCCGATGTAAAGACGAATGTTAGCTTTAAACCACTGATGATCAACGTATTTCTCAATACTCGAGTAAATTCAGGGGATTGGAACATGCCTGCAAAGTTATCAAAGCCCACCCACGGACTTCCTAAAACCCCCTCCATAATTCTGAAGTCCTTAAATGCGATAGTTATTCCATACATAGGGACATAGTAAAAAATGAAATACCATATGACGGCCGGTACTAAGAAAAGAAGAAAAAACTTCGATTTCCGGCATTCCTTAATAAATGTTTTATATCTTAACTTCATATTGGAATTATTCTTCCCTCTTACTTTGTTGGGAGAGAAAAGCGGGGTTTCTATCAACTGTGTTCCTCCTTTACATATAAATTCCTTTAGAGATTTAACGAGACAAATTCAACCACAATGATTAAGCATAAAGGACAACTAAACCATCTTCAACGGTAACTGGATAGGTTTCGATGTTCTCCTCTAAAGGCTCCACCGCCACTTCATACGATTTCACTAAGCATTTGTGAGGATTAAAGAGAGATTTCCCCGTCGTGACATCAAATTCCCATCCATGCCAAGGACAAGCTAGAATTTCTCCCTCACGTCCATAATGATAGTTTCCTGGTTGAGATGGCAATGTCGTCCCGGTAAGTCTTCCAACGCATAAAGGTGCTCCTTGGTGAGGACAGCTATTACGCAAAGCGTAATAGTTACCATTAGCGTTAAACACCCCAATAGACCCTCTTCCTATCTGAACAATTTCTCGTTGTCCTGGTAGCATTTCAGTTGTTTTACATACCACATAACGTTCCATTCAAATACCCCTCTGACCTATAATTTATATAATTCCTTAGCGTTTTCGTAGAAGATGCGTCTGTGCAATGAATCCGGCAGCTTCGGAAATGCACGTTTAGGAGAATCAAAATCCCAGTGTGGGTAGTCGCTAGAAAACATCAAGATGTGTTCAGCGTCCATTGCTTCTAACATCGTCAGCAAGTACTTGTCATTATCCGGACGTTCGATAGGCTGACTGGTCAGCCGGACGTGATCCCTCAAAAATTCACTTGGACACTTTTCCAACCAAGGTACCTCATATCGTAATCCTTTATATTCTGCATCCAACCTCCACATCAATGGAGCAAGCCACGATACTCCACCTTCCACGAGTACAACCTTTAACTTCGGATATTTAACAAATACCCCTTCGGTTAAAAAGCTGACTAAATGCGCTTGAAAAGCAAGTGATAAACAAGTATGAAACTCAATATAACGTGTGGGGTGACCCGGTGTTGGCTGATGGTTGATGCCCATACCATCCGTTCCAGGATGGATTGCAAAGGGAAACCCATATTTCTCACACGCTTCATAGATCGGATAGTATTGACGTTGACCGAAGGGAGCACGCGCACCGGAATCGGTCATAACCTGTACGAAATGTGGATGACCCGCCCAACGTTCAATCTCCTTGGCTGCAGCAATGGGATCCTGTGTGGCGACATACAACGATCCTTTGAATACACCATCATCGTTATATTCTCCCAACCATGTGTCTGCGAGCCAATCATTGTAGGCTGCAGCAACCGCTGTAGCCATATCGGGATCTGGAAGGTTATTAAGCATCGCCCGAGGCAACAGAATACAATGATCCATACCATATTCATTAACCAACTGATACCTTAAAAAGTTTGGATCGGTCCCTGCTCCACCACCACCGGGAGCTTTTGCGTCCTTTCGATTTCCTTGTATATTGCCATACGCTCGATTAAGAGGATGATACCGGTCTCGCCAAGGTAGAGGTAAATACTTATTTAACTCTTCACGAGATTTGGGATATACATGTACGTCACAATCAATAATGCCATTCTTCTTTTCAGTACCCTTTTCTGCCATACGATCTTTCCTCCTTTAATTCGCTTTATGAATGCCTTTTCAACTTAAGCTTATGGAGTCGGAAGTGCAATGAACATGTTTCGTACTCGATACACAATACACAGATTTACACTTATGGAATGTATTTTACCCCTTAATATTTCCTATCTCTTCGATCAACAATTTGCGCAATTGATGCACATATTACTCCGCGTTCAGAATAATCCAATGACACACCTTATAACCGCGCCCTATCTAGGCGCACAATAAAAAAACATTGAGCATAGCTCAATGCATCAATATTTTCCGAAATCAGATTCGTAATTTTATATATTTATTTGCGATAATCTCCAGGTGTAATACCCACAACTTTTTTGAAAGCTCTGATAAAAGAAAAAGGATGCACATAACCGACTTTTATGGCAATATCCTGCACCGGATCCATCGTATCACGCAGAAGCTCTTTAGCTCGATCCATGCGAACTCTCGCCAAATAATCTACGAACTTCTCGCCAAATTCATCTTTAAACAATCGACTTAGGTAACTGGAACTTAGATTGAATACTTCACTCAAATATGCAAGGGAAAGATCCGAATTATCATAGTTTTGTTCGATATATTCTTTGAATTTATGAATAAGTTGATAGTTTGCATTGCCATCTCTTAAGGACTTCATGTCAGAATCAATAGTTTTCAAAATTTGATACGCATTATTCTGAAAATCATCTAGTGTTTCAAATTGTTCCAATAATCGGTTTAAATCCTCTAATGCATTTTTTTTCCAAACTTCCAAAATCTCAGTAGGAAGTGCAGTCAGTTCCTTGTCCAAAAAACTGATTAAATAATTGATCAAGCTGACTATATCTTCGCGAGGAAGAAAAGATAGTTTAATTTCTTCAAAAAATCGTTGGAATAACGGAACCCAATCCTCCCCTAGATGGTAAGCTTTGGCGATCATACGTATAAGCTGTAAATGATTAAATATATCCTTTTGAGGTTGGAATTTGATATCTAAGTAACTTATTACCTGATGACCGCCCATTATTGGTTTATAATTTAAGGTTTCTAATGCTTCTTCGTATAATTGATGCAGATTCTCAATGTTCTGAGTCAAGCCCGTCATTCCAATAGTAATTGTAAAGTCTAAATTATCATCAACCCACATGATCGTCTTATTACACGATTGCGAAATTATACTTGGTATTTGTTTATTATGATTCTCGCTCTGATGCTTCACCATGTATAGAATACCCAACCTTGAACTGGAAACCCATTCACTCCAAATAGAGAACGGTTGGTCCTGGGCAATTTCATTAAGGACACTACGAATCACAAACTTAAGTAAATATTGATCCTGGCCAGAATATAGGTCGGAGAATTCCGGGTATTTATCTATCTCTAATATACCAAAACTAATCTCATCGAAATCCTCCTCTAGTCCCAGCCGATTTAATTCCGACTTCCATTCCGTAGGTGCGATTGAGCGATGACCCTCGACAAGCTCCATAAAAAGATGCTTTCGTTTTTTTACGAGATCCTCCTCATTTTGATTATGAAATTGTTGGGATTCTTCCAGTAGATTGTCGATCACGGAGGAGATAAATCCCATTTCATCCTGCCTGCCTTTGCTAAATATGTCATTGTTTTTGTTAATGAAAACCTCATTAATTCGATTCATGATCGATTCGATAGGCTTATAGCTTTTTCGAGTCACATACACAATCCAAAGCACACCGATTAGAATCGATAGAAAACCAATACTAGCCCAAAAATAAGGGAAAACAGAAAAAAATCCAAAGATACTCGCATCTTTAATTCCACTACTCAATTCCCATCCAGAATAATCGGAAGTTACCCTAACCATTTCCTTACCTTGGATACGATTATCTTCGCTTAGTACCTCCTCAGTACTAAAAATCATGTACCCTTCCCGATCATAAAGATTCACAAAATTAATATTGTGACTGGACATTTTTAGAACTAGATTTTCAATTGCACTTATGCGAATATTTACTACAACGATTCCCAATTCCCCTGATAGAAAAGGAACTTTTCTCACTAAAGAAATGACGTCTCTAGACTCTCTTGCCTTTTGGTCCTTATAAGTCCTTTTGCCCGTCCAGGAAAAAGCAGATCTCTCCTGTAATTGTGATAGAATAAAGTCCCTGTCTGAAAAATCATCTAATTCAATAAACATATTCCCACTCAACACCAGTTGATCTCGTTGACGAAATATATATATAGAATCAATTATCGGAAAATTCAGAGAAATGCGGTTCAACTTATTAACAATATCATAGATTTCAAAGAATCCCCCTTCTCTATTTTCGAAGGACTGTACAAACGTATCATTTATCAATATTTCGTTAGTAATGATTTGGTCCATCGGCAAAAGAAAATTTTCAATAACCTCACTGATCTGTTCGTTAAATACCTGAGTCGACTTCACTGTCGATTCCTTAATATTTTCACTAATCGTCACAAAACTTATTAAGAATAAAACACATGATATAAAAAAAAATGCCGGAAGATACGAAAAAAGCATTTTATTAAGCCAAGATTTTTTCTTCTTCATCAGACTTTTCCTCCAAGGCAATTATTCCATAGATACTGTCATGTAAATTTTATTAAGTATACTTTACATTCTGGCATGTAGGTCGCAATTTGTTACTAATTAAGTATATTAAATGCGGAGTTGACCTTAGGTTGCGTGTCCAATCGCTTAAAGAGAGTGAGACGACCAAAGCGAAGAAAGCAATGTCGCTTCGCTTAATCAGTGCCGTAAAAGTAACTCTTGAATCATGCTCATACAACTCCTTCGAGCAAGTCCACCATTTAGGTGATGTCTTTTAAAATGAGGAGATGAATCGTCTGGCAAGAAATCCCGGTATAAAACCGTTTTTTCAGGAGTAATCCAGATAGTCACCTCGGTCCATCTTCCAATAGTGCTGGTGAGCATCCACTCGCATGTTGCGTATACTGAAACCCGACGCCGCAGGTCATATAAAGCAAATGAAGCCCTTTGAAGCATGAAAGCGCTGATATAAGCAAACAAATCTTTCATACCGGGCAACATGAAATATATATCACACTTTTAAAAATGCCTTCTTTTCTAATTCATCCCAATCGAAAGACTCTCCTGTTCCCGGAACATTCGGCGGTTCGATTAATAGCCATCAATATTCCGAACATTGGAGTATAAGCAAACACAAGAAGAAACATCAATCCGATACAAAGAATGGAATGCAATTATTTTTGTTTTTGAAAACGTTTTCAAAAGTGGTTATTTTTTACTCTCCTATAACCTATTATATAATCTAAAAAAATCATATTATAGTCATCATTATAAAGAACGGAATGTTTATTTTCAAGAAAATATGTAATCGCTTTCATTTTAATGGGTCGATTAACCCATGTGTAATAAAATAAATTATGGACAAAATGAGAATTAGGGGTTGTATACATTTGTATTACAGCAGGATTTTGACAGAGCTTACTCTTTTTCATTCCATATTATTTACGCTACGCTTGGAGTAGGGGTACCGCTCATGGTCATGACTGCTCAATGGATTGGAATCAAGAAAAATGACGAGCATTATATTTTATTAGCCAGACGTTGGGCACGCGGATTTGTCATACCGTTGCAGTAGGTGTTGTTACGGGCACTATAATCGGCCTTCAGCTTTCACTACTTTGGCCAATCTTTATGGAACTAGCTGGAAATGTAATCGCACTTCCGCTCTTTATGGAGACGTTCGCTTTCTTCTTTGAAGCTATCTTTCTAGGCATTTATTTATATACCTGGGATCGATTTGATAATCCACGCAAGCATTTGTTCTTGCATCGATCGCAGCATTCCGATTATTGCTCGAATCATGTATACCATAAAAAAGCACTTTTTCTAACGATGAAGCTTGGTCTTATTTTTTCAATTGCCACAGTGGCTGAAGGTGATCTTTCCGGTAAATACCTTGCTAAATACCAACCTGAGAAATTAGCTGCAGCCGAGTGGCATTTCGAAACAAGAGGAGAAGCTCCCCTCCTTGTATACGGTATGCTTGAAGATGGCGAAGTAAAGAACGTAATCAAAATCACTTATGGTCTAAGTATATTGGCACATGGCAATCCGTCAGCAAAGGTAATCGGATTAGATCAGTTCTCGGAAGATGATATCCCTCCGCTTTATATCCATTATCTATTCGACACCATGGTCACCATCGGAATGTGGTTGGTATTCTTAACCTTTATGTATTGGATCTTTGGCCGATTTCTCTCGCGTCAATAGCACTCATAAACCATTTGGATTGAACTCCCACGAAGAACCGTCATCCAGTTTCGAATACGCTTCGACACCTCCATCACCACCTGATCCATTGACGATTGCAAAGGAAATTACACAGTCATTATATTCTCGGTTACAGTATAAATCAAATAATTGATTACAAAATGCCTCGAATGCACGAGTTGGCGCTTCTCCGTGTGATTGAAATGCAGCCCAATTCAAGTTGCTTTCTCGTTTGCCTTTTCGAATTTTGATACCTTGATTTTATCAACATACTTTTCAATAAATTCGTAAGAAGTATAATCTCCCACTTAACCACTCCGTTCATAATTGTATACTGTTTTATAATACCATTTAACTAATAAGGTGAAATCAAATTTGTAACAATTAATTTTAACCCCAACAGGTTATTAGTAAGCAGATCAAACAAAAAATATGCAGAAGAAAAAAGGAGTAGGTGAAAAATATGGCTCAATTAGTAACACTCCGCAAGTAGTTACCGAATTCTACCACTGATTGAGAGCATTAAAGACTATCTGGAAGTTCTCATAGAGCACCACAATAGCAACAAAGAATTATATGGAGAAGAATATGACTCGTCTGGATTTGTCTGTTGCTGGCCGGATGGGTCGCCGCTTAAATCAGAATATTTAAATCACAAATTTAAACAGATTCTAGAACAGAACGATTTACCCCCAATAAGATTTCACGATATTCGTCACTCGACAGCCAGCTATTTAATTAAGAATGGAATGAGTTTAAAGGAAATACAAGTTTGGCTAGGACATGCAGATATAGGTACTACAGCTAATATTTATGCACATATCGATACCGAGATGAAAGTTAACACTGCTCAAAAGATCAATGATATATTCTCAAGGAATAAATCATCAAACACAGATAAATCAGCAGAAGTGATTCCACAAGATGAAAGCAATACTTACAATGCTTAAGGATGATGAGAAAGATAAAGTGCTCATTGATCTCATCCAGAAACATTGTAAGCTTGCACTGGAATACATCCTTAAGAGCGCTGGTCTTGAGCGTAAAGTGGCTATACAAGGGAAAATCGACTATCTCGAGGATGCGGACAAGAGGACTCGAACCTCCACGGTTGTTACACCACTAGAACCTGAATCTAGCGCGTCTGCCAATTCCGCCATGACCGCAAATAATGGGACACATAATACGTGTACTTATTACATTGATTTTGATTATATAGTGGTATTAGAAGGAAGTAAAGTGGTTCTTATTTCAATAATCACTTCCCCTTAAACCGTAACTACAATAAATCCGTGTTCTACATCCACTAGATAAGTCTCCACATTCGGACTATCCTCCTCTGGACCTTCCACCACCTCAACATCGTAGGTTTTCACCAAGCATTTGAACGGATCGAACACCGATTTACCATTGGTAATATCAAATTCCCAACCATGCCAGGGACATCGCAGAATTTCTCCGTCTCTTCCGTAAACATACTCTCCTGGTTGAGATGGCATCATCATGCCTTGAAGCTTCCCTTTGCATAGCTCCGCTCCTTGATGAGGACAGCTATTTCTTAACGCATAAAGCTCCCCTTTTATATTAAATACCCCAATCGAACGGCCATCCAGCTTAACAATGATACGTTCTCCCTGTGGTAGCTCTTGAACAGAACAAACTCTGTGCCTTCCCATGATCTACATACCTCCTCCGTTCAGAACTTTCACAATGAATACCAGTTCCTTGCGTTGTCGTACATCACCTTTGTTTGCCACGTAGTCGGTAATTGGGGAAGTGAATCATCAGGTGAAACAAAATCACTATCTGGATAATCTGAAGAAAACATCAGCAAATTCTCAGCATCCATCATTTCCAATACACTTAACAAATCCTCGTCATGCTCAGGTCTTTCCATCGGCTGTGTCGTAAATCGGACATGATCACGCACATACTCGGACGGAAACCTCTTCATCCATGGCACTTCCGAGCGTAATGCTTTCCATTCTTGATCTAGTCGCCATATTAGTGAAGGAAGCCAGGTTACTCCCCCTTCAGCTATTACAATCTTCAGCTTTGGGAATCGTTCGAATATCCCTTCAGTCAATATACTAACGAGATGGGACTGCATCGCAAAGCTAAAGCCTGTGTAATATTCTGTGTAGTGAGAGGGAAGTCCCAACCAAGTCGGTTTGTTGATACCCATTGATTCACCACCTGGATGAAGGGCGATGGGCAGCCCATTACGCTCAGCTGCTTCATAAATCGGTTGATACTGCCGCTGCCCGAAGGGAGCTCGCGCGCCGGTATCCATCTGTACCTGGATCATATGAGGATGCCCCGCCCATCGATCAATTTCCGCGGCTGATGCAGTCGGATCATGATGGTTGATTACGATAGAGCCTTTAAACACACCATCAGGATTGTATTGCCCCAGCCACGTTTCTGAAAGCCATGTATTATACGCCCTAGCAACAGCGTTCGAGTAATCGGGATCATGATTAGCGGTAATATGACCCTGTGTGAACAGGATGACATGAGCAATACCCCAACGTTTAATCAACTGCTCACGAAGCAAGTCTGGATCACTTCCGGGCACATCTCCTAATTGTAGAGCAACTGGAGAGCTCGGTTTTTTATAATACGAATTTTTGCGTATATTAAACCGATGCTTCCACGGCTGATCGAGGTAGGCTTTGATCTCATCAGCATTGCGCGGGTAAACATGTACATCACAATCGATTATTTGGCGTGTAAGGTTGTTCGTCATATATAATAATTCCTTTCTAGAGCTTGTTCAAAAAGGGTACCGTTCATCTAGACTGTGTATGTTAAGAGCAAAGTAACTTTTTGTACAAGCTCTTCTACTAGAACATCCTAGAGATTATATAATTCCCGAGCATTTTCATAGAATATACGTTGTTTGAGCTTGGCAGGTAATTTAGGAAAAGCTAATTTCGGACTGTCGAAGTCCCAATGTGGATAGTCGCTAGAGAACATCAGGATATGCTCGGCGTCCATTAACTCCAATTTCTTGAGCAGGTGTTTATCATTGTCCGGTCTTTCTAGTGGCTGTGAGGTAACACGCACGTGATCTCGTATGTATGCACTTGGTTTACGGGTTAACCAAGGCAGCTCTTTCTTGAAACGGTCATATTGGTTATCCAAACGCCATAATAGCGTCGGCAGCCAAGAAACTCCGCCTTCTACTAAGACAACCTTCAATCCTGGAAATCGTTCGAATACGCCTTCGGTCAGCATGCTCACTAAATGTGTCTGGTATGACAGTACATGTAGCGTGCTCCATTCAATATAATGAGTGGGATATCCCGAGGATGGAATAGAGGTGAGTCCCACACCGTCGGAGCCAGCATGTATGGCAAAAGGGAAACCGTGCCGCTGACAAGCTTCATAAATCGGATCAAACTGACTTTGTCCATAGGCGGCCACTGAACCGGAATCGGTTACGACCTGTACATAGTGAGGATGCCCCGCCCAGCGTTCAATCTCTCTAGCTGAGCCTAATGGATCTTGGGTCGAGATGCATATCGAGCCTTTGAATACGCTGTCATGATTATACGAGCCGAGCCACGTTTCGTCCATAAAGCCGTTCCAAGCTGCTGCTAATGCGGTCGCATACTCTGGGTTAGGAATGGCGTTAGTAAACGGTCGCTGTAGCAGAATGAGATGGTCCATCCCATATTCATCCACCAGTTGCTTGCGCAAGAAATCGGGATCTGAACCCGGAGGAAGTCCGTTGGATGGATGAGCGTCCGTACGGTTAACATAGGTTGGATGACCGTATAAATCCCGGCCTCCCATCGCAAAACGGTCACGCCACTTATCAGCAATATGAATGCGGATCTGGTCGGGGTGCTGCGGACCTACATGAACATCACAGTCTATAATACCTTGCTTAGCCATAAAAATTACCTCCTAGAATGAGACATTCTATAAGCAACACAAAGACAATACCTCAATGAATATTCCCGAATCGTAATTCCATCTATGATAGCCCGTTCAAGGGGTATCTATTATGTAAATGTTATTGATACGGTTAGTATGCTAAATTGTTAATATACGTCTGCACGTTCCTCCGTCAATGGTTGGCACAGATAATGCCTTGGGACCTCTATGACTTTGCGGTTCTGTTTACGAATAATGATGAATTGTTCATTCCATGCCACTACAATACCCTTAACATCATTCGCTTCGATATTATCGCGAATGATTCGCACCTTGGTGCCTTCTACACGATACTCATTAAGCTGTTCATCCGATAACATGCGACTAACCTCCCACAACATATACTGAACCAATTACCTAGAAAGCTATTATAATTATTGTAGTCTCAAGTATAAAGGGCTTCGCCGTCCTTAATGGACGGGGCGTTTAGCTTGAATGACTACCAGAGAATTTATAACTGCTGTGTGAAAAGTTATAAATTCTGATCATTTAAAAAACGACCCGAACGCAAGCGTCCGGGCCTTCAGATAGCTATGATCGAACGCAAGACTGATTATCCAACGTGTTCTTTAGAATCATTCGTCTCATACCAGAAGTCCAACACTTTGCTGGACATAACACGTGATTGGATATATTGAATCTGCTGCTCTGAGAATGTCTCTGTCCATTCGAAGCTCAGCTCCTCACAAAGCTGAACAATCGTTAGCAATTCAGACCATGCAACGTAACGTTTGTACCAGAAAAATTGAGGATGTTCACTCATATAGGGATACAAATCGTCAAATTCGGTGTGTTTACAGTCTAGAGCCCTTTCAAAGTGTACTTTAGATTCTGCAAGCTTTTGCATAAAAAACTCTTCGTTCAACCGCTCATTCCCCATAGTATAACCCTCCTCTCAACCTCTTATGTATCATTATATAGAAAAATTGAGATCGTGCAAAGGGAAAAACAGGAATCCGTTCATGAAACCTTCACCAAATAGGCTATTCAAACCTGATTTTACCACCCTGCAGGGAAGCAACGGTCACCAATGATTCCACCCGAATTCCTTGTTCACGAATAGTACGGGCACCCGCTTGAAACGACTTTTCTACAGCTATCCCAACCCCAACAAGATTAGCTCCTGATCGTTCAATGATCCGAATCAAGCCTCTAGCCGCATCGCCATTCGCAATAATATCATCTATAAGTAGTATGTGATCGTCTGGTTGTAGGAATTTCCTAGAAACTAGCATATCTGTAACAATTCCCTTGGTGAATGAAGGCACCCGCTCACTGTAAGTTTCCGGATCGGACACTAAAGTTTTCCTCCGTCTGGCGAATACTAACGGTACCCCTAGCTCCAAGGCGGTGGCAAATCCGAGTGAAATTCCCGAGGATTCAATAGTTAGCACCTTCGTAATCTTGACTTCTGAGAACCGTTTAGCAAATTCTCGACCGAGCTCCATAATCATCTGCGGGTCAACTTGTTGATTTAATATAGAGTCAAGTGTGATGACGTGATCCGAAAGCACTTCTGATTCCTGTAATATCTTCTGCTTTAAGAAATCCATGCTAATGACCTCCACTACATCTAGTTTTTGATAACTTATCATACCAATGCATCAAGTTTCAAGCATAATGCTGATTCTCAGGACTATATTGAAAAATAATGCAACATTCCTCATGCTCATGGCGTCTATATATATGAGAAACGTCAAAACAATGCATGCGGTGATATCACACTTGATTGTAAACGCTATTTTGATCTATTTTGAACATAAACCGCATTATTAAGGCAAATTCCGCCTTTGAGAAGGCTAGCTGATAAGAGTAATATTGGAAATGTTGTAAGTGTGATTAAGTTTTTAACAATAAGGTTATATATAAGGTAAGAAAGGGGCGTAGCAATCATGATTCCAAGTGGTAAGCAGTATAAAGTAGGGTTTCTTGTAGCGGTAATCAGTTTGCTAATTGTAGGATGCGCACCCTCGCAAGAAATAGCACGAGAGAATGTTATTATTGCAGAGCAAGACTCGATGACTAAATCTTCGCCCAAACAAGTAGTAAGTAGTCCTACAGAGAAGGATTTACCAAGCTCAACTAGCGACGAACTCAACCAACCAGAGCAACCAGAGCAACCAGAGCAAGGGCACGACGAGGCTACTCCTTTAGTTGAAGTCAAACAACCTAATGAAGATGTAGTAGTTGCAGATGAACAAGAATCCAAGAACACCTCAAAGGACATTTACAATGTAACTGATGCTTACGATTCTTCTAACCCGACACTTATGGGTTTCACCATGAAGTCCCATATGAATAATGTCATTGAACGATTCGGTAAGCCATTAAGCGAGTCTGTCATGATTGATGGCTCTGAGCCTCTACAAATTTACGAATACCCTGGATTCATCTTCGGCTTCAACAGCGCTGACCGAATAGTGTTCATCGAGGTAAATTCGTCAGAGGTAAATCCCGGTCTTAATAACCTGCACGTAGGTCAATCCGTGGAAGAAGCACGTACATCCCTAGGAACACCCGATTCATTGAATGAATATGTAATGATTTACTCCAACAACAATCTAATTATGAAACTAGATATCGACCCGAATTCTAGTATCATTCGTTCTATTAAATTGTTCGCCGAATAATCCGGATTATCCTTCTTTATTAATAATTAACCGCCATTAGGGCGGTTTTTTTGTGCACTCCTATAGAAGACAAGTCATGCTGGAGTCCTAGTAAACATACATTGTAAGAACTAAGGACATGTATGGAGGGGGTACCACATGAACATTCTAGGCAGATCATTACTCATTGGATTAACATATATTGGTACAGTCGTAGGCGCAGGCTTTGCCACGGGTCAAGAGATTCTTCAATTCTTTACCTTATACGGCAGACTGGCCACGTTGACAATCGTCGTCTCCTCTATTCTATTCATATGGCTCGGTACAAAGGTTATGGTTATTTCCCATCAAATTAAAGCACATTCCTATGAAGACATGAATATTCACCTATTCGGCAATCATATGGGTCGTTGGGTGAGTCTCTTTATGTTAGTATTATTGCTTGCTATCACTACCGTAATGCTAGCCGGAGCTGGCTCAGTGTTCAGTGAGCACCTTAATATCTCCTACCAATTTGGTTTGTTGATCACAATGCTTCTGGCCTACTTAGTTATTATCAGAGGTATGGCTGGAATCAAAGCAGTGAACTCAGTTGTAGTTCCTATCATGTTCCTCTTCACTATTATTGTCTTCAAGCTGGCTATTCAATCACCAAGCGGATACAATTTTCTAACTTTAACTTCAGATTATCCACTTTGGCGAGTATGGCTTTCGCCGTTTATGTATTCAGCGTTTAACCTTATTCTAGCACAAGCCGTGCTCGTACCCTTAGGGGCTACCACCCCTGATATTCGAACGATTCGTCTGGGAGGCTTAATTGGAGGAGTGGGCATAACGATTATGCTCTGGATTGGCCATATCGCATTATCTGCTCATATGCCAGGTATTACCCAATACGATATTCCCATGGGTCATATTATTGTTCCTCTAGATCCATGGGTGTACGTCATGTTCATCTTTATTATCTACGCTGAAATTTTCACAACACTCATTGCCGACCTCTATGGATTATCCCTACAACTAGAACAGCGAATCTCTATAAATCCCAAAATTATGGTACTACTGCTCCTTGCATTATGTTACATAGTCAGCCAAATTGGATTTCGCACATTAGTAGCAACTTTATATCCGTTAATGGGCTTAGTCAGCCTTGTCTGGCTTTTCATGATCATCAAGAAACGTGGACTCGGTCTCGAGGGGTGACTTTACTGCTGGTCCATTGTTGGGATTAGAACGCAGAATAACTCCAAGACGCACGACCATGAACATCATACCCACAAGTATAAAAATGAATGCCGTTAATAAATAACCATAATGATAATACGGATAACTATCCCGGTCGCGAATAACAGCCAGTAGATCCGCTATGATTAACATCATTCCGATCACGAATACACCAATAGCTGCATAATCCATAGCCGTCCAGGAACGTAATATATCCCGGGTCTCAACCTTGAGAATACTATTTCCATTTGCTTGCACAGTGTACGTATGCTGCTTACGCTGTGTAGCCACTGACCACACGGTATAGAACGCGGCACCTGTAACAATAAGTCCAATAAACCCGCCGATAATAACAAGTGTAGTATACATTCAATTCCCTCCTAATGAAGCTATCAATCCTAAGAACAATAAGAATGCAATGATTGGCATAAGCCATAGTACTCTCATCATTGTGGCCTCTGATATAAATGGTAATGGGTGCCAAAGCCATCGAAGCCCTTTTCTAAATCTATCTTGCATCATTATCGTTCCTCCTTAATATCAATTACTTGCAGTCGTGGTAGATTGGATTCTAGAGCACGGATAACATGCTCATGACAGGTAAAGAGAATGATCTGATGCTTCTGCGCTACATGTAACAACACCGCTAGGGTACGGGAAAGTCGATCTGCATCAAAGTTAACGAAGATATCATCCATGATAAGCGGGAGTGCTACTGTCTTGGAGTACTCATCCGCTAATGCAAAACGCATGGCTAGATACAATTGCTCTGCAGTACCTCGGCTAAGAAATGCGCTATCTAGCTGTTCCCCATTCTCACGCTCTATGAATATACTCTTCTCTCCTAATCGAGAGACAACTCTAATGAATTGACCATCCGTTATTGTCCGCATGTATTGTGAGGCTTTAAGCAGAACATCCGGTTGCCTTTCACGTTCATATATTTCCTTCGCCCTACGCATTAGCTCGGCGCTTATGGCTAACTCTGCCCATCGGGAAGCAAGCTGTTGGAACTCTGCAATATTCTCCTGATGCCGTTGTAGCAGCTCTGCATGTTGACCACCACTCTGCAGATTATCCATCTCCTTACGAAGTCCTCCACGTCGATCCTTACTCTCATTCAGCCTAAGTTCAAGCTGAATGATTACTTCATTGACTGTTGATAGTTGGTGGTGAAGCTGGTCTGCGTCCAATTGCTCTAAGGTTTGGAATAGCTTATCATGATGCTCCTCTCTAACCCAAGTGAAGATCACCACCTGAAGATGACGTTTGCTCTGCTCCAAATCTAAGCGTCGTTTTCTTAACCTATCCCATTTGCGAAGCTCATCTTCATCCATTGCATTAGCTGCGAGTAATAACGAATTCAGCTTGTCCCGTGAATTCGTTATACGTTCTGTACATTGCTGTTCACGATTCTCAAGCTCTTTCACTTGTTGAACCATAAGACGCCGCTTTTCCTGAATACTAAATTGATGCTCCAATAACTCTTTAAGCTTCTTAAGCTCATATACAATTTCAGACGCCGATAGAGGGGATTCCACACCTAGTTGATCAAGGAATATCGTTGCTGAACGTACGAAGGAACGTTGAGCCTCTTGATAAGCAGCTAGCTTGTTGTTTGTTCTAGTTATTTGGTCTACTATCTGAAGTCCCGATTCGGCATATTGGAACATGGTCTTCATTGATTCTACGGATAGATCAACAGGGAGCTGATATTGCTCTAACCACTGCCCCCACTCCATCTTTAGTTGAGCCTCTTCTCGCTGATGCTTAGAGTCATTCTCTAACATGGCGCTTAAACGTTTTGCTATTTCATCCTGATCTTGTATGGCTCTCTCTAGCATTTTCTCGATATCACGAAGCTCCAAACCAGCTTTTTTATATAGGCCAATATCATATATGAAGGCTTCAACCCACGGTTCCAACTGTCTGATCGACTCATATACATCCGTATGCTTGCCTAACTCAGACCAGCTCCGAGCTGCAGCGGCTTCAGACTGTTCAGCATAGTTACTTAGCATACTGTACAGCTGCTCGCATAGCTTGACCCACTGTAATCGAAGCAGGTTTATCTCCTTCTCTAAGCGTTCTCGGTGCGCTAAGGTTTCACGAAGGAGCGACTCCTCATGCTCAGGTGGTGCTGTTGTTTTTTTATTCTGTAACCATAGATAGATATTAAAGAAGCTCAGTATCATAAACATACTTATACCCGTCACCATATTATTAAGCCCAATGACGATCCACGACGGTAGAACAATATTTATAACTAACGATAAGTATTTGATCATGTCATTACGTGGCCTTGGCTTAGCTTTCGACGAACGTAGATGCTCTGTACCGCTTCTGCCTTTAGCATGAAGCAAATGTTCATTACGACTTGCATCAGCTAAACGTTCTTCCATATGAGTAAGATCTGAGGCAAGCTTCCTCGTATGATCCCAAAGCTTATGTACTTCACTCTCATAAGAATTAAGCTGATCATGCTTCATAGTAAATAGTCGGTGAAACTTGACTTTCATCCTCTGTGACATATCATCATGCTTATGTTGCAGATTATTCTTAAGGAGCTGGGATTGCTCCACTTGTCCCTCTAAACGTTCGCTTTCATTCAGTCGAGCTTGACGACGATTGTAGTAACTGTTGAACTGCTCGGCGAATACACTCACTTGCTCTCTGTGATGCACAGATAAGGGGAATTGTTGTAACTGTTCTTCTGTCCAGTCCATAGAAATTTGTCTTAGATAACGGTGTAATTGTGCACGATAGCCTTCGATATCTGTCAAACTGTCCGCTATCCTTACCGTGGAATCCGAATAAATTGCCGCAGCCTCTAACAGCTGCTCTAGCTCATCCCTGTATGCAACGAGCTTCTCATTCACAATTAATTCACTTAGCTGCCGGCGTGCATTCTCATACTCCTGTTGAATGGTCAGCAGCTCTAAGTTCGTTCGATCTACCTCCTCTTGTATTCTCTCGAAGCGTCCTATGGCGTCCTCTGGAAAATTGGTAAATTCAGGTAAATCATGAAGCTCATTGTCGATCTCTAACCATTCAATCCATGAATCTCTGGACTGCAGACATTTGTTCAACCAATCCCCTTCGATTCTCTTAAGAGAGAGCTCATTCTCATCTAACGCGATGACCTCATCCCATCTTGCTAATTCGATCTGCCAATCTTGGTATTTGCCACTTTTCTCTTTGCTACGTCGAAGCTCTAATTCACCCTGTTCGATAATTCTAAGCTGTTCATTAATCGCTTGTTTAGTCCCATGTCGCTTGTATAATACATCCATCTGCTGAGTAATGCTCCGTTCAGCTTGTACCATCATCCCACCACTAATACCCATACCCGCACTTAGAAGAAAACCACTGATTTCCTCCGCATGTAGAGTATCTAATCTTTGAAGCTCACTCAGACTAAATGCGAACAAATTCCTATACAATTCAGCAGTCAAGCCACCTAATAATGATTGTAAGGCTGCTTCACCCGCTACTGTTCCATCAGAGAACAATAATTTTAATGAGTCATTCTTCTCGTATCGTTCAAGACGAATCTCTCTACCTATTCCATCCATTATTGTTAAAGCTCCTCCATGTACGCCACCGCTTAACGGTTCATACCGTTCGAGCTTATTACTCCGTCTAGGAAAGCCGAATAACATGGAACGAACAAAGCCCATTAGTGTACTCTTGCCTGCTTCATTCCGACCGTAGAATACAGTAGCCTGTGCATCCATATCTAAATCAAAGGTTCGATCCCTATGAATACCGAACCCGTTCAGGTACATACGTTGAATTCTCATGTTGACCACCCGCCTTCACCGGATAGCTCATCAGTATTCCGTTCACGTGCCGAGCGTATCCATTGCTGCATCTGTTCTAGACTCAGCTCCTGCATCCATTTACTAGCCTTCATATTCCCAAGAAGCGGCTCTAAGGTTTCTTGGCATAATTGCTTTAATAATAATTCGTCGCGCAGCAATGATTCTGAGAGTCTTAGCATATCTCCAACAAAGCTTTCCTGCTCCAATAGCTGTTCGAACGGAATCTCAGCACCTGTCTCAACACGACACGATTCAATCCATATGAAGCTTGCTGCTCGTCCCTCATCATTCGTTAGACGTGTTTGCTCCTCACGAAGCTCATGGATAAGCTCGGCCAGCTGCATTCCCTGTTGAAGCATACGATGGAGTGTTCCTCTACCTGTTAACGTAAGCCGAACAACCGCTGGTATACCTGGCAATTCATTCCGAAGCTCAGTAATAAACTGATCCAACCTATCCTTGAGATCCTGTTCATCCTGAAGCTGATCAATAGCAAGTGATCGTTGCTCCCAACGAACAGCTTCGGTGGTATGGAATCTAAGCTTCGTATCCCCAGTATCATTGACATCAATAATATAACAGCCTTTGGCTCCGGTTTCCTTCACGCTGCGGCCTTGGGTATTTCCTGGGTATACGATGAAGGGACTACCCTCGTGGATCACACGTCGACTATGAATATGACCTAATGCCCAATATTGATAACCTGCACGAATGAGCTGTTCCCTTGTGCAGGGTGCGTAATTGTCATGATTCATTTCCCCATCGACATTCGTATGTAGGAGTGCAATCGAATAAACCCCTTGGGAAGGGGTTGGGAATCTCGGTACTAGATTGTCTGTGACCGAAGCTTTGGCATAGGATATACCACTGATTGTAGCTATAGTTAACCCTTCGGGTGTTATATAAGGTATAGTCTCAACATCCTCTGAACTGAACACATGTACATGCTTAGGCCAATTCAATCTCGCACGTGCGCCTTCCTCAGAATCATGATTTCCATGAATCAGGTACACGTGGATCCCCGCTTCAGACAAACTGGCCATAGCCTGTTGAAACCTAAGCTGAGCACGTAAGGAACGATCTGCCAAATCATAAACATCTCCACTGATCAGAACAAAATTAACCTGTTGATCCATCGCCAGCTGAACCATCCGTTGTAATGCCATGAATGTGGATTCGCGGATATAGTCACGAATCGCAGGAGGCAGATTGGTTAATCCTTTGAAGGGGCTGTCTAGATGCAAATCCGCCGCATGTAGAAATCGAAACGGTGTCAATTGAAGTCCCCCTAAAAGTTTTAGATGATCACGCTAGTGATCGATATAACTACTTCGTAAGCATAATCTAAGTTTTAGATGATCACGCTAGTGATCGATATAACTACTTCGTAAGCATTAATCCATATAGCTGGCATACATCTGTTTCATCTGTTGGATGACACGATTCAGGGAGTAGGTTTTCTTGGCCTTCTCCCTTGCGGCCCTCGCTAGGTTGTAACGGAAGGTCGGATCAATGATCATTCTTTCTAATGCATCAGCCAATGCCTTGACATTGTCTACAGGTACCAGCAAGCCATTCTTCCCATCCTCGATTTGTTCCGCGATACCTCCTACATTCGTTCCGATTAGCGCCAGCCAACAGAGTGCAGCTTCAGCGAACACAGACCCGAATGCCTCCGCTCTAGATGGTAGTACAAATATATCAAAGAAGGGCATGAATTCTTCAGGATGCAGCATGTAACCATAGAATATGGTCTCTTCATAAATATTTAATTCAACTGCTAATGCTTCCATTTCCTCACGGATTGGTCCATCGCCAATAATATGAAGTACATAGTTATGTCCCCGCTTTTTCAGCTCAGAACAAGCTTTCAGAAGAACATCCATGCCTTTGGCTGGAACAAGCCTACAAACCGTAATAAGCTGTGGTACCGCATTCTCATGATGCGAAGGGCGAAACCGCTTTTCATCGAAGCCATTCGGAATGACAATCATCCGATCGGGATAGTGGACATAACTCGCTAAGTATTGTCTGAATGAATGAGATACTGTTACAATACGATCAAGCTTTGCTTCTAATTCTCCATAAAGGTTAGTAAGGAACTTCTCTTCTAATCCGCCAGATTGGATGCGTCCATTCAAGATGAGTTCCTTCTCATAACTAGAATGAATAGTGATAATTACTGGAGTATCAGGGTAGAGTCTCTTCATGACTAACCCTGCAATAGGGTGGTGAGCGTGAATAAGGTCATAAGATTTCTTAATGCGCATATTCGCCCACCACAGATAGTCTTTGTATGTTTGTAAATATTTGTCGATGATAGGATTACCAACAAATTCCTGGATATCGAAGGTATCAAATTCAAGCTCGCCTGTACCTTTAGACCGAATTCGTTTAGGTAGGGAGAATAGCTCCATCTCCGTGCCCATTTTTAGAAATCTCTCCTGTATGTAAGGAACCATAGAGGAAACGCCACCTGGCTGCTCTGGAGGAAAGAATAGTGCTTGCAATATATTCATAAACTAACCTACTCTCCTTAGATACTTATCGTTCCTTGGTTCTCCATCTTATCTTACCTTAAAGTCCACAGGATTTGAAGATTAGGTACATGTAGAAATTGATTATCGTTGTTGTATGTTTCTGGTATAATAGAAAAATAATTACCCCTATTCGTATATTAGGAGCTTTCTATGGAAATAACTCAGTTGTTTTATGGCAAAATTGGTTCTATTTATTCTTACTCCTCTACTATCCTAATTCTATGTTTAATGTTTATTATCTCATTGCGATTATTCCTGAGTCGACGTAAGAAGGCTTATTTTTCATTGACAATCTCGCTAGTCATCATTATCTTTCAATATTTTCTACTCATTATTTATACGTTAAACCAGAATACGGACCTTGAGAGCACGGAATATTTAGCACAGCTCTTACATGTTCTGGCTTTCATTCTGATTAACATGGGTATCTATCAGCTATATAACGCATCAAAATCCAAAGAGTATACTTATCTTCTAGTATTTGTTGCCATCGGGGTCATTATTGGTATAATTCGATATTATTTAGTACTGAATCAAGCTGATCCTAGTCTTCAATATCTGCGCTTTCAGAATATATGGATTGAGATTTATTTATTGCTCTTAACCTTCCTTGGATTTTATCTGATATCACCTCATATTGGTCAGCGCTTGAAGTATCAATTTGCACTAACCATCTATTTATTCACACATCTCTCACGGATTATTAACCACTACATTCTACCTGATCCGAAGCCTAGTCTGTTATTCATTGAGAACTTCTTACCTATACTTTTCTATATTGTACTATTTATCATTATATTCGATAGAGTCGTCGAGCTACTCCAAGCCATCTATGATTCTTCAATTAAGGATGGATTAACAAGTCTATATAACCGTCATTATTTCTTCAATCGGGTAGCCGAATATATGAACCGTGGCGAACGTGTTTCAGTTATCTTCTGTGATATTGACAATTTCAAGAAATTAAATGATACCAAAGGCCATCAGATGGGTGATACAGTACTAAAGAAAGTAGCAGCGATATTAATGGAAGAGAGCGAGAATATAGGACTTGCCGGTCGTTATGGCGGGGAAGAATTGGTTATCTTACTTACGGATACAACGCTTCGTGTTGAGAACATTGCGGAGAAGGTTCGTCGGCGTGTCGAGACTGAATCAGGAGTAACAGTAAGTATTGGTTATAGCAAATACCGTAAAACGATCTCACCACAAGAATTAATCGAGCAAGCGGATATGGCTATGTACCAATCCAAGAAGTCCGGTAAGAACAAGGTTACAGCATACCCTGCACATTAACGGGCCCATCCTACCTAGAAGATAAATTTACGTTCACTCAATATTGAATAAATCCTCCACATTCTTCTCTAATAAATCACTTAATCGTTTGGCTGTTGCGGGTCCAACTGACTTTTCTCCCCGCTCGATCATGCTAATATAGGCATGACTTAATTCAGACCTGCTTGCCAGCTCTCGTTGAGAGAGACCCTTAATAATTCTTGATCTAGTAAAAATGTCTCTCTTCGCTAATATCTTCATGTATTGCCCCCCAAATGCCTCTCATCGTTCCCGTCCTGTTCCCATCACGTTCCCATTCTATCAATAATTATTTGCAAATGCAACCATTATTGATAGCTTTTGTTATTACCCCTAGAATATGCTCTTACTATGCTCCTTGTATTCACTATTATTCGCATGATATGATATTAATGTTCACTAATGTTAACTAACTTATATACATATCTCAGGGGGCTTATATGTCATTCTATGAACAATTGAAGGATATTCGTAAAACGAGGGGTTTTACCATCCGTGAAGTTGCTGGACGTTCCGGCGTATCCGCCGCTTACATATCTCAACTAGAGAATGGACAACGGGGAACACCTTCACCTGATATTCTCCAGAAATTATCTGAGGGACTAGAAAGCTCATACTCACAACTTATGCAAATTGCTGGTTACCTAGATACCGATCCTCTGCATCAGGAAGAGAACAAAAAGCCACTTAATCTTCGCATCATTCTGCGAGAGCATCAAGTGACCTTGGATGGAAAAGTGCTCACTGAACAAGATATCCAGTGGATCGAGCGTATGCTTACAGTGATGTTCAATCGATAATCAATTTATATATAAAATCGGGTCAACCGAATCTGCATCTGCGAAGCCTCTTAATCTAAGCACACAGCTATCACATTCCCCACAAGCCAGCTCTCCACCATTATAACAGGAGGTTGTTAAGTGATAAGGCACCTCTAGGCGCAAGCCTTCGCGGACGATGTCCGCTTTAGTCATGTGTATGAGTGGGGTTTCAACCCGTATAGAACCACCCTGTACACCAACCTTAGTAGCCAGTGTAACGACCTCATTCACCTTTTCAATAAAGTCAGGGCGACAATCGGGATAGCCGCTATAATCCAATGCATTTACGCCAATATATATCGCTTCAGCACCAATCGCCTCAGCATAAGAGGTTGCTATCGACAGGAATAATAAATTCCGACCAGGCACATAGGTTACGGGTATCTCTTCCTCCCCACTAGTTAACTTCTTACTTTCCTTGCTTTCTTTTGCCGTTTCCATACGTGGTACAGCTATCTGATCGTCGGTTAGTGCGCTACCGCCAAAATCCCTTAAGAAGGGTAGTGTAATCAGCTTTAACCGTTGTCCCGCTTCATAATAATCTGCCACTTTGCGTGCATTCATTAATTCAATACGATGGCGCTGGCCATAATCAAACGTAAGTGGATATAACGAATAACCTAACTCTGCCGCTATACCCATACAAGTTGTACTATCTAGACCACCACTAAGAATGATAACCGCTTTTTTCATATATTCTCTCCTAAACTCCCCGAGTTACCGGGTCCCATATAATCTTATGCAGCTGCAGATTAAGCTTAACATGTGATAATCCATGCTCTAGCAATAGCTGAACTAGCCGCTCAGGCTTCATGCTCTCCCAGACTGGACTAAAAAGGGCTAACGCCTTTGTTGGATATTGCTCTAGCACCTGTTTGGCTTCCATAAAATCTGCATCAGACGCAATGACAAACTTAAGCTCATCACAAGAACGAAGAATGTTCAGATTGCTCATTGCCATTCGTCCGCCTTCACCTGAGCCCAAGAGCTTATAGTCCATGACATATCTTACTTTGGAAGAATGTATTCGGCTTAAGAATAGGGACAGATCTATGGCTCCGTTGGTTTCTACATGTAGATCAACTAATCTATCCACGCCTGCGACCAAGGCTTCAATTAGCGCCAAGGAATGCTCACCGTACAACAATGGTTCACCGCCAGTTAGACATATCCTGGTCGATTTATACTGATTAACCTCAGCCACAATCTCATCAATGGTCATCGTACTCTCTGCTTCTATAGGGGGATAGCTATATTGGGTATCACACCATACACAACGAAGATTGCATCCGAAAAGACGAACGAATATGGTTGGGAAGCCCGCTTGAGTACCCTCACCCTCGACGGTTTCGAAAATTTCGACCATCGGTAGACGTATAGATCCGGTCATACTCTTAAGCCTCCATCATCTGCCGGGTTACCCCCGCGTAGCTCGTAGGTGTCTCCCACAAACGAAGCTCATCTATTTGTATACGAGGTAACCAGCCTTCTTCTTGTAATGCTTGCTGCAGCTGCTCATATATCCAGACAACCATATTCTCTGCCGTAGTGTTCATGAGTGGTAAGACTTCATTCAAGTAACGATGATCTAGTCGATCAACAATTCGCTCTTTGGTTATTCTTTTCATATCTGTGAAATCAATCGTAAGTCCACGTTCATCTACCTTGCCAGACATAATCACCTGTAGCTTATATGTATGCCCGTGTAAATTTTTGCATTTTCCCTCATAACAGTGAAGATGATGCGCACTGTCAAATGTAAACTCCTTGGATACCTGGACGACCTTGTCATGATATTTTAACTGATCAGGCTGAATGTCCTGACCGATAATCTGCACTTTATTCGGTATTTGAAAGCTCATGCTTGTTTCCCCCCCGGTGTCAACAAATCCCAATATACGAATAACAGCTACCTGTTTTCAGTATATAATTATATCACGAATCTCTGGACTTGCGTTCAAACGGATGAGATAAGTTGTGTTGAATTTCGTGCAATCTGTCATTCTCGCCACGCAATTCCCGTTCTAGCTTCTCTGTTAACGCCTCAATGTGTTGAACAACACCCTCGGGCAAATCCACCTCAGGTAAAGACTTCACAATATATAACAAGCATTGAAGCGTCTCTTCCATTAGTCCTTTCTTATTCCCATCCCTTACAACCCCGGCTAAGAATATCAGATGCGCCAGTTCCTTTTGTGTATAGATCAACGTCTCATTCCCCCTACTGATTCCACGTGGTTATCTTCTTTACATTATCTCTTATTTCTCCATATGATGCTAGATAAACCAAGAGTATTTATAATTCCCGACAAAAATAACAGACATCAAGATTAGTTTGCTAAAACTAAAATAGGGTGGGAGTGTGTCTGTAATATCGGCATGGAGTGGGAATTAGGTGCTATCGAATCCTTGTAAGACGTTTTTGTCGGGTTAGAGCTTGGGGGAATGAGCAGTGGGGTCCTGTAAGAAGGATTATGTTCTTCTGTCAATAAAGTAGACACGGTTAGAGAGTTATTTGGTTTGGTTGGCGTAATACCGCATCTCAAATTGGTCTGGCGAGTAGTAACCAAGCGAACTATGTGTCCTCTTACGGTTAT